>Ga0116229_10008997_pt1 | contig 15366 bp, 11 predicted proteins | sample S1TSphgellanicum_3_FD_87313 | JGI IMG/M metagenome (GOLD analysis project Ga0116229, IMG submission 87313) | Host-associated microbial communities from peat moss isolated from Minnesota, USA - S1T2_Fc - Sphagnum magellanicum MG | ecosystem: Host-associated > Plants > Peat moss > Unclassified... | reverse complement strand
ACTTCTATGAGAATGCCAAAAGTATGAGTGGGAGATCAAGGATTTTTCCTACGTTTCATAAGTACATGAAAGAGAAGTTGGCTGAAGTGGATCAATTGTTGGCACAAGGAGAAAGTATATCCTGTTTTTCCAGAGGTCACAGATGATGTTCACATCATTGTTCATGGACCACTGAAAGTTGTGACAACATGTTCAGCAATGTGGACACAAGGAAGACATTTCAGGTATTTATTTTTTCTATTTCATTAGGCATATTATCTCATCTTCACATTCCAGACAGAATGTTCTAAGATGATTTTTATGGGCATGAAGTTTTTATTATCATATAAGCTGTTGACTCACAATGCCTAACACAATATTAATTTCAGGATTTCCACTTTGGATGAAAAGAGGGGCCGCACCTTTGACTGTGGAGTTCAAGGGCAATTCATTCAGGACTCTATAAGCAATCAGCATGACAGGAATATTGTTCAAGATATTGTGCCACATTATGGAAAGCTGGAAGAGATCTTGGTGGTATCTTATGATACACATTCAAAGTTTGAAGAGTATGTGTTTAAGTGCAAGTGGTTTAAAGTGAACCTTGCTGGTGCAAATCGCACTATAGTTCAGGATGAGTGCGGACACACACGGTTAAAAACATCTACCACCAGTTATCAGCCATCTCATTGGCAAACTTTAGAGCCATTTACTTTTCCTAGTCATGTAGAGCAATGCTTTTATCTTCCTTATCCCCCAGACCCAAAGGAGTGGTCACTTGTTGTCACATATGTGCCACGGTCCCGTTCTATTCTAGGTGAGAAACCAGAGGTTGTATTTACAACCTCTGAGGTGGATGATGACCACGTATAATGTCCATGTATATAGTATTGCAATTGAGCTATTGCCCTTGGTATATCTTCTAGATCGTCTAGCACTAACATTCCAGCCACCTTTTGTATAATGTTGGCATTCCTGTTCCTTAAGTATGCCTCGTACCTCTGTTCAGGAGTAGGCTCCGGTGGTAAAAATTCTCTGGCCATTACCTCCACTGGTTCCTCCTCCATTAATGGCTCTGGATCTGGCTTTGGTTGAGGCTGCTGGACATAGTCCCCTTCCTCTTCTTCAACTTCTGCTGCAGTTAGCTTTTCCTCCTCCTCATCACCCAGCTTTGGACTTGGATACAATTGCTCCATTCTTGTATCCATATAGTCTATGGGAATCTGAGTTGTCCCCATTCCTCCTTGGATTTCACTCCCCTGGATTTCACTCCCTTGGTCTGTTTGAGTCTCCATATCCCTTGTCCTTATAACTAATTTGATCCTAGAGTCTGGTCTATGCTGTCCTTGTCCCTCTTCCTGTCTTTCTCCTAGATTCAGCAAAGCACTAACTAGTCCTTTGGTGTCTGTCCCACTCTGCTGAGGTTTAGAAACCTATGAGTCCACTACTGCTACTGCCATCAAAGGTTCCATCATATCTGTACTTTGTGGCTGATCTGAACTCATGTAAAAACTCTGGTCTCTTCCTTTAGTCTCACCGTAATCCTCCAATGGTACATCAGTGCTCTCCTCATGTCTCCTCATAAGTTACCTCTTCCTCATCAGTGAGCTCATCCTCTGAAGTACCATATACTTCCTTATTACTCTTCTAACTAGAACTCTGTGATGCCTCTCTATTACTAGCTGGCAGTCCCCATAAGCATAGAGTTGAGCCAGATAACTGGGTAAATAACATAGCTTCTTAGGCCCCAATGCTCTAACCTCATCCTGTATCACTTTGTGCATGATGAAAGCCCAATTGATTTCCCTCTCTCCTGACCACGAAGCTATGATAGTATTGGCCCACTTTACTGGTATATAACTAGACTTTCTGGGATGGAAAATTGGTATCAAAAAATGAAAGAGCATCATTAGCTCGGGATCCTTGCACTGTGAGATCTTGTAACCATGTGAGACTACTCTATCTTGTGTAAAATACCTCTCAGACAAAGGATCTTTCTGTGACAAAAATCCATGCCCCTCCAAAGGTAATTGAAATGAATCTCCTACAAATTCCAAGTCCCATTCAGCTGGTTTACCTCTCACTGTTGCAGAAAATCTTGGATCTACTCTCCTATTGTAGAAATCAAGGTAAGTGCCATCCTATATGTCCCAAGGAATCAAATATAGATGCTCTAGTCTCATCCTTCTCAAAATCTCTCTCAATTTCCTCTGTAGTTCCTTAGTAGTCGGATACTGCATTAACAAGGATGAAGGTATGGCCTCCAAATCTTCGGCCATAGCTGAAATCTTTGAATGCAAAAATGTTTCAAAACCCTAAACCCAAAAATCTCGTGAACTATTGTTAACCCTAACTGAATTCCTAGACCTCCTTCGCATCTCTGCCAACCCTCTCATTCCTCCTGAGCTCTCTCCCGAAGAAATCGCGAATGCTAAAGGGATCTTGACATAATGGAACTGTTCACAACAATTTCAGCCTTTATAGTTCTACAAGTAGGCCCTCTGGGAACTTTGTACTACTATCCTTTGCACTACCGCATGTACTACCTCAATGTCATCGAGATTTTTTGCGACTTAAAAAAGGCCGTGATAAATCAGATGACATTGTGAAACCTTTTGGGAAAATGCCTTCTCCAGTAACCCTTTCACTAATTTGCGAGCTACTGCACATCGCAACTTGCGATACGTCCACCACCGGAAAGTTTTGTAAAAATTTGTGATGAGGTTTGCGATACATATTCAAACGCAAAATGTGAGACGTCGAATAACGCAAGCTTGCGATTTCTTGTGACTCTCAAAGTTTTTAGCGATACTTTTTATATTATAAAATGTGCAATGTTTTGAGTATGATTAAACATTGCAAAGTGTGGAATATCGCTAGGGTGGACGGAGATTGAGCGGGTCGCAAAGTTTTCTTTGTGGTATATGTCGCAAAAGTGCTGCAATGATTGTAAGGTACATTATAAATTAGCGATGGGTGGTGCACCACAAGGTGCGATGTGTGTCGCATCGCAAATATGGCAGGTTGTTTTTGCTTCGCAAACCCTTCAAGTTTTTTGTTTGGCCCTTTGCAAAAAGGCACAATATGTAGTAGTGAAGGTTGATATGCCAAACATCTATAGTAGGGCATCTTTGATGAATGTTGATGTGAATGACGAAGTGCCCAATGAAACCCCCAAGGCTCTAATTCCTTCTGATGGGGTGTTAAATTGGGATGGGGTGACGAAATTACGTGACAAACTAGAAGGAGACCATGTTACACATTTATGAGATTAGATAACACTAGTAGAAAATGGCCATTTTGTAATTGGTCCATGTGATTAATTTTTAGTTGTAAGCGACATTTGCAACTAAAATTTCAATAGTTGTGTTGGACAAGTCACATTGACATTAGTTACAAATGACAACAAATTTTGGATGAAAGAAAAAGTCAATGAAATATGTTTTCATCCTTTGACTGATCATATATGTATTATCATTTGCAATTAAGATGTGACTTTTTTAATGAACAATGGGAACAAATTATGTGTTGCCACGTGAGCCAACTCTTAATAATTAAAAATAAATAATTATTATTTTGAAATAATCTAAGACATTTAATTTTTATGTTTAGATGGTTTAGATTGTGACATGTGGTGCAATAGAAAATTGCCATGTGGCATATTAATTGAAAATTTCCAAATTAAATTTAAATCAATATTTAGGTATGTAAGTTGAACTAAGTACCTACCTACTTATATATGTACCTACCCATCTAGGCTAAACATCTATCTAGATAAGACTTATTTACCTACCTAGGCCAAATATTTACTTAAGTAGGTAGGTAGGTTAAAAAAAAGGTAGGTAAGTTAGGGAAGTAGGTAGTTAGGTGTAAGTACATGCATATTTATATTTTATTTTGGGTTAAGTCATTTTTATTGACTCATCCCATATGCCATCTTTTTAAATATGAAAATGTGAAACAAAACACCTTGTTTATATACTTTTCAAGATGAGAATGAAAACCAAAACATATGGAATAATTTTTTTAGTTACAAATCGTTTATAATTACAAATGTAGTTGCAAATAATTAATGGTCGCATGTAGTCGCACATATAATGGTTACATTTTGGCCAATTTCTACTAGTGTAAAAAGACCTATGGCATAAAGTTTTGTCTAAAAGTGGTCATATGCAGATGATACAATTGAGGGGTCCCTATGATGTGAGTGTTGTTTACAATGGATGGAAATAAAACAAGATGTAAAACATAATGCCCCATAGTGAGTTAGGGCAAATAGTGCCCCTCCTAGGGGATCACCTTAATGGGTTCCCATGGTAGATGGGATGATTGTGGCATTGATTCATAGTTGTAATGATTATAAAAAGAAGGGAGACTCAAATGCATAAAATGCACAAATAAAAGGGATACAATTGTATGATCTTCCCACTTGTTGCACAAAGTTATTAAAATATGATCCTTCTTGACACCAAATTTTGAATTTCATTTTGACCTTTTTTTTTATTTGGGTGTTTAACAAGGAACAATTCACTTTTGAATCTTGTCTTAATCTTTTTCTAATATGGGTGTTTGACAAAAAAAACCTAATCCCAAATTTTCTTTTGACCTTTTTGTTTTCTGCATGTTCGACAATGAATCATCAATGAACGAAAGAAAGGACAAATTTTTTTATTTAAGGGACTTTTGACATTAATGAAAAAAGTGACCGCATTATTTTTAGGTTAAAATTTCTTGGAAATCCCACCCTTACCAAAAATGTGGCAGGATTTTGTCTAAGTTGAAAACTTTACCAAAAATCCTATCACCATTTTTATCATAATTGAAAGAAATGGCATGATTTTTGAAACACCTCCTTTGTTTTTTCTCTTCCTTGTTTTGTGTGAAAAAACTGGTCAAGTTTAATTATTTGAAAAATGTCATTTTCAAAGACTAGTCATGTTTATGTATTTCATTTTTTTGAATTGAGTTATAAGAATTAGATGGATGCCAAAGGTTTGGTAGTTTTGGAAAGTAATTATTTATGCCAAATTTTTGAAAGAAAATTATTTAGGTAAATGAAGTGGTTTTTAATTAAAAAGACTTAAATAATTGATTCACCCCCACATTCCTTGAAAGATTCAAATGTGAGTTTGAAAATGAAAATAACGAAAGAAGAAAGAATTGGGGTACATTCCTTAGCTCGTAACATTTCAAGGGTAGAGGGCCATGCTGGAACTCCAGGATGGGGACTAGGAAGAGTGACAAGCAAATCAATTATTCACACAAACTTGCACAAACCAAACAACAAGTTGGTTAGTGTGTAATTGGAGCACTTTTGGTGCACGAACGAGCCATGGGCATATATGGATTCATAAGACTCATCATGGCCTAGACTTAGGGGAAGCCATCACCTTCCCCCTTATGGTATTTTATGTGTTTGGCCACGGGGCCTACACCCAAATGTCATTTTGTCCCAAGACACCCAAGTTGGGAGTCCTGAAATTCTCGAAATTGGGACTCTTGCGACTTTTGAGGCCCATAACTTTTTGTGTAGACTTTCGATTGAGATGAGGTTTAAAGCAAAGTTATATCCTTCGTTGAGATCTTTCCAATGGTATGTGGCACAACACTTGCACACAAGTGAATTAGGACAATTTTTAACTTTTAATGGTCGGAAGTCAAATTAGTAATTTGATTCCCAACCCTTCATTTGGCCATAACTTGTGTTTTAAGGACCCAAATGGTCATGCGAGCCCATTTAGACATTTACATCTCAAGAGCTTTCCCATGGTATAAGAAATTTTTCAATCCAATGCATTTTGACCTTTAAAATCGTCTATAAAGATTCAAAGGTCCATCAGGATTCCAACTCTCAAAATGGGAGTTCACTTGGGAGTGTGTGGGTTCATTCCTTCACATTCTCTTACACTCCCAAATTATGAAATGTGACTTCATTTTCGGCTCACACCTTTGCAAACCCTTGCTTTGGTCATGAGCCCAAAGTTAAAGTTACGACATTAACTATATTTTATTAATTATAAATAAATCCACAATTGGGTGTTTAAATCCACATTACACATTAAAGACTTATAACAACCCAAAGCTCCATTGTACCCATTTTTATACTTTTCTTTCAATGAATGCACAATAAAAAAAAACTCATTAAAAAATATTCCATGAAAAATTTCTTCAAATGTCCAAGGGGACTATAGATGTTCAATTCAAATTGAAAACCCAAAAATGTCAAATAGCTTAAAATGTCCAAGGTCTAAACCCAAGATTTCAAATTTCAAATGTTTCAAGTTTCAATCCACATTAAAAAAAACAAAAATGGAAAAACATTAAAATTGTCCAAGTGGATCACAAAAGCTTTAGAAGTTGTACATTATAAAAAGGATTGAAGAACATCAAAGAGGAACATCACAAAAATCCAAAAACTCTTCATGTTTGATTTCATTTTCAAACTTTACATCAAGGTCTTATGTTTCCAATTTTACCTCACATGCAACTATGCATCAAAAGGTTTAAAACACCAAACTTATGAATCACATGGCCAATTTTTGCCAACAAAAATTAACATGTCAAGGTGAAATTTAATTTGCAACCAACACCTATAATTAGTAGTGAAGACTCCATCAATTGAGAAACTTCACAATAATTGGAAACTTGTGTTTGTTTGTGTGCTACAAAGTGAATGCATATTTGTAAATCTTCACATGATGCAACTTGGTCTAATTTGCAAATTAACATTAACATCTTGGATTGAAAACTCCATGAGAATAACAACAAAGAATTGTGAAAGAAGTAAACAAGGAATCATGAAAGAAGTGATTACAAGGGATTAGTGTGATGCGCCCCCAAACTCTTCAAAAGACCCAAAGGTGCGTCCTAGAGCAAAACAATGGAAAAAGAAGAAAAGAATTGGGACACGCTCCCTAATTCACAGCACTTTGGGGGTAGGAGGGCATGCTGGAGTTCTAGGATGGGATTAGGGTGAACTCACAAGTAAGAGTTCAAGATGAGGTCAACCTGCACAACCAAGAAAAGAAAGCGGTTAGTGCAAATTGAATGGAAATGGTGCGGTGGACTTAGTAGGGACAACTTCAAGCACAAACTTTACACAGCCCACAACTTTTGAGAGGAGGCACCACTCCCCTCCCTATAGTATATACTATGTCCCTCTCCATAGGGATTACATCCAAATGTCATTTTTCCTTGAGACTCCCAAATGGGAGTCCCAAAATTAGGACTTTTGTTGTCCCAAAACTTTGGATGTTCATATCTTTTTCAAATCAAGTCTGTTTTGAAAATGCGAGGGCAATAACTTATACCTCTCAAAAAGATCTTTCTAATGGTCTTTTGGGGGCCCAATTTGGTGCTTGTTTGCCTTTCCAACCAAGGCTCTAAACATTCGTAACTCCCACATGAATGCAACTCCCAAAGTGGGAATGCATTTGGGAATCATTAGGCTTCATCCCTTCACACCTAAACACACTCTTGACTTCATGGGCCCTTGCACTTCACACTTAATCGTGAACCCAATGTTAAGGTTGTGACACTAAGAATAGTAAGAAAATAAAAAATGTAAATACAAAAAATAAACACAAGGTGATAAAAAAAAAAGTGAGAGGAGGTTTGATTAATTGGAAAACAACAAGGTAAGAATTTGGCTTACAAATCATCAACTTAGAAATAAAAAATAATGGATGTTAAATGTTAACAATAAATAAATTGAAAAAAAAAAACTTATGGTAGTTGCAAAAAACAACCTGAAATTGATTATAGGAAGAAAGATAAATTGCAAGAGAATGATCTAGAGCTTGTATAAAGGTTCCACAAGAGAAAAATAGGGTGGTTACAAAGTAAGGTGCACCAATTCTGATGAATAAATAGTCCATAAAAAGTACATTTGGTAGTGTTAAAATAATAGTCTACTATGATATCATTATGTAAGTGGGGGATTAAATGTGGTTAATGAGATAATAAATATTATGTGAATAAAAGCCCAATTATATAACTTTGTGACATGCATGTTAAAGAGAAAAAAAATTGAAATCCATCAATAAATGAATATGATATGAACTTTTGAAAATAAGGTCCATTTAAAAACATTTTAGAGTCCATATCTTCTTTTGGGTTAAAGTTTTGCTAATAATTTTTTTGCATTTATGTCACTTTTTCTTTAATATATCACATATTGAATCCCTATAAAATAACATAAAAAAAATTGATAAACAAAAATGTATTTGTATCAAGCCACAAACAAAAGACTAGTCCATATTTTTCAACTTCAAAAGTCTAGTCTTCTATATTTGGAGAATACATGTTATATATTTTTTATGTAGATGTCTTCGTATTCAAGTTGAGAATTTTAATTCAATGGAAAATTTGACATAATGCTGATTTTACGGCATGTTAATGACATGTTAATGCATGACACTCTGCAAAAACCTGCAATGTGACACAAAAAGTGGTCCAATTTAGCTTGCACCCCCCTCGACAACAAGACAACTTTGTTCCTTTAAACTTCATTCACCTTTGTCAAATTCAATTACTTTTGCCATACTTGAATAAAGGGTGCAAGAACCGTTGGTGTAAAAAATTCTCTTTCACATTATTTGAAGGCCACATTTAATGACATATCCAAGGAAAAAAAAGTTGTGACAATGTGTTTAACCATTGTTGGTTCCCACTTTCTACATTGTGTTCAAACTCAAAAATATTTTTAAAAAAGATGGGGAAAAAAAATTAAAAATTATCACATCATTATTAGTTTGGGTGTCACATAAATAACCTTAATAATTTTTGGTGTGAAGGTAGAAAAATATTTTTTTCATGGTCAAAGTAAAAGGTAGGTACCATAAATTTGGGGTTTGTTAGGGTGATTCTTTCATGAATTGACTTTCACATGTGATATACTTATATAATTGGTCAAATAATCAATAGGGGTTTGGTCTACATTCAAAGAACCATTTTAAACACCCACTAAATATGATGAAATATTAAGGATAACTATAATGTACTCAACATTAATTATGTGTTTTACTTTTAGTCTTCTTGAGTTGTGGAACAAGTGGTAGACTACCAATCCCCAATGTATTAATATTTGGTTTCATTTTGTTAAACCCATTTTGTAAGAAATAAGTGATATATGTAGGTAGATAGATAGGGAAAAAATAAGTATTACTAGGTGAGAAGATCAAATCAACCATTTAAACATACCATCTAATAAAGTATTGGGTCCAAAATTGATTTTTGGCTTGTATGAGGCAATATTTATCCCTAGGATTGAAATTGGTATAAAATTGTCACAAGATTGGTATTACCTCAAAGTCCTTCCCAAGCTAGTATTGGTGGTAGGTTGGTATCGCTTCAAGGTAGATGAATTTAGTAAGGTCATAGGGTCCTTGCTACCCATACTATACCCATTGTTGATACCAAATTCAAGTTTATATATAACATATCAACATTGATTTACACATACATGGGAAACTTTGTTTTATTCCAATGTTGGTTTAATATCAACTTCAGATCATACCAACTTGGTCCCAATATTTGGGGGTTTTTTTAGTGTGGGTCATGTGTTTTTAAAAATATATATTAATAAGGTTGGGACATTTGCAAAAAAAATTGAGAGAATTGTTCAAGTCTAGTTCTTCAATTTTTAGAAAATTTAAATAATTGATTAGGTTAGAGTTTTAGAAACCCCAAAAAAGGTAGTTCTAAGGTAGGGGCAAAGGGTTGGTCCATAACTAAATATTAGGTTCGATTCTTTAATACAAATTCGGATGGGTACAACCAAGTTCTTTTATCAAGATAATAGGATGAACCCACTTTTTAATAGAAGTTTAGATGAGTATAAGAATGTTAGGTCTTTAACATGGTCATGTGCAATGTCGGGTTTTTGTTGAGTTTTAAACTTTAACAATCTATTTTTAAATCTTTTAGGCCTTTGGTTATTTGAATGAAAGAAATTAGTTCTAATTTTTTACAACTTTTAGTGGTTTAGATGTGGATAGTGGATACATGTCCAAGGTGAATCATGGTTTATTGTTTATTGACAAAAAAAACTTCAAATCCATATCCAAAATATATCCACTATCCACATGTAGATTTGATTTTTTTTAATCAAAATCATTGTTCATTAACAATGACAAACCTCAAACTATAATTTTTAAGCAAAAAAATGTGTGGTTGATTATTTTGCATTTGATAATTTATAGTGTTGGATAATCACATGTTGCACCAATTGTCAACTTCAACATATCATAAAGCAAATAGATGTCCTTTATAAAACCAATTGTGAAGATGATGAAACTTTCAAATGCGAATGTTAGTAGCCCACTCATTCACTCCTAAGAGAATTCTCAAACAATAAACTTCATTTCTTAAAAAGCCCAATTTGTGATAACTTTTCAATTATACTTCCATTTCAATATTGGTTAGGTGGGCAAGTCAAGCCTTGTGTAAATGCGAATGTAAAACAAGCAATGACAATTATTATAGTTTTACAAGAAAAGGCAGCACCTTTGGAAGGATGTGGACAACATTACTACATGGGATCTTGAAGTCATTTGCTTGTCCTTGTAATTGTAGAAATGATGAATAAAGTTCCACATTGTATTGACTATCAACCCTTACCATGCAAAGATGGAGTGACTAAAACCCATTAATTTTAAAACATAAGCTTAATGATGCCCAAGTCCAAATTTGGCAAATATTAAACCATTTCAAGCTTTCACAAATGCAATTATGAATAATCAACCATATCCACTAATCTTTCATTATTGATTTGGTGTTGAAATTCAACTTCCAACTCTACCATTATATCAAATTCTACTTCACATGCAAATGCAACACTAATGGATTTTAAACGATAGACTGGATGGCCAATTTTTGTGGACAAAAACCTATTTGTCTAGATTTTTCGTTTGAAAATGACATTTCCAAAGCATAATCAAAATGCTAGCTATAGAAAGATGCACTTTGTTTCTATTTGGCTAGCTAGGATGCCAAGTATGTCTTGCTAGTATAGCAATGGTCAAAAACTTGTTTGTTTTTTGTGCCACCAAGATAAAAAATATTTGCAAGTTTCAATATCAACCAAATATTGATAGAATCCCACTAGCTTTCTTGACACAATGTCCATGTGAGATTCCTAGGGTGTTGTTGTGGTCTAAAAAAGATCTTGAACACTACCTTGAAATTGTAGATTGTTAGCTTTAGCAACATTGGGATTGGGCATGCATCAACATCTTGTTTGTTTCTATCAATAAAGGTAATATAAGTTCTTGGTTATAATTAACAATAGTAACATTTTCACAACCTAAAAATGCAGTAACCAACCAAATGTTCTTAAACCTTAGATCAAAAATTAACGCCAACATGTCATGGCCCTTTTTCCTATCAAAAGCATGTAAAAAAGAAAGGAGGGGTAAAAGAACCTCCAAACTCTCCCATTTCATGCAGAGCACAAGTTCTTTTAATTCATGATAAAAAAAATCCTCCTCCATAAGGCTATTAGGAATAGGTTGGAATGTTAATTCTTCTCAAATATCTCAACAAGTTAATATAACAAAGTGTAGGGCCTTCAAGAGCAACTAGTGACCTTGATTTTGGTTCAAAACATAACTAGTGACAATTGGGGACAAGAATTTCGCCACCACTTCACACACAACCCATATCCTTGGAGATGGTACACAAGATTGCAATGCCATATAGATTGTTGACTATATCATAATGCAATGGCTTTCTGAAAAGTTAAGGCATCTTGGAAGAATAAAACTTGCAAATCTATCATCAACAATAGAATTTTTTTCACAAACTCATGAAACTTGCAAAAATCTATCCTATTGCACAAACCTATAAATCAATCAATAAAAAAATTAGAAAGTGAATGGAAGTACTTTAAAAAAATGTTAAAAAGTAGAAAGAAAAAACTTGCCTTGTTTCCATTAATGTGTTGAATTTTTTGGGCTGCAATCTAGATTTAATGCAAGTTTTATCCATGTTTGCTTGCGCTTGTCTAACTTTTTGGGCTAGGTAATATGCTTTTGGATGGAAGCTTGAACCACCTTTATAGATGTAGATGGTAGACTAGCATAGACTTTGTCATCTATAGTAGCACCTTTGAGAAGGCATGCCCAAAACAAGTGCCATCAAATGGTTTTAACAAGTATAAGAGACTGCATGAAACAATAGAAGTCAAAGCACTTGCACATGTTTACAAGGTGACCCTTTCATTTTTAACGAATATAATGATTTTTTAGGTTAACAAAAACCTATGTAATAGCTTTTACAATTTAGGAACCATAGTAGCACCGCTTATGTCATTAGCTTGAAATAATTTGATGGTGACATGTTTTGCCTCCCAATCATTTGAAATGAAATTTACTACAACAACAAACACATCTCACAATCCTTTTAACATCACAAGTCAAAAGTGCAAGTGGATGATACATAATCAACCAATGCAAGTTACATGTAGCAAGTCATGGTTTTTTCAACCAATCTAAGCAAAAACCTTTTCAACGAGTCTTCTTGGGTGGGAAGATAAGTTGTGGACACAGCCTATATGCCAACCTTTGGAGCCAAATGGACTCAACAATTTTCATAAACATGAACCCTTTAATCATAAACAACATTAAATCTTCCAAAAAAACAACTTGAGTTGCATCATCTTTCTTAAACTTGCTAGTAATAAGAAAAAAATTAGAAATTATAGAAGAAGATACATGTGGCCTCTTTTTATTGGGATCACAATCAAGTGAAGATCTTGGGGCAAGGTTTGTTGCTTCTTCTAATAAAATTTTCAACAAAGCAGAATGGTTAGATTCAACATGTTTTTTCATGGTTGTTATGCCATTGTTCTTTATACACGTCATAATCTGGTTCTAAGAAAGGTCAACGGGTTGATTATCATTTAGCTTAAAGAATGCCCATGTGACCGAGTTGTGATAGTGCAATTTCCAAGCTAATTGTTGTTTCTACAAATTCTCCAAGTGTATTTCAATAACATGTCGAGCATCAACACCATCAAGATCAACATCAAGACCTACGATCTTAACCTCACCCCCACCTTCATACATAGGTTACAACATTGCCAAGGCTATAGTTGTTATCATATCGTACATACTTTGGATGAACTTCATCAATGGAGTTGATGTCATGAGGACCTAAAGGAGAAGCCATCTAGGTGAATAAACCTAGCATAATATTAACTTGCAACAACAAAAACAAGAGGAAAGACGAAAATAAGAAAAAGATTTAAATGTTTAAAAAAGAAAGGTTTAGGGTATAGATTAAAAGATATGGATTTACAGGTTATAGCTCCATATAGGAACAAAGCCCATGCATCTTCATGGTTCAGGCATTCACGCTTTGGTTGACACAATTTTTGGTTCAATGACTTTGGTTTTGAAAAGACATACAACATTTGTTGAAGACGGATTCATGGCAAAAAAGGAGATGAACATCGAATTCAAAGTTTTAAAAAGAAAAACAGTAGGTGATGACAATGGATTTAGGGGGAAGAAGGAGATGACAAACCTCGTAACACTAGTAGCTATAGGTGTGCAAGGTGAGAGATGCAAAAAAGTTGCAAATTGTAAACAATGTAAAAGGTGGTGAATGTGGAACTTGTAAACCCCAAACCACATGCACACCTGCACCTCTATTGACCTCGAAGTCTTTTCTTTGGAAGCTCACAACATAGAATGCTCAAAGCACAAACCAAAAGCTCGTAGCTTGAAGTTTCTATTTGGAAGCTCATAGTACAAAATGATCAAAGCATAAACGTTTGAAGCACAAACCAAAAGCTTGCAACACAAAAGGCAGCAAAGCACAAGCTCAAAGCTCAAAGGCACAAAACATAAAACACAAACTAGAATCATTCAAAGGCATGAGTGCAAAACTCCAACACAAGATGCAAATAGAAAAACATAAAAAGGAGAAAAAGCTTGCTGTTTTCTAGATCACTGATGCTTGAGTTCTCATACATCTCCCCTTGTAACTTTCACCTCCACAATCTCCCAAATGCAATCTAAATGTGCAAATTTGATGATTCAGGCTGAGCGTTGCAAGCAACAAGAGCAAAAAAAAATGGCAGTTGAGAAATCATGAAATATAGCCTGGTGCACTAGGCACTTAACACTTAGCACACACAACACACAAGCCGCCTTAACCCTAGCCCTAACCTTGACTGGGTATGAAAGGATTTTAATAACCGGGTTTTTGACAAACACCCGGACCTTTGAATATCATGGGGTTTCAAATGGTTTATTATAACTGGGTTTTGAGACAAACAGCTCCTACATTGTTCCGGGTCTTGGTTGGATACCGGTATTTAAAATCTTAAAATCACCAGTTATGGGGTGGGGGTGGGAAGGATTTAACTTTCAAAACCTGCCAGGTCAGAGGGTCATCCAGGTTTTTGGAAAAATAAGACCCGACAGGGATATATACAGATATCCAGTCTGAAACCCGCTTTATACCCGGTTCTCCAAGAAGTACCCAGTACAGACTGGTTTTCCCCCCTTTCATTTACAAGGCTGGTGCTGATATTGGGCACTTTCAAAAACCTTTCGTATGACTCAGGTCCTGGTAGGTATTCAGTCCAAGACTGATTTTGAGTTGGTATGAGGTCAGGATATATATATACCTGGTAATGAAACCGGGTATAAGAAGGGTACAAGGCTGGACATATTTACCTCGGATGAAGATGAGGCTGGCATTGGTAATAAGGCCTGCTCTTGCTTCAGCTCATCCCAGATTGTTGCAGCAGCAATTGCTTCTACCACTGTTAGTTGATACCGGGTGGAGGCTTCTACACCGGACTAACACTGGTATATAGTTTATAGCAATGTTGGGCGATTCTCACATCTTATAGTTTTATACCAATGTTGGGCGGTTCTCACATTTTGGAGAGAACCATGGGTGGATCTGATGCTAAGCAAACAGGTTGCTAAGAGGTAGGTAATTTTTTTTTGGAAAAAGAAAAAGAAAAAAAGCAACTGAGCTAACCACACATTAACCACTGTGGTTAAGCTAGGTAGCTGGAATCAAAAAGAAAACTAAATTGCTTCCTAACCACGTACCATCTATATCCTTCATGGTTAGGCCCTGGTTCACTCTGGTCCCACATTTGTGTCGGAAGGGCAAATCATTCCTCATAAATTAGCCATCTCTTGGTTGGTAGGTTTTTGGTGCCTTATCCCATAGCCGACCCCACAATCCCCCACCCACAATCCGTGATCCATCCTACAAAACCGGTGCAAAAAAAAAAAAAAAAAAAAAAAAGATTTTTTTGGGGCCCATTTTTTTTGGCTTTTCAGGCAAATGGGATGGGGCACAAAAATGGGGCGATGGAAGTTGGTGGGTGAGAAAAAAAGGGGGAAAAAAACAAAGGTT
>Ga0116229_10008994_pt1 | contig 15367 bp, 7 predicted proteins | sample S1TSphgellanicum_3_FD_87313 | JGI IMG/M metagenome (GOLD analysis project Ga0116229, IMG submission 87313) | Host-associated microbial communities from peat moss isolated from Minnesota, USA - S1T2_Fc - Sphagnum magellanicum MG | ecosystem: Host-associated > Plants > Peat moss > Unclassified... | reverse complement strand
CTATCTGACAACCTCTAATTTCCAGACATATAACCGCGAATCCCCGAAAAAATTCTTGCTTGCAATCGAGCTTCAATTGCTTCACCACGCGAAACAGGTCACTCGATCGGGTTGCGCTCGAGAGGGGAGAGAGAGAGAGAGATAGAGAGAGAAATTTTTGCCCATATAGGGTAGACTGGCCCATCACCGAGCACTAACCTATCACCGAACACTTTGACAGATCTTTCTCAATTCCTCTCCATTTTGAGTGATTTAAAATGTTATAAGAGCGCCTTCTCGAGCTTTACAAATCATCTTTGAAATGCAAAGCCAAAGGAGCAGCCAAAAAAAGAGCATTAAAGATAATACGTTTTTTTCGAATGACGAAACGCTTTTTTTTTTTCATTTTCCTTCATTTTGACCCCTCCTACTTTGTCAGTGCATAACTTTCTCACTTTTGGTTCAAATTGAGCGATTTAAACTGTTTTGAAATCGCCATCTTAAGCTCTACAAGTCATCTTGTAACTCTAAAGAAACCGAGTAATATTTAAGGATTTTTTTTAAGGGATTCGAAATTAAGTTATGAGTTGTTTTATCAAGAATTTTTTGTAAAAATGATCCCCCTTATTTTGAGGGGTCATAACTTTCTAGTCCATTTTTGTCGATTTTTTGTGTGATAGATGCACTCAGGGGAGGGTTCCATCTATTCCTTGGACACCATAAACAACGAGGCCTTCTTGGAAAAACGGCAAGCAACCCTACCTTAAGTGTTTGGTCATTGGCCGATCTACCTTAGGTATCACAATTTTGAATTTTAAAAAGGCAAATAAATGACAACTATGCCCTAATTTTCAGAAGCCATTTCAAAAAAGAAAAAGAGAGAGATTTTTTTTTCATGTATTGCATTTTTTTTTAAAACCAAACAAAATGACTCTTTTGTTGTAATTTTCTCAAGTCATTTCAAAAGAGAGAGGGTCTTTTTTTTTCCCATTAAAAACTTTATTTTATGTTTTTCAACTCCTCGTTGTTAACAAGTGTTGTGACTTTTAAGTTTTCTAAAATCATCTAACAAGTAGATGATAATGAAAAAATACCCCATTTTGAGTATCTAAAGTTGAAGATGCATGTCTCGGATGAATAAAAATTGTGTTGAAATTTTTCCAGCATTTTTTTTCAAAAACCAAATTGTTGTGAAAGACATTGAAAAATCTTTTGAAATATTTTTAAATATGATAAATGTTTTGAGTATGTATCCAATGGAACATACAAATCACCTATAAAAGTTCATTATTTATTTTGATCCATTATACAATTCAAAGCATATTTCAATCATCAAAAATTTCAAATTAGTTCAAATTAAAGTTATGCTACTAATCAATGGGCAACTTTTCACTTTTTATTATGCATAATTCTCAAAATCAACATTAGCTACCAAAACATTTTTGCATAATAGATAATGAATGAAACTATGAACTTCAAACCCAACCATGACCAAATGTTTGAAAGATCTACCTTATTTGAAAAAAAAGAAAAACTTTGTATATAAAAACCAAGGACAGGAACCCATCCATCAAAAGTACAAGGCAAATGAAAGCATGAACACACAACCCACAAAAAAAATGAAAACAAACAATCAACAAAAAATAAGGAAAAGAAAAAAACCTTATGCAAATAAAACCCAAGGTTACAAAATGACAATCAACGATAACAAAAAAGACCAAAAATAAAAAAGCAATCATTTGACACAAATCAACTAGTGACAAAAGTGCATTAACTATGATGTGTGGAAGAGATGAGGAACCCTGACCAAATGCAGCAGCTCATTGAAAAATCGTTATGGCTTATGCACGCTACAAGGTTATGGACACACGTTGTCGATAGTGGGACATGAACATCAAGGGGATTAAAGAAGATCACTGATGACATGTGATAGTGGTTTGTGCACAAGTGATCAAAAATGAATCAAAATGAGAATGAAAACACCCACACGTTTCAATAGCAAGGGGAATGAAATCATCATTTAATGTTTATTTAGTGTAAAATCATGTCTTCTCCTAAGCAACCATTGTCACTACATGTGTTGTCGTTGTTAATGTTCGTTGCACCATATCTATGCAAATTGGGTCAACAATGACAAGGTCCATCGAAATATGGAAACCATTTTTGATAATAAAAATATCCACTCATTGTTGGATGTGGCGAAAGATAAGGTGGGAAACCTCCCTTCGAACATGTGCGCCGCTCTCCAAAACAATATTTGCAAGAATATCCAAAAATGTGTCATGGGCTATTGTACGTTCACTCCCATAAGGGCACCTTTCAAAAGGTATATTGTTTCCAACTACTGTAATTGGAAGGGGATTTAAAACACACATCAAAAGGTTGCCCATTATTTACCCAACAAAATTAGACACCCTTGAAGTTCCCATGTTTGGATGACTAATTGAATAACAATATTATCACAAATAAATTTAACATGGCCTAGTGGTTATTTGAACCCACAACCATTTACAAGGTTTAATCAAAAGGATGTTGGTATTTAGTAGAATGTAGATGGTGAGTACTTTAATTTCGACCAAGTCCAAAATACCAAACCACCCAATTTGGGGTTAACAAGGGGGGTTTTTAAGCAAATCCAACAACACATGCAAGTCTAGAAATTGACCTACAAATGCAACAATGACATGCAATGGATTTTTACCTACCTTTTATTCTTGTCCCCACATGATCACAACAAACCACAAAAACAACATTTGATGTAGATTTGGAAAACAAAAAAATCAAGAGAAAAATAAAAAGAAATTCAAACTAACCTTAAAGAGACAATGTTTTTAGGCCTAAATTTATCTCCTAACCCTAAGTCACACCAAAAAAAATTCCTTACCTTTGACAATGCCATACAATATTTTAAAACCATATGGTTATTCCTATGTGCCCTAGATTTACAAAATTTTGTATGACATGTTTTTAAATTTTTGTGGTTAAAATTGTCGTACACTTTTCAAGACAAATGGGTAGGGTTTTATCACAAGTGTCACATTCAAAAAATGAACATATGTATTGTGCTTATATATAGATTCTTAAACCTTTTGGACTTCCAATATATTTAATAGATTCAAAACACCATAAGACATATAATTGTTCCTAGATGTAACACCTTGAAAAGTTGAAGGCTTTTTGTGAATAATATGGAACACCAAAGGGATTTGTGTATTTAAGAATATGAAGAGAACTAAACACCTTATGGCTTTCCAATATGCGTATTTCCAACTTCCATTTCAATTTGTATAAAAGAATGAAATAACATAACAAATAACTAACCTAGATTTTGATTTTTGCAATCATGGCTTCAAGTTTTTCAAGTAGACTAGATTTTTTGTTCCAAAATCTCATAACAAAATTTACATTTCAATTTCATGTGTTAACACAAACAAAGCATCAGTTCCACCATCAAAAAAATAATGGTGGGCTACCACAGGCCAAGAAATATTTTTGGACAATTATGAATGTCAGGATTTTCAAATCAAACAATCATTTCAAAGCTACGGACAACTGAAAGAGTTTATAGATGGATGGGTGCAGAAAAAGACAATATTTTTCTCAACACACAACAATTACTTACCATGCCTAGGTATTTTACATACAAAGGCCCAACCATAAGTTTACACCAAGTTGTTACAAAAAAATGTAAAATTGTTTAATTTTGATGTTAGCACCAATAGATTTCCACTAGAACTCCACACACTCCTATTGACAGAAATAGTTGAATTTTTGATTGAAATAACATGTTTTCCAAATCCAAAGTGTCATGTTTCAATTTGATTTTTAGTTTTTTATAACAAAGTCCTTACCTTTCATGGCATAATTTTATCTAACAACAAAAGCACACAAACATAGTTTTAAAATATGTCTTCATGCAAATGCATAAAATAGATTATAATCCATCAAATCAAAAGGTTACAAATTAGTTTTTACAAATTTGAAGGATTGAAAGACTCATTTCCCAGTTGATGTTAATTTCAAAGGTTATGCTCATTTAAGCTGATCACTATTATACACCATTTTGCATTCACACACTGGGCACAGCTAACCTTCATCTCCATGTGGAACTCCAAATCAAGAAAACACTAATATCTTCAAATACAATGTTGAACAATATAAAACCCAACTTAACAGGATAGATGTAAGTACAATAACTACTTTGCATGAGTATTTCAATTCAACAAGTGCTAGGTCTAACATCCAAATAACATGAAATTTCATACATTCTTAGTTTGAACCTAGTCTTTTGAAAATAAATATCCACCAAGCTATGCAATGATGTAAAAATCAAAAATCTAGTTCCCTCATCAAGAAGTGTCCATATACAAATGCAAAAACTTATTGTGTCATTTAGGGTTCAACTTGAAACTAACCACATAAATAAAGACAATGTGAATGTTCATATGAATACTCCATATAATTAGTCACTTAGGATTAGACAAGTCATCTACAAATGCTAATAATTTTTGCAAATTTCAAGTCATGTTTTTATTTTCATGGATGTCTTGAATGTCAACTACGACCAAGATGACATTCATTTTAATAAGTAATATGCATACAATTTCATCCATCAAGAAATACAGTCTATTTACAAGGGGACTTTGAGTCCATACCACTTTAAACGTATGTACTTTGAGTTTGACAAAAAGAATGACATGGCATCTTACCTTTCTTTGTCCTACCAAGCCATGAAAAATGTTCTTCAAAAGTTAGATGCAATTGTGAAAAATGAATTTACATCAAATGTGAGTCTAAAATGAAAACAATGGAAGAGTAGGAAGTTGGGGCACGTTCCCTAGCTCGTAACACTTCGGGGGTAGAGGGGCGTGCTGGAGCTCTGGGATGGAACTAGGTAGATTGACAAGCACTTCAATCACTCACACAGAACTGCACAAAACCAAACAACAAGTTGGTTAGTGCATAGTTGGAGCATTTTTGGTGTTAGGACAAACCACGGGCAAACTCGGACTCACAAGACTCACCACGGCCCGGACTTGGGGGAAGCCACCACCTTCCCCCTTATAGTATATTATGTGCCTCTCCACGAGGCCCACATCCAAATGGCATTTTGTTTCGGGACTCCCAAGTGGGAGTCCCGAAATTCCCAAACTTGGGACTCCCACAACTTTGGGGGCCCATAAATTTGTGTGAAAACCTCTGATCGAAATGAGGTCTAAAGAAAAGTTGTAGCCTCATCGAGAGCTTTCCAATGGTATGTTGCACGACACCTAAACGCAAGGAAATCCCAACTTTTAGTGGTCAAGAATCAAATTGCCAATTTGACTCCCGGCCTTTGTTTTGGCCATAACTTGTGTATCAGGTGTCCAAATGGGTCATGCAAGCTCGTTACTGACATCTACGTTCCAAGATCTTTCCAATGATGTAAAGAACATCTCAATCCAATGAGTTTTGACCCCTGTAATCGCCCTCTGAAAATTTGAGAGTCCATTGGGACTATAACTCCCAAAATGGGAGTTCATTTGGGGAGTGTGAGGCTTCATTCCCTCACATTCTTTTGCACTTTCAGGAGCGTGAAATGTGATTCCCGAGCTCACTCTTGGCCCACACCCTCGCAAACCCTTGCCTTGGTCGCAAGCCCAAGGTTAGGTTTACAACACTTACCCTTTGCTATCTCTCCTCCAAAGGTGGAATCTCCTGCAAAAAAATCAATGATCAACCAACAAGTTTCATTGGTAAGTCAAATGCTCAAAAATTAAAAATTTGACAATGTCCAACAAGTTCTAAAAATAGTTGAATTTGATGATTTTGACACTAAAGAAATGAAAGTTGCAGAAAGACAACCTTTGAAATATTTAAAGAAAAAACTACTTTCGCTTAAAGCATCTAAAGAAGAGAACAAACAAGCTAGTCCAATTAAAACTCATGAAGAGGATAGCCAAACCAATCCAAAGAAAAATCATGGTCGACCTCTTGGATCAAAGAACAACAAAAAAAATCCAACTACAAATAATGTTGTCCAAAAACACAATGTACCTACAAAAAAGCGAGAAACTTCTTAAACAACATACAAAAGCATTTTGTGTATAACATTAAATGTGAGAACAATAATAAAATATACATTGGGCAAAGTATTGATCCATAGAAACAGTTCAAACAACATATGCATAAAACACCCAAGAAAATGAAACATGACATTAATATGAGCAAAACAATCAATCTAACATTTAAGTTGGTTATTTTGTATTCAAATATGCATAGTACAAGGTTGATAAAATGGAAAACTATTACATTCAATATTTTGATAGTATCTCTTATACATGTTATAATAACCTTAAAGGAAAACCTACATCATAAAAAAAGTATTGGTATTTGAAAAGGAACAATATGATATGTAAATGTTGAAATGATATGTTATGATTTTCAAACCACAAAAGAAATTTTTTTGCTTTCATTCTGTATTATGCATTATTCTTCATAGGGGCATTAGTTATCCAAATGTCTAGCATCTATGGATCCAACCATTCACACACACCATCCATGTTTAGACCCTTGGTGACGGACATATGTTCATGCCCACCACATAATGACTGTTAACCAATATAGGTTGAGCATAGTGAAAGTGACACATCTCTTAAGCCTACTTTGTTCTGCCAAATTGTTTTCACCTAATTTAAGCATTTAAAGCATTGAGATGTATCCATATTCTAAAGGCATTAGATTCTTCACTACCCTCTAGAAACTGGAATTTTCAACATTCTAACGCCTAGTAGTTTCAGGTATCTATGACTATCCATTAACCTCATGTCCTCGTGTCTTTCCTATCAACATATATCCATCACTAGCAAATGTAGGAAGAATGACATTGTTAGTTGTATCCTTTTGCATGAATATGGCTTGAGGAAAAGGAGAATAGAGGAAAAACCTTGTGATTATTTCACATAAGATGTTCTAGCTTGTGATAATGTGCAAAAATTGATACCTTGCCATATAGGTGTATATTATACTCACCTTGAAAAACAAGCTTCCACATTCATCCTTCCTATTGTTTAAACATAACAACCCACACTACATCAACATCTCATTTTCCTAATGGGTTTGCTTGTCTATGAAAAACATCCATTTACATCAATAATCTATGAATTCATCTTAAGTTAAGCCACCAAGGTTGTTCAACTACAAGTAATTACATGTAGTTCCAACATTGTGAAAGTGTAGTACCACTTGGGAAGGAGTCCACTGGAATGAAGTATTGTGTGCACATCTCCATGACCCATAATTACTTCATTTTTAATAGGCCATATACTCAGATCTTCATTTCCATATCGCAAAGTTGAACTATCCCAAATACTATGAGTTGTGTAATTGACATGCGTTACAAGCTCGTTGTGGACACAACATACATGATTAGCTCCATCAAGTTCAAGTATTGAAGATTTGCTGGCAATGCATCCCATGGCAATGTAGCTAGGCAAGGCCACTGGATACCAAAATGACACCCCCTCCATGCCTCTCCACTTTGAGATTTGTCCCCGCTCCTAAAACCGAAGTGGTTTGGCAAAAAGGCCCCCTTCTAATGTGTCATTCAACATTAATCCAATACTTGGTGGTTCATAACTACAAGCCAAAAAAATCATTACAATATTTTACATCTTTTGTTCAACCTTGTGATAACAATATCACAGTGCTACAATCTACAACAAACTTGCAAACCTTGAAACAACTCCAAAGCCTTGAACCTTCTTTGAAATATCACCACAACCCAACACAAAAAAAATACAACAAAAAGGCTTTCATTGTCATAATTTAAAAAGAAAAAAGAAAAAACCACAAAAGTAACTTCCAAAATCTAAAAGGCTTAATTGATAGTTTGTGACAAACCTTTTAGATTTTAGAAGTTACAATGAAATTTTTTGATGGATGAGGGGCCTATAAATATATTAACACAATGTGAAAACATGGTTTTATGACTAAATAACAACTTGTAACTAAAGTTCAAATTTAGTCATATAGTTGGATGTGGACATTAGTCACAACCATTTATATAATTATAATCATACAAACAACTATATGACTACAATTATGATTATGTGACTTGTAATCATTTTAAAAATCATGACACATGTCATAACCTAAACCATCATAAACTACCCTAAATATATAGGCCAGCACAAGTTGGCATGAAGAAACTTATGTTAAGTTATATAAGCCTAAGATAGGCATAGATTTGAATAGGTTAATATAGGTTAACATAGGTTAGGCTAGGCAACTTCAATTAGCTTAGGTAGACATATGTGAACTTAAGTTATTGTAGGTGACCTTAGGTTACATCATGTTAATTTAATGGGATGTGTGTTAACCTAAGTGAACATAGGTAAGTTTTAAGTTATTTTAGGTTAACCTAAGTTTAACCAAAGTTGAACCTTGGTTAGTTTAGGTTTGGCCAAGATTTAAACCAAGTTTAACGTAGGTGAATTTAAGTTTAACCAAAATTTAGCCAAATTTACCCAAGTTTTTGTTTAACCAAATTTTAGGCAACTTTTATTCATGTTTTACCCAACTAGTCAACCTAATCTATTATAGGTAATCCTAGGTTAGACCTATTTAGTCTAGGTCATAGCTTTAGGTCATCCTAAATAATTTAGGTAGCCTAGGTTAATGTGTGTATGCCTAAGTTAACCAAGATAAGCTAAGATAGCCTAGGTTGATATAGGTTTGTTTAAGATATTAGTTTTTTTAATTTAACAATTATATTAATGTATCATTTATATTTTTGTGATGAATAATTTTTTTGCATAATAATTTTTTATGGTGCAATGGTTAAATATTTGAATCATCAAAATGGAGATGAAGGGTTTAAGACCTCACATTTGCAACCAAGTTAAAATGGCCTAAATTACTTAGGTTCCTCACCTATGTTTGTTTAATTTTAGCTTAAATTTCTTAGGTTAAGCCAATTAAACTAAGTTGTTTAAATTTATTTGACTATGTTTTGTTTGCAACGTGGCATCACATAATTGGGCCAAAAAAATCAATTTCCAACTTTGTTCATAATTGGATAAAAAATAATTCAGTTTACCATGTGGTAGCATATAATTAACAAAAAAAATTATGATTTAAGCTTATGCTACCACATGGTGGCAAGTTATTAACATTTGAATCTATGTTGTCTAGGTTAGCCACGTTGCAAATAAAATAAAATAAAAAGTAATTAATTTATATTTAAAAATTAAATATGGAACATTGGATGCATGGTTGTGGTAAAAATGATTGTAATCATGGAAAATGCAATAACAAATGTTAGTTTAAATTAACACCATGTATATGATTAGTGGTAAATATAATGTGGTTGTTAGATTACATAATCATGCATAGTCATAAATGCCACATTTTAATGTTGTGTAAAAAAATTGGATGGTTTTTTATGTCCATGAAAAGATCTCATTAACAAAATATGTAGTATATGATTTCTTTTTCTCATTGTTGGTTGTAAGGAATACATATTCCATTTTATCCACAAATTTGAGTAAATTATAATACATGTTGAAGATTATGTTAAACATAAATAGGCAAACATTAAATAAATCACCTACATATTAGATATTGCATAACAAAAACAAATAAAATAATCAATTTCAAATGTGACGTACACAACTATTTCAAGTATTGATTTCGCATTAATGAATATGTATGTTAGCTAGTTTTCAAGGTTTTGTGACAAATAATGTTTAGAATATTCAACATTTTCAAAAATATATAATAATGATTAAACCTAACACTTATATCAATAATAAAAATTGTATAATGTTATTGAACCTTCTTTTGTGTAAACATTTATTTCACTTGGGGTTTTTTTGAAATTGTGAATAATAGGTAGTGGAAAAACAAAAGAACCTTTTTGGGGTATATATAATGTTGGCTAATTATAGTGTTGTTGAACTTCACCTTTAAATACAAATATGTCATATTATTTTCTTTAATTGTGAAAGGATATGCATCCAAAGTTTTTAGAATTTTACTTGTAAATGTGATTATGCATTTCAAGATTTTTTTTCACTCATTGTTAATAATGCAAATAATGTATTTATTGATTTTGAAATTCAAACAAAATCCAAATATGCAAACATGTTATGTATAACAAATTTCACATTCTCATTGTGGAAAAACAAATAGATGAACAATATCCAAAATCAAATAACTTGTGAATAAATTGAGCCCAAGTTCTTAATTGAAGAACTCTATTTAGTGTAACACAAATTGGATGCAAAACAAAAAACATTCACAAAACATAAAATCACCCCAACACTTTAACCTCACCCACTTAAAAGCCTAAAAGTATATCAAGTGCTTATTGTAGTTTGATCAATCATTTCTAATGATGGTGACTTCATGAAAAACAAGAAACCAACCTTGCAACATCCATGTGAACATAAAAAAATTAGAAAGCCATCAAGGTATGGTTAGTTGATGGGAACAAAAAAAATGGAAAGTTTGTTAGAGGTGATTTATCTAATCATCATCAACATTTAGTTTTTCAAAATATTTAGGTTTTTTAATCAACCCATAATTTTCTTTAAATAAAATAACTTGAATTTTAATATAGTCCTTGAAGTTTGCATTTGCCATGCAATTCAAGCATATATCATTATGTCAATTGTTCACCACTGCATTACTTTGATCAAAGTTCTTCACTTGTACATGACAATGTTTGAAAACTATCACAACACCAACAAGGCTGAACATTATTTCAATTTGAGGCTAAAATCTTTTTGGAATATATTTGACAATGATGTTAACATTAAAAAATTCACCTTTTTAAATTTGCTTATAAGCAAAGGGATTTACATGCATAGATGTGGGGATGGATAACTTTTGAAATAAAAATAATTCTTTAATCAAAAGTGTGTGTGAAGATTCTTTAATGGATGTTTGAACGCCAAATATTTGACTATTTTCGTAATCAATATGAACATTAGATATATTAAATGGCACTATAAAAGCTTAGATAATATGGTATAGTGAATCAAAAAAATTCATTAGAAGGCAAATGACCTCTTTCAAATCATATTTAGTAATGAAATGAATTGGATTTCCATGCTCTTGAATTATCGACAACCCATGAGGATTTGAAACAAAGATCTAACATCAAAATTAGTATCATAACCTCCCCCATGTTTTTGTTTAAAAGGCAAAATTTAACACCAAATTGGTCAAAATTTTCATTCCCATCATCAAGAGGATTTGGTTTAGTTTCATAGCCATGATTAATAATAACCAATACATATAATAGTAACCAATGACCTTTCAATTGAATCTTCACACATGTTGTTGCTATAAGGTATAAACATTGAATGATAACTTTTTAAAAATGATTCACACTTGGGCCTTAAAAGAGTTTTGGTTGTAAAGTAAATGTCTTATGTTTCCCATGACATAATTTGTTTTAATTTCAAAGTTTTCTCAATCATTATAATTTTGTTTGCATATGTTGTTTTTTGAAAATTGTAATTTTTGATGCCACATTTTATAATTAATGCATGCATTCTCGCATTCCTATTTTCTTTTCCCTATTTTTTTAGTACATATAATTTTTTTATTGTCACAACCCCACTTTGAGGGAAGTGTGAGGTTGCCACTCACACTCCCGAAAAATGGGACTTGGGAGTCCTCCGGGACTCCGAAAAACTCAAAGTGTGATTGTAGGGGTTAAAACACCTTGCATTGAGACATTCTTTATACCGTTGGAAAGGTCTTAAAGTGCAAATGTCCAAAATGGCCTCGCATGAGCCATTTAGACATCGGGCAACACAAGTTATGGTCGAATGAAGGGCTGGGAGTCAAACTGACAATTTGACTCCCGACCACTAAAAGTCAGGAATCGACCCAATCCTAGTGTGTGCAGAGGAAGTGTGACACACCGTTGGAAAGCTCTCGAGGAGAGCTATAACTTTGGTTTAGACCTCGTCCCGATCCGAGTTTGGGGTGAAAAGTTATGAATGCCCAAAGTCCCGGGAGTCTAAACCAGAATAGTTTCGGGACTCCACTTTGGGAATCCTGAAAAAGAGCCATTTGGATGCAAGTGTAGCGGAGAGCTGCAGAGAATACTATATGGGGGAAGGTGGTGGCTTCCCCCGAGTCAGGGCCGTGGTGAGTCAAGTGAGTCCAAGGTTGCTCGTGGCTTGTGCCAACATTGAAAGTGTGTAGAATGAGTTCTAACCAACTTGTTGGTTGGATTTGGATGTAGGACTGAATAACTAAGTAGCTTGTCTCTCTTTTTAATCTAATCCCGGAGCTTTCAGCACACCCTTCTCACCCCCTTTTAGTGTTAGAAGTTGGGAGCGTGCCCCGAATCCCCCATACTTCCGCAACTTAAGTGACTTAGCCCCAACTTGGGGCTAATTAGGGACTCGGGAGTGCATCACTTATGCACACCAATTTGAGCATATTTCATAGTCACCAAAGTTAGATTCATAAAAAACTTATGATCATTTGTCACATATTGGCATGTTTTAAACATCACATGCCCAAAGTAAGTACCTTCATAAACTTGCAAAAAGATTCAAAAGCTCACAATCAATTATAAATTACAATGTTACAACCATAATTCCCAAATTGTTGCCTTCATTTTTCGCAAAAACGATCATTTAATAAATCAATTCAAAATATTCCAAAAGAAATTTGGATTAACAAAACCATGGGAAGGTAAAAAGATGGTTAGGTGCCTTACTTTTGACATTTTGAAAGTTCACATTTTACATTAGCAAATTCTTGTAATTATAATAATTACCAAACTCTAAATACTATAATTATTCCCTATGCTTTTGGTAAAAAAATATCGACATGCCACCTTATCAATTATACATGTAATTGGTCCAAAAACCCATGTGAAAACTTGTATATTTTAATGTGAAATGAATTATAAATGATAAAAAAATCATGAAAACCATGGTGTTTAATTTTTTTAAATCAAAATTTTTTGTATCAAAAAAATTCAATGTATTTTATTTTTAGAATTTTCATTTGATAATGACCTTTTTTTAATTTTAATTTTGACATTACTATGGTATATCTTTGAGTTGACATTTTTCATTATATTTTCATGACAAATTCAATTTCATAATTTCAAAAGTTCATTGTGAATTCACTTTTAAAAAATAATTCATCCCTATTTAAAAATAAAGTTCCCATTAAAGTCTATTTAAAATGGATAATTTTTAAAATGAAATATTAATGTTGAATATGGATACATTTTCAGTTCAATACTTATAATTTATAACAATTTTGATTGTGAAAATTGAAATAGTCTCTTTAATAATGTTTTCACTTAACATTTTCAATTTTTTTATTCATTTCAAATAGCCCCACAATATCATGCTTATAGGTCCAAGCCTCATCCAAATATTTAATGATTAGGATGAACATATTAACATCATCTTCAAACATTTAGAAATCAAAACTAACAAATACAATAGTTGCAAATTCAATATTTGCTAACACATGCAAATTCATGGTCTTTGTGAACATTATAAAAAACATTTAAATCTCAAGAAACTTTTGTTGCGTTTCACCACCATTTTTGTAAGGGTTTGTTGGTCCCAAAAATGTGGTGATTGCAGATTAAATAAGCCTAGCCTTTTTTTTTCATTATCACCAACTATGATTTGTTAAAAAAGCTTAGGCATGACCTTCTCACTTGTTGCATGCTTTTTATAACAACTAAGAAAAAATGTGCATTATCAACGTGTTCATGATAAAAATGTCATTTGTTTTGCTATATTCAATGAACTCATTTTTAATAATGGAACTTTAGTTTTAAATGTTACCAAAAGCTTAATGAAACTTACAAAATATACATTACAAATTAGTGGGTTTTCAAAGTCAATAGGCAGTTTGTTGTTGACAACAAAGAAACCCTAACAAATCAAGGTCTTATTGTGTGATTTCCATTTTTTAACTATAGTTGTAAAATGTACAACATCTTGAACTTTGAAAGGTTGTTGTCACATTTTGAGGGTATATTTTCAACATTTGATAAGTTACCAACTAGGTTCATGCTCACATCACAAGCTTTTTTATAAATTTCACCCATGCTTTGAACTTGATAAACATTTCATTTTCAACAATTACAAACATACAAAGAACTTTAATCAAAAGAACAAAACACCACCATCCATTCATTACACCACACACACGAGTTATCTTATAACTTTGATAGAATGCTAAATTTTAAAGCATAATAACACCCACACACACACACACACCCAATTTGTATGATTTTTTAATTTGTTTAACTCATCTTCTCCAACCTCATTATTAATTATAACAAGTTTATTTTGTGGGTACTTAGTTAAAATTGATGTGTATTGTAAATTCAAACTTTTATTTGTAGCATTAGACTTTAATTAAAAATTTATAAATTTCTTCCTATCTATTGGATTAATCATTCCTAACCTTAAAATTCTTCCTTCATCACCTCTCCCCCTTTACATAACCTAATTAAAACAACAACAACAACATTTGCACCAAAGTTAAACTAATTTACTAAACAATGAAAATGTACACTAACAATTCTACAATTCACAACATTAATAAACATGCAAACAACCTATTCCTATGTTGCACCACACTCCCACAACCTCTTTTCCCCTTATCTTTATTTTCTTTTTCCAAAATCTAGATAGCACAAGCTTTTCCCAAATTTGATCATTTTCTCTCCTTCCTATTTTCTTCAAAACTTGCAACAAAGAAAAACTCTCTTGCCTCGGCAAAGAACCCAACTTTTTATATCCATCTTTTCTTCCTCTTGTTTTGCTCTAGATCTCTCTTGTCTTTCTCCTCTTGTGTTATTGTTTTGAAAACTTCAAATAAGAAAGAAAAGGTTTAATCCCTCAAACTTTTCAAAGTCCTTCCTAAAATTCCTTTCATTCACCAACCCCAACTCCCCTATCTAACTTTTGCTATATCTTGTTCTCACATTTGCCTAATCCTTTCTATTGCAACCTCCAAAAATCCCAAAAAACAACTAGTGCTTAAAGAGGCCCCGTTCACCTCCTCACGCTTCCTCTTATTTTCTCCCCTCTTTGGCCTCTATCTATTCCTTTCATCTTTGTTTCTTAGCCAACATTTCACCTTCTAGCTTTTATTTTTGTCCAACCTTTTTCCTTTTCCGTACTCCTGAAACCTGGCTCCACCTAAGAAAACTTGGCAACAACTAGATTTGGAATAGGACCCAGCCTGACGAGGTTTAAGGTCTAGTTGCAAGGGCCAAGTCTTATGTGTAGGTTATAGAGGTTGTAGAGGGTTTAGAGGTATAGGATATAGAGGTTTTGATGTCAGTGTTGAAGCTGCCAAGGTACTTAGATTGACAAGGTGTAGGAGGGTTCTTACT
>Ga0116229_10008993_pt1 | contig 15369 bp, 10 predicted proteins | sample S1TSphgellanicum_3_FD_87313 | JGI IMG/M metagenome (GOLD analysis project Ga0116229, IMG submission 87313) | Host-associated microbial communities from peat moss isolated from Minnesota, USA - S1T2_Fc - Sphagnum magellanicum MG | ecosystem: Host-associated > Plants > Peat moss > Unclassified... | reverse complement strand
GCCCCCTTTACACTAGGAGTTAGGGCCGATGTTCAACCCAAATCAAGCATTCCTATTGGTGCAAAAGTTGAAATTAGCTCCTCATCATCTTGAGTGAAGAGTCGTCACATGTACAAATTGTATGTTGTACAAGAAGTTGTTGATGGAATGTTGGTCCCTTGTCCAATACAATGAGAATGCAAATCTGAAATTTGATGCAAATACTAGGGTTCAAAATGATGTCCAATTTGTGTCCAAGATTGTGGTCATTGTATAATTTTTCATATGGTACTCATTGGATAATTGATCATTGCATAATCCTTTGTATGGTTGTCCTTAGATAATTCCAAAAAAATTTGATACCTACCTCATTTCCAAGCCTAACTATTTTACTTCTTTCCTAATAATTATCTCTTTTCTTAATACCTTTCAAAATAATTATCTCCTATCCTTATAACTACCTCACTCCTTTTCCCTACAAACCAACATAAATAATGAAAAAGGCAAATTAATATGCATCTTTTCATGTCCATTATATTTATATTAATTCAAAGTAAATTTGATAGTTATATAAATAATGATGAACTATTGAAAATCACACAAAAGCATTAAATAATAATAATAATTGATCGTCACTAATAGTGCACAACAAGCAAAGCCCAAATTAAATTGGTCACATGTAGACCTAGACACCTTAGTTTGATTGGGTGTTGTTTTCTCTAAAGATGGAAAGTCATTTTGATGAATGAGCATGGCAAGAAAAAATGTAGTGGATGTTTTGTTGCATCATTGCATTCTTTCTAGCTATGATTTGCGAATCAATGTTGTTAGAACACAATTTTAAAAATGTTATAATGTACTTTAAAAAATTTGTATTTGTAAGCGATTGATAAAATAATTTTGAATTCAAATTAAGATAAAAATGTTGTAATCAACTCACCAATGTTGATGGTCATAGATGACATTTATCTTACAAATACACATCATTAACCCCAAACACAAAAATTTGCACATGTAAAAAATAACTATAAATTCTAATGTAGTGCATTTGTGACTTATGAAATTCCAATAACAATTGTTTTTGAGGGATTAGTATATTGAAAATTTTGCATAAATTTTTGTATGACTATCCTTGGACAATTTTAGAAACAATTCCAAAAATAACTACTACTTTTCCCAACCCAATTACCTCAGTTTTTCGCCTAATAACCATCTCCTATCCTTATAACTATTTCACTCCTTTTCTTTAGCTAGCAACATGGATATGAAAAGACAAATTAACATGTGCCTTGGGTGTGTGTATTCTAAGGTGGCCATTTTTTGAAAAAACAAGAATCCCTAAAAGTCCATTTTCCAATGTCAAAATTTTAATTTTTTCTAATATCATAAGTTCAATGATAATAAAGTTCATATATCAGAAGCAATAAATGCCATATTAATAGGAACCTACCTACATATTTCATGTATATTACAAATTTGAAATTTGAGAAAAAACAATTATGTTAGGGACTTATGAAAATATGGTTCAATTTCAACCATTTAAAAGTCCCTAATTAGAATTTGACTATGATTTTTGAGGAAAGTTTTTCACATAAAAGTTTATTATTTGAAGTTGCACCATATATTGAGTCATTATAAATAACTTCGAATGGAATTTATTATGAGCCTTTTTAATTTCTACCATGTTAATTTATCAACCTTTACATATTTTTATACTTCAAAAATCCATTGTGAAAAGTGGGTGTACTTTTATTGAAAAATAATCAATTACATAAATATTTTCATAATCAAATTGTTAATGTATAATCAATTTAATTTTTCAATTTAATAAGTTTTATTAGTTGTTACAAGTGTCCAAAAAAAATGCACTTTGCAAAAATGTGCATCATGATTTTTAAAATGAGCCACTTTGATGTGCATTCACCCTATTGGAAACCATATGAAAACATGAAAAAAAAGAAAAAAATAAATTATCATCATTGGGATTGCCTAGCAATGCAAAGCGCAAGTTTTGACATAGTGCATTTGTGACCTAGGAAATAATTGATATTGAATAAACATAATGGCAAATTAATCATAAAGTTTGATATTAATCACAGTATGAAGTTTGAAAGAACTCACTTCCATATATGGAAACATAAATTGACATTGCTGTTCCAAATAGAAAAACTTGGTCCATATATAATAAACAGAATTAAAGTAAAACCTTTTGTACCAACAACAATACAAATAGTTTTTGGTGTGCAAACCATACCTTCCATAGGTGCAAGAAGAGAAAGATAATAGCCTCATAATCATTAATAATTGTTTAGATAACTATGTAATGTCATATGTGCAATCATGTGAAACATAAAAAACTCCTTGGAGAAAACTATTATAAATATTTCAAGATGTTGTAATAATAATATACCTTAAGGACAAATTACACATTATAAAAATGAAAATGTCACAAAACAAATTCATATCTTTGATTCAAGAATTGGGCAAAAGCATGTTTAGGTGGCTAAAAAGTGGTGTTTGGAATCCATAATATAACATTAATTATTTTTTTGGTAGTTTTAATAATATCAAACCATAAATCCTATAATTATCCCCTATGCTTTTCATAATAAATATTTATAAATCCACCTATGAATATCCCTAAACATGTGATTGATCAAAAAATCCATGCAAAAGATTAAAATTTACAACAATAATTTCATTTAAAATTTTAAAAATTATATGTATATAATACCAATGCACTTTAGTAATAATTTTTCATTTGATGATGCTTTTTTTTTTTTTGAAAAAATTGACATTTTTTTGAGTTCACATTTTTCATTTTTTTGCATGACAAATGTAGTGTTATCATTTCAAAAGTCCATTACGAATCCATAATCTTTTTAGAATTCATCCAAAAGTTTTATGATGATTCCCATAAAAATTTATGAGAAAATGAATAATTTAAAAGTTGCCAATGTTAATTTTGAATATGGCTTTAAATTTTACATTTGTATGTAATCTAGAAATATTATAAGTGTGATAGTCCAAATTGTCCACCTATTCATGTTTTCACCCAATTACATGTTGGATCACTTGTTAATGAAAATGAAGCAATATTATTTAAATAATGCATAGTATGTCAATGCTAGGCTATAACACATTTACTAATTCACTTAAAAGACAACCCAATTTGACATTTACATTTTTAATTACAAATTTAATTTTTAAAAAAACCTTTATGAAAAATGTCAATACTACTCTTGGTTAAGGAGGGTTACCATTAAGTTGAATAGTGATAACATTAAAAAAATTCCTATTGTTTCGTATGTTCTTAAACTTAAGAAAAAATAAAATTCTATCAAATAATTTGTTATGGTAGGAGGAGAGATAAGCATTAAAGGTGGATAATGTGTGTTAACTAATGTTAAAGGTCACATGGTGGCAACTCACCCCATTAACAATGATTTATATAAACTTGGAAAAACATAATGTAAAGAAATTATAAGTACTACTATCCTTATTACATATGAATTAACACAAATTAACTTATAACATCATAGATTGGGCCATATAAATCAACGGTTAATAGGAGAATTATAGCAAATGTTTACATGAATAGGTGCTTTTGATGTAAAGTAATTGCATATATGCAAAACATGTATCGTTGGGAAACAAAATAAAAAATGTTTTCCCAAGAACATCACAAACTTCTTGGGGAAAAATAATTATGTAAAAATAATAGGAACTATTATATAACATAATTTGGGTCAAATGTCATTTTTTCGTTATTTCAACAAATCTTACAATTATATTTTATTATCATAATATTAACATAAACATAATTATTCTTTAAAATGATATAAATTTCAAATCTCCTTGAATGGTAAAAATTTGCATTTGTGTCATGAAAATAATGGTAAAATGACAAACCATTATTATTTTCATTGTCATAATCATGCAATTAATAAGTCAAAACCATTGTTCATTATGTTTATATATTTTCAACAAGCATTTTATCAACAATAAAGGAATAAAATGAAAAACACACAATAATGATGTGAAAAAAACTTAATAAATAACATCAATCTAATGATTCATTATAATCATATTTCAAATTTCGCTTAAGGAAGTTTGTGATGAATGGAAGTCAAAAAAACATTTTGATATTTGTGGTTGCTTAATGCATTTATACATTAGATAGATGTTGATATTCCTATATTTCATTAATGACTTCTTCCGAATCACCTTTGGTGCATTTGTTGAAAGAAAAATAAAATTTTCCAAATATTTCAACATTGCAAAAAACAAGTGGAAAGTCAATCAAAGAAAATAAAAGTAGATTTTTAAATATGATAATGGTGGAGAATATGTAATGACCCTAAGTTGTGTTTGAAACCAACTTTTAAGAAGGACAACAAAGTATTTTTCCTAGAATAAAGAAAGTTGCATGCTTTTAAATAGAAAATGGGCCCAAAAGCAAAACTAGGAAACAAATAGAAGGGAATAGGTTGCAAGGGTGTCCTAGGATTCAAGCACACTCCCACAAGTTGGGATAATGCAAATGAAGTGAATCTCATGCACTTCCAAATAGGAATTATTTTGAGAATTAACATCCTAAAGTGTCTTAAATCTTTGGAAAAAAATGCAAATAATAAACATGGTTCAAATTGCGCTATCAATATATCATTTGAAAAGGTCTTGAAACTTAAATATCCAAAATGTGTTCACATTCTTCATTTGGAATGGGAGTTAGGAATTATGGCCAAAGGAAGGGCCAAGAATCAAATGCATAGTTTGATTCATAAGCATTAAAAGTTAGGAAATAAAGGTCAAATGACCTTCGATTGGAGCATGTGACATGGTGAAAGCACTCTATAGTGGCCCCCTTTGTGTAATCACATTGTAATATTTTCTTGAATGGTGCATCTTTGAGCTTAAACCATGTCAAAGTTAAGGAGTTTCATAATGTTTATGCATATTATGCTAGAACATAACCCAAGCAAGAAAATAGAAAAAAAAATACATATTTTTCTATATCATGGTGGTTTGGAGTATATTTGTACATAATATATTTACATAACTATGTAGTGACAAATACAAATATCACTACACTAAAAAGATGCATATGGATCCATTCACAATTGGGGTATCGAAAAAGGAGTGTTTAACTAAAAAAGGATTGTCAAAAACAACTTTGGATTTTTTTAAATCTTATATTATTATAATTATATTGGATTGTTGTATGCTAATAGATAAAATGATGTCTTTTTAAATTAATAAAAATAATTAAAAATAATTTGAATACTATGTAAATGTCATTTTGAATCCTATAAACTAAAATAATCAAGTGTCTAAAATACATTGTTTTTTAAAGGAATCAAAAGGAATGCATAAAGTCATACAATTGATTTCAAAAAATATATAACAAAATTATGCCCCCTTCTATGAAAGTACCATGTTCATTGGATGAACTTGATGAAAAATCAAATTTTAAAAAAAAATCAAAATCTTAAAATTTTGAAAGAAAGGGTTGTTGCAAAGCAAAGGACTCATTTTTTAAACCATTTGATGAAAAAATAGTGTTCAATGGGTTCAAAATGTTTAGCTTTAGATGCAAGTCACATGTGCAAGAAATAATCTTGCCAAAAACCATATTTGGTTGTCCATTCAAAGTCATTTTGGAAATTTTGGGATTTTTTGTGTTCCTAGCATTAAACCAAAATATTCATACACAATTATGTATGAATGTGCAAAATCATCATTAACACATGAATTATTTTATATTGGACTATTCAATTTTTTGCAATTAAGTTTGTTTCATATAAATGTTATTTGTAAAAAGTAGGTCCTAAAGTCCTTAAGTCCTTTTTTTCCTTTTTTGGTACCCCAACTATGAATGGACCCATATATATAACTACATCCATGATTGGGATTGTAGTTGTATATGTCAATATTGACATGACTACATAGTCCATTAAAACTTGTCAATTTTACCATTAATCATATTTTTGTCCATAGTCATATATGCCATTTACAATATCTTACATGATTATAATTGTATCTAATGTTCAATATTGATCAATCTAGACCATTAAATTAATTAAATAAATTTAATATACGAAAATTATCATTTTATATGTCCATTATGATTTTTTGTTTCAAATGGTCCTACATTTGACATGTGGCACAATCATAAGTTGACATGTGACATTTTAAATTAAATCTTAAATATATTTTTTAATAGGTAGGTAGCTAAGTTAATAGGTCTTACCTACCTACCTAGGTTATATACCTATCTACTTACACAAAATTAGATAGGTAGGAATCCTATTCAAATAGGTAAAAAAATGGGATCCAATTATTGACCTAAGTAAGCAAGTAGGTAGAAAGGTAATTGAATCAAAGAGTAATAACTTACATAATTACTTCCATTTTGTTTTATGTTTTGGCATTTAAGTTAAGTTTTTTTTAAAGCTATCCCAAACCAATAAGTTTATTTCCTTGAGTTAGCACTAGGAAACATGCCTTGTCTATATAGTTTACGATATGAGAGTAAAATGCAAAGCTTATGGGTTGAATGTTTTAGTTGCACTTTAGGTAAATAAGCCCATTTTCAAACACATCAGACCTTAGAGCTTGGCAAAACTCAAGGGCGGGTTCCTTTGTTGCTGGTGTCCAAAAGGAAATTGAAGCTCTCTTTTTGGCTCATCTAAAACACTAAAGATCATGGAAAACAGATCAGAAATGAGAAAGTTATGGGACCCCAAAGCAGAGGGGGTCAAAAAGTCCAAAAACAATCACACTACAAAGCTATTTTCCAAACACCCAAAAAAAAATTGGATGTTGCTCTATTGCCTTTAGAGCTCAAAGATGATTTTAAAAGCTTAAGGTGGTACTTTCATAGCATTTTAGATGGTTCAATTTGAACAAGAGATGAAAAAGTTATGAGCTTTGAAAGTAAGAGGGGTCTAAATGAAGAAAATTGATTTTTTGTTAATCGTTTTGTAATTTGGAAAAGGCTTGTTCTTTCTTGGTTACTACTTTGCCTATAGAGTTCAAAAATGATTGTAAATAATAAATCATTTGATAATTTTATATGTGAATTAATTACCTAATAATTTTTTAATTATTTGAATTAATAATCTACAATAATGACATGAATTAGTTTTTTTATTTATTTATTATGTGAATTAATTATATGAAATATTTATCTGAAACAACTACCCAAAGTAATTATTTGATAATAATTTTATTTAAAAAATTAAATGTCTAATAGTTAATTATCTAAATTGATTATTCAAATTAATCAACCTCATTCAGATAATTAGTTATTAGGTAATGAAGATAATTAATTATCTGAATGAAGATGTTCAAATTCAGATAATTAATCATTTGGATTCCCAAAATGAATTATCTAAATTAACTAATTAATGAATTATTTGATTTAATTTACTAATTTAATTATTTGACTTCAGATAATAGATTATTGAATAATTAATTATTTGAACTTAAAATAATTAATCATTGATTAGCTTAATTTAAAACATTCATTATTGATTATTTGAATTCATGTAGGCGCTATTAAATGCAACATAGGGTACAAAAGGGTTAAGTGGGGGCTACCTATAATCGTGATTAAAATCACATATGACTAGGTCATATCAATCCATGACTAGGTTTGGACACTAGTCACAATATATCCTAGTCATGGATGTTATGTTTTGGTGTAGTTATATGCTTCAAAAGTGATTGAAAGGATTTTTAACCTTTATGAAATTTGTAGTATCCATTTCACATGTGATTTCACATATTTTGAACCATGTTTGTGATTCATTTGAAAATTTTGATAATTGTCATGTCACAAACGGGGCTTTTTAAAGGCATCAACCATAAGCACATGGTAAATTAACAATTTTCACATTTTAATCATTTTCAAATGGAAGGTGACAGTGTTGTGACAAGGTTATATTTATAGATTTTCAAACATGTTTACTTGAATTGTTAATAAAATAAAATTATAGTGTAGCCTAGAATGAAAAACCAAATCTATTATACATGTGTACATATAAATATACCCATGGTTCCTTTAATTTACATTATTAGGATTTTTTTTTCTGAATAATATTAGAGGGCATTAACTTTGTGAAAGTTCAAATTATATAATCTCTAAAGGCCAAAAGTGAAACCCAAAATTAAATGCATAAAATTGGGAATAATATATATCATATTATTGGTTGTGAAAATATTAAAAAAGGGACCATCATAGTGTGTTTTCACCTAACATGACATTGGAAATATATCAATGAAAGTTACAAGTTAATGTAATGACTTCTTCAACCAATATTTGTTTTAAAAAAATTATGAAGCTTCAAAACTTTTAAGACACTATGTTTTGACAATTTCAATGTAGCCCATGTGGACAATCACAAAATATATTATAAAGGAGGAAATGATGACTCCTCCCAAGCCCATATCATGTGGATTTAAGTGAATTTAATGCAAGCATATGATTTTATTGGGCTCCAAATGCACAAACTGCTTTCTTTTCTTGGTTCTTACATGATCACATGTTCAAGAGCTCTAATGAATGTTCACAAATCTAGTGAGTTCAATGCATATTGTGAGTTTAATTAAATCAAACAACAATTTTTTTTCTCAACACACTAGAACAAAATGGAGTTTTAGAACACAAAAATGACATACTTATAGGAATTAAAATTACAATGTGAAGTCATTTAAGAATTTCAAATTCATTTTGGGTTGAAATTTTAATCACAACAAATTATTTAAGAGCAAAACAACAGCCCAAAAAAAGCTTTTTCATAAACTTAATTCCAATCAAGGTATGAAATTAACCACATCTTTTACCTCTATTTGTGTTTGGAAGCAAGGCTTATATGTTGCAAAAAGAAAAAACATATGATGTCATATTTGAAGAAATGATTAACCAAATGCCAACTACAAGTGATGTTGCAAATTTCATTATTGATCCCAATTTTTTAAACACCATGTACAAGTTATAATTCAAGAACACATGATTCAAATTCTACAATGGTAGCAACCATTAGAAATTTAGTACCAATGTAAGAATCTTCAATGGTGGCACATTCAACCACTAATGTCCCTCTCACCATGCAACAAGCATTACTCAGTTCAAATGTTGAAGATTGGGAGAAAACAATTCAATTTGAATTGGAATCCATGGAAAAAAAATAACACATGGCATATCTTCAAATTAAAGCATGTAATTTAAAAGGATGTCATGATCATTGTAATTTATAAAAGAACTTCTATAAGACCACTTAGGGAAATTCATGAGTGGTGTATAACAATGTAAAATAAAAACTATTTGTTTTTATCAAGTGATTTTGAGAAGTGAAAGAAATGAAAAATGCAAGGAAATTTGTAAAGTAAAATAAAGATGAAATGATAATCAAGAATCCCAAAACTTCAAACATGAATTTTGCAATCCAAAAGGTTTGATTAACCTTTACTAAATCAATTTGCTAGGGAGTCAAAAATACTCATAGACTCCAAACTTTTAAACAATTACCATTATAATCTTCTACTAAAACAACTAGCATGAGGTTTTTATGACATTTTGGAGAAATAAAAAATTTGTATTGTTGAAAGAAATATGTTTTTATTATAGATGATAACATTCTTGAAATATATGAAAACTGATTTTTTTTTGTTCATCTATAAATGATGACCTAACTACAATAGATCTAAAAACTTCTAATATTATTTAAAAAGAATTCCAAAGTTAAAGTGTAAATTTGTTTTGGGAGCTATCATGAAGGCTAGCACATGCCCTTTGAAAGACTTGTCAAAGGTGTTTTTAGTAAAAGCAATGCCAACCAAAAATCTAGTTGATACCCAATACTCTCATATGATTCCTCCAAGGGCCACCATCCTAAAAACTATTTTTATCAACTTTTAAAATATTTAAAAATTACAAATATAGTACTCCAATCACTATCAAAGGCACACATTTCAGAACTTCAAAACTTTTATTTTAGCAACTTCTTATTAGGCATTTACAAATGGGTATAAGAAAGTTCATCTCTCAATGAAATGCATTACAAAGTGAATTGTAATGTTAAGGTTAGTTTTCAAAAAATGTTTTCAAATTATGGTTATCCTAAGATGTTATAGAAGACATCATTAAGAGCAAAAGGAAAATTGTCATCCCCAAGTTTAGAAAATAATTAGAAAATATATGAGCTTTTTCATTTTCATGTATGTGATTGATGCATTTAAATATATGGATATACGGAAAATTTAAACACTTTGATTTTTCATTTTATGTATTTCAATTATGGTTTCAAATAAGAACTAATCAAATTTATTCAAGAATTATCAAGTTTAATTCTAAATGGCGCACCTTAATATGGAGACACCCATGGACTATTAACACCTTTACCATGAGGACAAAAGGTTATAAGTTCCAAATGGATCCTCAAAGTTAAACTTAATGTTGTAGGAGATGTTAATTATAAATATAAAGTAAGATTAGCACCTAAAGATTTTCCCCAAGTTGTTGGCATTGACTAGATGGATATATTTTCACTTGTCAAAATAGATTCCATTTGAGTTATATTAGCATTGGAATATTGTATTAGCTAGTATAATATATAGGACCTAAGTACATAGATATTTGGAACTTAAAGGTTGTGACTATTTGTCTACTAAGGATGATTATAGGAAAGGACATAGACCTTGGGTGAAAGGACATCTCTCCTTCAATCTAAAATAATTTTTTTCTATACCCAAAATAATTAAGTTTGAGTAGCTTATTTCTCCAAGTTTTGTGTCTAAAGTTTTTCCTCGTTGTCTTTCATAACTAAACATAGTATCATAACAAGTGGAGGAGGTGATAAGGGCATTATCACATCCAAATCCCGAGATTTTCATCTTTTCAACAAATTTGATGAAATTAATTTCCACATATGTGAAAGGTGAAAATGCAAATGTACATATTTGACAAAGATTTGTGAAAAGTTGTAAATGGTTTTGAAATTAGACCCATCACACTTGAACTTCAAGTTGATTGGGATAAAAGAGACAACAAGGCTAAGGCCAATATTTTCTTGACGTCTTCCTGTTATAAAACTTTCTATTTATTAATATTTTGTTGTAGCATGTTTGTTTTCAAACATACTACAAATACCACCTCACATTTTTTTTGATGTTTTCAAATCATTAATTAAAAGGAGTTGTGAATCCTTTAAATGCAAAAGAATATTCCTACAATATGACATTTTTACAAGTGAAGAAGATTTTGAAGCTCTCGAGACCTTTCACAACCAATAGTCATTATATCAAATGAAGAATTGGTTGAATCCAATTCCAATCCTTTTGATTATGGGATCAAGTGTGAAGATGAAAAGGAGATAATGGATTGGGGAATGCCCTTACTTCAATGTTCAACTAGAGAGAGGTAGCCTTCACAAAGGTCAATTGATTTTCTAAATTTTGTTTAACTTGGATCTCCATATTCATGCAAACCCACAAGTTTCAAAGAAGCTTTAGCAAATAAAGATACCAATAAATGGAAACAAGCAATGCATGAAGGATACCAATATATTCTTATTACACAATAACATTTGGTCATAATACTATGGGTTTGCAAAATAAAATTCAATGCAAGTAGTCAAGTGGATAGATTTAAAACCAATCTTGTTGCACAGGGGACTCTAAGATAGAAGGAGTGGATTATAATGATCAATACATTCTCTCCAATTATGAAAATTGCATCCATTAAAGTTCTACTAGCGTGGGCTACTACTTAAAAATTAACTATCCATCATATGGATGTTAAAAATGCATTGATCAATGGGAGATTAGAAGAAAATATGTATGTGTGTTTCAGCCTAAAACATATGTATAACTTTAAACCAAAAAAACTTAAGTTGCAAATTACATAAAAAAATTTGTAGTTTTAAACAAAGTTCTTGTGAATGGTACAAGAAAATAAATGATAATATAGGATCATGTGGGTTTAAGAATAGTGGAGTCAATTCCAATATTTACATAAAGGCTTTAGGATAAAAATTCATAATCTAGTTGCTTTTATATATAGATGGTACTATTTTTAATCACCAATGACCTTATAACTTTATTATTACCCACAAAGGATAAATTAAAATTTGAATTTAATATGATAGACATGAATGTAATCACAAACGTTTTGGGGATACAAATAACCATAAGAGGTGTTGGGAAAAATCCATATATATGTCAAAAGAAATACATACAATATATTTCAAAGTGGTTTAACATGGAAAATTACAAATCAATTATTACACATGTTAATTCAAATAATAAAACCTAGAATCCACATCAAAGCCCATTAACACTAGAAGAAAAAGACATGACAAATATCCTTTTCAAGAAGTAGTTGGATGTTTCATCCATGTCATGGATTGCACAAGGTTAAACATATCATTTGATATTGGACAAGTTCAAATCATGTTTACAAAATTCATCATAGTGATTTGACAAGTGTTGAGAGAATATTTAGGTATTTAAAAGGGAGATTTACAAATGGGATCTCTTATGGTGAACTTGACAACAACTTGGAATTAGTTGGGTTTTTTGATGTTAGTTGGGTAGGAGACTTGGAAGCCAAAAATTAAACTTATGGGTATTATTTCCTATAAGCAAGAAGAGCTGTTAATTGGAAAAGTAAAAGGCAAAATAACATTGCATTTTCTAGTACTATAGTTAAATACATCTTAACTTCTCAATTAGTTAAAAGGTTATACGTTTTGAAATTTATTCAAAGATCTTAGTGAAGGTCAACCAACCCAACAATATTGAACTATGATAATAAAAAAATAGCATTGGCAAGACCTCAAATATCATTCATGTACAAAGCATATTGATATACATTATCATTTCATATGAGACATTCTGAAAAATAAAATGGTGATGTTGAAATACTACCCAACTAAAGTTATGGCCATTGAATTTTTCATGGAAACATTAGAAAAACTTAAACATATAATTTGTAAAGAGTTATTAGGCTTAGAAGAAGTGGGAGTTCATAATTAATTAACTTAAGTTTAATATTAAATGGGAGTGTTGGAATATTATATCAATTTGTATAATATAAGACTTAAATATAAAGATGTTTGGAACTCAAAGCTAGTTGTGACTATTTGTACTCAACTAGAATGATTGTAAAAGGAGGGGATCCATAGAGCTTTGGTGAAAGGACATCAATATTATAGTATACAACAATTTTTTTGTACCCAAAATAATTAATTTTGAATATCTTTTCTTTCCAAGCTTTGTGTATGGAATCTTCCATAACTTAACAATTAGCACTAACAACCAAATATAACTTAAAAGTCCATCAATTGGGTGTAAATATAAGATTCTTGAATGGAATTTTAACAGAGGAGATCTAGATAGAAATTCTAGGAGTTTAAACACCAAAAAACCTTAAGATCTTGGTTCCAAACTTCATAAGACTTTACAAAGTTTGCCAATCAAATCAAACATGGTACCATGCCTTGAAGATTATCTCTTAGCAATTAGTTTTGAAAGATGTATCAAAAAATTCAATGTCTACATTAAAAAAATAAAAAAACCAAAGATTTTGTTATCATCTCAATTTATGTTGACAATGCAATTGTTGCAAGTAACAATTTGGAATTTGTTGCCAACATTAAAACTAAATTCGTAAAGCTATTTGACATGACATTAATGGTTGATATTCATTTCTTACTTGGAATTCAAATTACAAGAAGTTAGGCAAAAGATTGAATATATTTTATTCAAAAAATTATTTCATAGGAATTTTAAAGCATTGCAACATGAATTTTTAAAACATGATTAACATATCTTTGGAACTTGTTGACATTAAATTATCCATGTACCATATAGTCCACAAACCAAAGAGGAAGAACTTGTTATAGACAAAGTTCCTTACTCATAAGCTATGTGAAACCTCATGCATACATGTAGTTGCGCATGCATGACTTGATTATTCGTATTCAACTTGTTTAACTCAATTTATAAGTAATCTAAGCCAATGTAATTGGCAAGCCATGAAAGAGTTTTGTGATTCATAAATCAACCTTCCTTTTGGTATTAGGTATTATTAATGTGTGGAAGGACATATTTTATATGTTACTCAAATATTAATTATGGAAATGATGTTAACACATGTTGCTCAACCTTAATATATTGTTTCTTTTTTGTTGAAAGAGTGGTAGCTTGGGCAAGTAAGAAATAACAAGCTATAGCCATCTCTAGCATTGAATCAAAGTATATGGCATTTTTGAAACCTACAACATAAGTTATTTGGCTCAAAAGGTTGGTTTTAAGTAACTAATTTTTACCCAACAACCAAAAGATTACTTCACATGGATCAACCATGCTCCAACTTGTGTTGTCATTCTAATGTTTACAAGGGATGGTTGGGAATTTCATGAAGTCACACAATTCCTTTGACCTTGAAAAACTATCATTGATAACCCTTACTTTCGCAAATGGAAAATTGTAGTGAATTGCAAATTTTTTTGTTTATATTAAATATGAAGTCCATTTGCAAGTTGTTGGGCCATAGAAACACACCCATGAAAATTCACAGACATTCTTTCAATCTAACATGTCAATTGTTCAAGCTAAAATAATACTCATTGATTTTCAACCCTAGACATGCATTGGTTGCTTGGTGACAACTTGCATGCTTTTGTAACCCATCAAACTCACTTTTTTCATTTTTTTTACTAAAATATAGACTTTGCATCATATGTGTGACATTCTCCCTCTAGGACCAAAATTAGGTCCAACCCAAGGAAGCTTCTAGCTCATGTCTTGGAAAACATGATGAAAAACCCTCTTTTTTCTTCCAAATTTCTTTGGTGGAACAATTGCAATAATATCAAGGTCACAAACTTAAATCCTTTCTAGCAATGCCAAAGTTTGATGCTTTATTGGTCAAACATAAAACACTTATTTTCACACAAGGCATCAAAAGTTTGCATTGAACTTGCTCCAAGAACAATGTTCACATCTCTTGTTGATGAAGGAAGGAATCAAAGAGCCATTGTTTGAATAATTCAAGTGACAAAGGTTACTCATTGCATTCACAAAGGAGGTGAAAGGTGTAGATGTTGAGAAGAATTGATGTGACAAATTATGTGACTAATCAAAATATGGCATCCAACAACCTACCTTTTTCACAAAAGTGACTCAAAAAAAAATAGCAACACATTGAATGAATGGCTTTAAGGTTACTTCCATTCAAAAAGTGGCAATTTCAGCTTCATCTAATGGCTTGAAATATGCCTACCGGTTCAAATGCCCCATTTTGAACTTGAAAAAATGTAAAAATTCACATTTTAAAAAAAAGGCCGGTTTGAGCTTTTGGGTGTTGTCGTTTAGTAGGAT
>Ga0116229_10008991_pt1 | contig 15372 bp, 7 predicted proteins | sample S1TSphgellanicum_3_FD_87313 | JGI IMG/M metagenome (GOLD analysis project Ga0116229, IMG submission 87313) | Host-associated microbial communities from peat moss isolated from Minnesota, USA - S1T2_Fc - Sphagnum magellanicum MG | ecosystem: Host-associated > Plants > Peat moss > Unclassified... | reverse complement strand
GGGGGGGGCGCATCGGATGAGGGTGCTGTAAGGTGGGCCTCCCCCCTCCCCCCCCCCTCCCCCTTTCTTTCCTCCGCCCCACCCCCCCCCCCCCCCCCCCCCCCCCCCCCCCCACCCTTTTCTTCCCTCTCCTTCCTCCCTCCCTCACCCCCAAAATGTGCACCCCAAATAGTCCACCTCCTTTTGCTTTTAGACTTTTCAATGACAGATGTTGTTGAACTTTCAATGAACACTTTGTATCATGATAAACACATAACCGACCCAATCTCCAAAAACACAAGTACATTTGAGACACCCACCCACACATAGAAATCTCATGTGTTCCACCTGGAAGCTTGAAAGGATTTATAGACCAAAAAATTACACCATAATAGGGTTTAAATTTGTTTGGTGTAAGTTTTTACATTATGCTCCCATGTTGGTACATTTTCTTTTTTTTAAAAGGAAAAATAAAAAAGCAAATGATGGTTAGAAAGCCTGTTACGATAGAACCACTCGCCACCAAACATGTACTTAACATTGAACACTTTCCAATATTTTCCTAATTCCTTAGTCAAATTGAGAAACTTTTGTGTCATTGGATGTGCAAACTAGAGGACTACATATGTTTTTTTTAGTGTCAGAAGTGAAGGAACAATGTGTGACAATTCAACTTCGTTTGAGTTCTTAAGTGTTCACTCACTGACTATATCTACCCTACCTATATGCTTCTTCATAAAACAACTTGATTCTAAGGTTCAAGAGAGGAGCCAATCTGAAGGCCAGGTATAGCCTTGACCATAAATTAGGAGCCCATGGGCAATGGGCTTTGAGCTTAGGCCCATAATATATACAAACATGGCTGTAAGTACAGGCATCTTTTCCTTGGTTGTAAGTACTACTGAATAAGTAGCAAATTCTGGTAGAGTCAATCCATAGAATAATGCTCTAGTTTTTTATTAGTACACATCAGTGCAAAGGCCTTGATGGAGATCAGAGTATGCAATTTGGAACCATGTTTGCATATATTTCACATGGATAAATTATGCATTGGAATTTGGGTGGTGTCCCAACAAACTAATGAGCTAATGTAGGGGGCTTTTATTGCCCACCTTGGGAAGTGATTGTAGCTCCCAAAAAAAAACCCCCCATTTGATATCCTACACCATCTATTGATTTAGGTCCTAAACACACACATCCTTTGTTGGCTCTGCCTGTCAGGGATGACCCATTTATGACTACATTATGGATGAACCACAACTGAGTTACCAAGGTTCCATCTTTGTGGAACCTTTTACTTCTACGTCACACTACCCCGGTAAAACTAACTATGCTTTAAAGTATGTAGGGTTTACCGTGGTAAGTGGTTGCCGTGTAGATAGAACAAATAGGTTTGAGAAGGTTTGTTCTATCTACATGGCAACCACTGTTCTATTTGTTCTTTCACATAACCATAGATAGAACAAGCCAATTTGTACCTACTGAAAAGGTCGATGCATGTTGATGGTTAGTACATAGTTAACCACAGTGGTTCACTATGGGACATGAATACAATGAAAAAGTGTTTCCTGTCCAGATACCATCCATCATTCATGGTCTATCAGGGGTTTATTCTCTCACCCCCTCCCCCCCTTTTGTTGGGGAACTTCATGGAATATTTCCTATTATAACTTTTCACTCATTGAATTTGCTATAAGGGCCATAGCCATTACACAATGAGCTGCTTGCTTCTAAAGCTACAATGTTTGTATGCATTCTACATAGTGAAATGTAGATTTTATTTCACAAATCATTACACAACGAGCTGCTTGCTTCTAAAGCTACAAGGTTTGTATGCATTCTACATAGTGAAATGTAGATTTTATTTCACAAATCATTACACAATGAGCTGCTTGCTTCCAAAGCTACAATGTTTGTATGCATCCTACATACTGAAATGTAGATTTTATTTCACAAATCATGGAAGATCATAGGGTTTCTAAGGTCCCTCTTGAAAAGTTGGTTGCAAGTGATTGGGTGTCCAGGTATGTGGATGACCCAACAGGTGTGAAGAAGGTGGACTATCTTCTAAACATGGCTCCACACTACTAACTATCATGCCTGGCCATTGCTTAGTGGTAGAGGTTGCACAAGACCACTAATTGTAGAGAAGCTTTCACCTCCACCTACACAAAAGATCAGCTCTTAAGTGTAGTGTAGGGCTTTGTGGGGGGACTCCCAAAATGAGGGCCTAGGACAATGTGGTAGCTGCTGAGTCCAGCCTTCTACTTTGAAAATGGGGGGAAAAAAAGGGCAAAAAAGAATAACATTGTACTCATCAGCTGTAACATTGTACCATGATAATACTAGTTATGTGATGGTTTGAGAGGGGGTTTCTTAATATCATGACTAAATTTGGAACATAGTAAGTACATATAAGTTGGTAGTAGAGACAAAGCTTTATTATGTTGCAACTTGACTCCATGAAAAGATTGGAAGTGGTGAGCAACCATACCCATAAAGTGTGTCATAGTCAAACATTCTGAAATTGATACAGAATGCACATTTCTCTATCATTTTGGAGGAAGGACAATCCTGAAATTGAATTGGAGGGACACTTCAAGTGGCAATGTCCTTCTCTTGAAAAATTCAAATTCATTCTTGGCACAATAAATCCTTTTCATTTGTGCTGTTCAGATTAATACATAAATAATTCAAGTTCATATTGTTAGTACTAAAATAATTGGAGTAAAGTCTCCAAATCCACAAAACCTAGTCTATATCACATCTTAATGCTGTGGATGAGGAACCCAAGTAATGAGAATCTGTGTCTTAAATTAGCACACATGTCTTTGGAAGGGCATCTTATATTTTTTGAATAATGCCTCTAGCCAAAAGGAGCAAGCAATCTTACACCTACTCCTTAAGAGTGAGAGGGAAATTATGCCTATTTGTAGATGTCAGCTCCATGCCACTCTTTAAGGAGTAGGTTTAAGAGCCATCCCCCTTAGCTTGTCTTGTGATCTACAAATGTTTAGATTCACCAATTGCCTCATGCTTAATAATGGGTGAAGCCCAAGGATGTGGGACATTCCCAAAATGGGGGGCGGGACTCAGCCACGGCCTTGTCCTTGGCCCCTTATCTTAGGAATGCCCCCAATCTATGGATTTACACTACACTGATCAACTCATTCAATGATATTAGATGAGGATTGGGAAATAATGTTGGATGTGGTGAATACTATCAAGATTTGTCTTGTGTGTGTGGATATAGGGTCAAATCACAATATGAACTTTGGTATGAACCTTTGGTAATTAGGGGTCCAGGTGAAGACGCTCTTATTGTGACCTAAAAGGAGCACACAAAAACAAGGGAAAAGTGTATCAGACCGCCCTAATCCCGGGTATCATTGTTAGTTTTGATCATTCACCATCATGGGAAATGTGATCTTCTCCAAACAAAAATTGTTTGTTTGTTTGTTTCACAATATGTTTGCAAGTGTTTATCAGTCCATGAATGTTGAAAAGAGGCAGGTGCCTAGGTTGTTGTTTTGTGTGGTGTGCATTTTCATGTTTATTAAGATTGTTGTTTGTTCTTCATGTCAAATCCAGTTACTCTGTGTTAGTAGGAGGAGCTAATGTGGGTGCAAGACTTTGGTTAGGAGAGATTACCCGTTGGAACACTCACAAGTCACACAAAGCACTACTGTTATTTATGAACATATGATGATGGAAGTTCAACAGTTGGTTGATGAGGAAATGATTTTAATGGTTGAACAATATGAGCCTAAATTTATAAATTACATAATAATTTATTATTATTTACTTTTTAAAATATTTAATATTAATTACTAATTATTGATTACTTACTATGAATTAATAGTTAATAATTAATATATAATAAATTAGTATTAACTAAGAAATTAGTTTTAAATAATCATTTATCAATAATTATTATTAATTATATATTGATTACTATTAATTATTATAAAATATTATCAAGTATTAGACAAAAAAATAAATTTGATAATTTGATAATAATGATTAATCAATTAACAACTGGATGGATAAATTAGTTATTGGTTATTAATTAATATTTATTTGGAGACTAATTAATTATATAAAATATTAATCACAAATTATTGAGTATTAAATATCAGCTAATTAATCTACTAAATTTGAGTATCTACATTTGCTTAAAGGTAGCATGTAGGTAACTTATTAAACTTTATAGGTATTTATTAAGTCTAATATGCCTAGTCAAGGGCCTACTAGCTATGAATTTAAGTCTAATATGTACCTTAAACAAAATAAACTTATAAGTTAACTAGATGAATTAGCATGGTTGATTTGACTAAGTGTTAAATCAAAATGTTCAATTTAATTGATTACAAATCACAATGGCCATTGGATATGGTCAATTTGACTAAACTTTAGTCATATTGATGAACCTTTAACTATTTATATCAAATGTTTGGTTTGTCACATGGTCAAAAAAATCACTTTAGTCAAATGTTTCAATAAAAAATACCTCATGTTTTTCATGCCTCAAGCCTTTAATAAAAATGACCATCCTTTTGGTCAATGTGAACATTTTAGTTAAGTTGAACTTTTTAAAAATCACGTTTTCTTGTAATGTCATTTTGTAGAAAAAAAACACGACAAAACATAGGGTGATAAAATACAATTAGCACAATGATGCGTCGATGTTTCAAATTTTAGTGGTGCTAAGGCTTAAGAGAGATGATTATCAACATAATCCATGTAGAGATTGGCCATTTTAGTGAGCAATGAATTCTTGTAAAAGTAAAAAGAGATATTTTTAGCATGATTAGATTGAATTTTTAAGTAGGATTGTTTGAGAATGTGGACATTGTTAGATGGTGAAGGAGTTTGGAAACATATGTTCCAAAATTGAACAATTAAAAAATTTTCAATTTGTGACTTGTTTTACATGGTGGTTTTTGACACTATAGGTCCATTGATGGCAATAAGAACTAGCAACAAGTATGTTTTAATTGCTATAGATCATTACTTTAAGTGGTGTGAGACAAAGCCCATAAAAGAACATACTATTGAAATTATTATCAAATTTTTGAAAAATAAATAAATCTACAAGTTTGGGGTTCCAAAGTATATACTTATTGACAATGGTGGAGAATGGATGGTAGAATTTGATAAGATGCCTAAAAATTTTAGGGTCATACATTAGTTTATTCCTCCACAGTGGCCCATTATGATGGGATGGTGAAAAAAATGATTAAAACCATAAAACATGGGCTCTCAATTGTTTCATTAGCGAATATCCAAGGATGAGATTTGCAAGTGCTTAATATATTATTTGAATATGGTTATGGTATTCAAGATAACACCAAATATTCACCATACATGATTGTGACATGAAAACCTCAAAGTTGACAACTGACAGTTGTTTGAGTAACTTGATATAGCTAATTGATGATCAATTTGAACCTCAAGAGATGGGAATATAGATTATTAATAAGATGGAGCTTGTGACACATCTACATGAATCTTTGTTGGAAAATGTTGAACATGCCAAATGAAATAAAAGAAAACATATGCTACTAACAAAGGGCTCATTATGTTTCATGTTTTTGGAAAAGGAGACATGTGGGTGAAGATGAGCAAACCAAGTAAAAAAAATCTCTAACAAGTTAGGAAGGATATTATGTATTTGTTAGGTACAATGACAAACATGGACATCGTGAATAGGATGATGGATGTTTAAGGTTTGTATCTTCAAAGATGGTTAGATGTGGGGTAAAGTTATGTGGGATTTGCAATTATACCACCGTATGCCTTAAAGTGCCAATATATGAGGACAAATATTTTCGATGATGGAGTGGCCACATATGTGACCTAAAAGGAGCACAAAAAAAAGAAGAAAGTATCAAACCACCTTAATTTGGCACATTATTGTTAATTTTGATCATTCACCATGAGAAATGTGATTTTCTCAAAATAAAATCGTTGCTTGTTTTGCATTATGTTTGCAGGTGCCGATGTCCATGAATGTTGTAAAGAGGTAGACACTTCGTTTATTGTTTTGTGTGGGGTGTGCTTGCATGTTTATAAACATTGTTGTTTTCTCTTTAAGTTGGATCAGATTACTTGAAGAATGATTAGCTTGGAGGATTTTGATGTGGTGGGAAAAAGTACGGAATGCTGGATTTAAGGAATGGAAGAATGTTCATTCAGGAGGGCAAACATCAACCAAGCAAGCTAAATACTTTAAACTAGAAGAGGTGTATGTGTGTATATATATTTTTTGTTGGTTTTCTATAAACACATGTAAGATAAATGCTCAAGGTGTTTGGCTCTTATTTCTGACCTTCTGTTCCATTGGAGATTTAGGTTTTGGTAAGTAGAATGTTTAAGGATGAGTTGATGGCGAATGTGATGAAAAAGAAAAATGATTTGTAAAGCAAATCCATCATTGGCATCTATGTCTCAAAAGTGGATGTGCTTGAGTTCACAAATTTTAGATTAAGAATTCAGAAATGTGAAGGGAAGTGAATACCCTCGTGGGAGCTCCAAGTTGGGAATTTTTGCCAAACCTCTATTCAAACTAGGGACATTAGGGGACTGTGACCATGATGGCTAGGAAAATGTGGGTTTGAGCGATAATTCCTACCTTGTAAGAACTTCTGAATTGTTGTGGAAGTGGGATTCCAATTGGAGATGAATTTAAGTGAATGATGATGCCATGATAAGGGGTATGGTGGCTTATGAGAATAAACCCAAAGAGTTCCAATTCACCTAAGCTTTTAGAATTTAATATAGGGGTTGTTGGTATTAGACAATGTAAAGGATATGAACTACCAAATATGTAACTATTCTTATTTATTGATGGAAATTATGTTGTCTGAGAACTTGTATATTCGATTGAGCATCATTGAAATCCTTTTTTTTCCTTTTTTTTTGGGATACATTGGAACTGAAGTAGATGTAAGAAAGTAGACAAGTGAGAACCACATAAGTTGGGTTGCATTAATTGACACCCTACATGAATTCTTCATGTTGCTGATACCCCATAATATTTAGGGAGGGTACAAGATGTCCTTGTGACAACCCTTTCACATGGGCCAATCAAGACATTCAAAGACATCTCAATACTCCAGTGCATTATTATTGTTATTATTCACAAAACTATCATTTCCTCTTCCTTGCTTATTCTTGTCTCTTTCAATTTGTGTGAGTTGAGCTGGAGGTGTTCGAAAGCCAAACATTGTCCAGTTTCTTTTGAACTAAACATATTGATTTTATAGATCAACATGTTTAGTTCACAACCAACTAAATTCAAATAAGAGAGAGAGAGAGAAAGCAAGATGATGGGACCAGTACTTTTTATTTTTCCTTGTTGAATTTTGATTTTTTGTGGGTTTAAGTTCCCACTTCAGCTTCGTCACAAAACTGAATAAAAAACAAACACACACACATACACACACACACACTCTGATGAGAAGGAATGAACTGCAGAAGATTAGTACAAGCATATTAGTCCTTAGAAGGGTTCTCAAAGTACCATTGTATAGTTGCAAATGCCACTGCACTTTGTATGTGTCTATGTGCAGACTCACAGTACCCCTAGCCCTACTAGTGAAACACCCACCAAAGGTACCTACTACCTACTTGTGATTCTATTTTTTCCTAGTTTTTTTGCAGGCTCACAATGAATACCTACTAATATAATATTTAGGTTAGAGTTGGGACAAATTCAGAAGCTGGGTGGGTTTGTTATTATTTTATTAGCTACTATTACCTTGTCAAGCCAAGGACAAGGCCGAGGACTCTTATTTTGGGTACTTGTGTGTCTGCTGACAAATTTTAGGACAATTTATTTATTTAATTACTAACTACTATCATGTGGACTTGGCCTCCTCCCACTCACTTCCTAAGTCTCCACACTACTTCAATGAATTCTAGGTTTTCATGAGATGCCTTTTTTTGGAGGCTTCTTTTTGGCAATCAAAAGTTTGGCCCCCAAGCGAACAATATATATCAACTAGGTAGAGATGCTACCATCTTCACCCCTTTATAATCTATCTTGACACACATGCCGGGTACAATGGTCTGTTCTTGTTTCGAATGCCTTAAATTATGGAATGCATATATCTCCATTTCTTTAAAGCTACGGAAGGCAAGTGAGGTTTCACAATCAATGTTCATTTTGGCTACTATTACTGTAAGTACGTGCGCAAGTTTGACATTGATTACATGATTTTCAGAAATCGCTGAAATTTTCAAAAAAGTACTTTATTTTCTCAAGGAAAACTAAAGAATCTGATGGAATATTTAGGAAAATATCACTATTTTGTCAAAATGGAATCCTCAAAATTAATTAATTAATTAATTAATTATGTGACAAACATGTGTCTAAGTGGCCAAGGTATTACATGGTACCTAGATGCCCAAGTCATCAATACAGGTATCACTTAAGACTTGCACCACCTTATGGCAAAGTTGAGAAAGTCACACTATGTTTTCTTTTTCTGCACCTTATAATGACCACATTTCTACTATTTTCAAGCATAAGAAAATGATCCTTGTGATTTAAATTTTTTTGTTATTATTACTAATATTTGGGTTTTTCAGGGGTGGAGGACACCTTAACTACCAAATGCCCCATAAGTGAAATTTGACAAATGTTTTTGAGAATTTTTAAATTGAAGATATTTTTCAAATTTTTTTTTGGTAGAGAGAGCTTTTAGATGGTATGACAATGGGACATTGCCATGTGGATTTGGGTGTGGTTTTGATAATTAAATCCTTGTATGTTGCCTCCATAGTAGTAAGGGGCCTAACTCATGAAACTCATTTATGAACTGACTCAGGAATTTCAGCACTCGGGTCAGCCTGGCTGAGGTTGCTGCCCATTTTCAAAATTTCCTTAGAATCCTTGAATTACAAGTTTCATTTGAATGCACTCAAAATCACATTTTGGACTGATTGTTCAAAGAGTATTATTACCTTGGTCTTTGTGACTAACTTAGCATATTAGGATATAAGTACCATTGCTATGTTTGATTCTTTTTTCCTTTTTTTCTTTTTTAGGGTTCAATGAAGCTTTGGATCCAACCTTGGGCAGCATGTACCGAGTGCATGAGCTCAATCTGAATTTCCTATCTCATCATGCCTTGCTTGATTGTTGCTAAAATTTCTACCAAAATTTTCAGAGTTTATAAACTTTGGACCCATAAGGTTAGTTTAATAATCCCATTTGTGCTGGATTCCTAATTAAGGTTTTGAGTGGAGGTAAAACAGGTGTAAGAATGCCTAAGCCTCCTAGGTCAAAAAATTTGAAATCCTAACAAAACATGCATATTTCATGAACGGGTCAAAGAATGAAAACTATTTAAACTTCACATTAGACTTGCTTACCGCTTTGTTTGGTTTGTCATTAGTACAAATGTTCTCTAAAGGTGCCCAAATTCATCTACAGTGAGATTTTTGAGTACGTATCTGAATTCTTTCTCCCAGTTGAAGACCATAAAGTTTTAGGGTTTAGGGTTTAAGATTTCAAGTTTTTATTTGCCTTTTGAAATCTGAAAATATCCCAATTTTTGTTAAGGGTGCCCAAATTTCTCTGAAGTGAGATTGGAGTGTAGAAATTCTTTCTCTCAGTTGAAACGGGAAAGTTTTAGGGTGTAAGATTTCAAGTTCCTAATTGCCTTTTGAAATCCAAAAATATCCCAATGTTCAATAGGGGTGCCCAAATTCCTCTGAAGTGAGATTGGAGTATAGGAATTCTTTCTCCCAGTTGAAATCTGGAAAATTTTCCGCTTTAGGGTTTTAGGGTTTCTACTTTCCTTTTGAAATCCAAAGCTGTTTCCTCTTTTTCTTGGTCATGGGTGAGGGTTTTCTTTGGAGCATGGAGTTAGCAGTGCAAATGTAACTTCTAGATATCTGCAATGTTTGTTTATATTGATTGGGGTGGTGGGTGGGTTGATTTGAATTGGGGGAAACTGAACTTTCTGTCTCTATTGTACTTACCTCACACTGCTCCTTGCAAAATGAGCCTGAACTTCATGCAAGGACACGAAGTTGTAGGGTGCATGACCACAAAGTTGTAGAGCTCTAAGAGTGTGTCCACAACAATCATATGGTGTCCTGTATGATCCCAGAATCACTTTATAAAATAGTCTTAGCCCAAACCGTATAGTATATATATATACTAATTTTACATATGGCACAAATGAAAAACTTCATTGTGAAGAGGCAAAAAAAACAAAACACCAACCATATAGTGTTATCCCTCGGTCCACAAACTCCTAATACAAAAAAGTGGGGAAATTTCTGTATAACTATGTTTTTTTAGTGTAAATTTGACTAATTTTGCAATTTGAAAAAAAAACCTTGACCAAAATTTTTGTTATCACAAAATTGAAAAGGAAAACCCTGGTCAAATATCACATGATTTTCTAATTTATTCCAGTTCTGGATCAACATTTGAGTTCCAGATTGCAGCAAGGGGCAGTTTGTTGGCAATATATATATATATATATATATATATATTGTTGGAACTTGTATCCACAATTGCTACTCATCTACATTGGTCTTTAGGGCTCATAATTTTCATTCTTAACCAGTCACCACATTGTGAAATTTTAAAAGAAGTTTGGAGGTTTCCCTTCGCCATATTTCCAAAAACAAAAAGTGTAGAAAAATAGCCAGCTTTCTATAACACATTCCAATACGTAGCCAACAATATGAAACAGTGCTTAGATTTTTAAAAAACTTTCATAATTCATTTGTAGCCAAATTTCACCAAACTTTTTTTGAGGGGATGGATGATCACCACCATACCTACATGACAAAATTGTGTAAGAAAAACACAATTCTTAACTCATTCGTACCCATTGTACCCAGTCAATGGCCAGAATGAACCACCACCCTCGAGGGCATCATCCATGGGATGCCTGTAATGACTCAGTTGTGGATGAACCTCAACTGAGTTAATATCTGGTTTCACCTTGGTAACCAATTATGTAAGGAGGAGGGACCTATATAGAGGAACATGAGTAGGGAAATAGGTGACTACTAGGTAAGTAGATTGTTTATCCACAGTAAAGGCTGTTTTTAGTACCTACCCACTGACAACCTGCAACTTGGGTTGTTAGTGGATAAGTAGTAAAAACAAGCAACTGGGGTAACCCCCATGGTTAACTAGGGAACTGAAACCCAACGGAAAACTGTTTCCTGACCACTTACCATCCATCCTTCATGGTGCACTGGTTGGTGCTGGCTCACTCTGGGTCCTAGTCAACCAACCTCCACACCCAAGTTCTTACAACAGGCCTGACTAGGGCAGACCAAGGTTTCCTCACGTCAGAAATCCAATCCAATTTAATGCTTAGAGTCCACAATGGTTACCAATGCCTATTATAATGTGCCTTAGTTATGCCTTGAAAGTTTCATTACACTTTGTGGATGAACTCTTGTACAATAATTTATAACACTATACCTTACCCTAAGGTCAATTTTTTCATTAAAAAATAATTTAAATATTGAAATGAAATATTGTGAAAATATGAAGCTGACATGTTAAAAACCCATTGTAATTGTTGTAGGCTATGATATGAATAATTTCACTACTCATATGACGATGTCATAGTAGACTATTGTAGATCATGAAATAAAAATAATTTCAATTTCTGAAATTGAATTAGTGTTTTTTTTTTTTTTTGCAAAATTTTTTTTGGGGGTCAATTTGAAAGCTGACCCTATGTTCACTACCTGTTCAGTTTAATATCTGTTTAGTCCAGGATCTCTACAGGTTGGTAGAAACAAATCAGAATTACAATAGGTCAAAAGCAGAGGGCACATTTTAGTTTAGATCTTGTTTAAATTTAACTCTATGGGTGTTGAGTAGAAGTAATTAAAAAGGCCTTTACCCTACTGAATATGAACAAGGGATGTGTCACATTGTGGCCTTGCCATTTACATTAAAATGTATCTTAAGGCAAAATAAGAATTGTGGAAACTCAAATAATTCACCATGCAAAAATATAATCTTCAAAAATTACTCTGAAAGAAACCAAAATCCTTCAAGCTACTATAACTCTATAACTAATCTCAAGTTTCAACACAAGCCAAAATATCATCTTTCAAAAATCCTCATATAAAAACAGACCTATTACCTAGGGGCCAAAATCCATTAAGCTACTATACTCCATATAATGAATCTGAACACAATATCCTTGCCTTGCTAGGCGAGGCCAACAAACAACTGAAGGAAAAAAAAAAACTGGCAACAAACTTCATGCATGCTGCAACAAAGTGGTCATAAAAATTAAATTAAAAAAAAGTCTTCCAGTGTAAGTGGGTAGGTAGTAGGTACCTAGAGGCTAACTTTGAAGGCAATAGGTATAGGGAAGGACAGCCAAATGAAAGTGAAAAGAAAACAACAAAGTCAGTTCACCAGTTCACAAGTTTTCTGACAAAAATAAAGATTCAAATCTTTGTTGGTTGTACTTCCAATGGTGTGCAGTTAAGAGGGTATTAAAGTCCAAATGTTGAGATCTTTGCTATGTATCCTTGGGTTTGATGATCCTGCCCCTATTCCTGTGCCTGTGTGTGCTCTCTGACATGTTGGGCCTTGGCTTTTCCCCCTCCTCCCCCTCCCCCAAACAAGAAAGTGGTACCCAAGATCACTTAATGGAGGGAGACCTTCATTAGAATCTTTATTTTTCTATAGCATTGTTATATAGTATGAAACTCAGTTCGGGCCTGTAAATTTGTCAAAGATTCAGTGCCACCCAATAGGGCTAAACTTTTTTTTATACAAAGAGTGTTTCTTTTATTGGCCAGCTACAATGATAGGCCCAGGTGGTGTGACAGTTAAAGAGTCTCTCCCTTTATATATTGGCTCCATTTTTTTGGGTACTGTTTATGACTCAAGGATGGGGGTCATAATCAACAATGTATGGTGGATGTGGTAAATATTGATAGAGGCCCAAATAGGGAGGGTGGGGGGCAGGAGGGAAGTCTGGGTGGAGATGCTACTAGATCACTTAGGATCACTACTTTGTCAATATTTATGTCCAACTCTCTTTCTTTGATTCTCACCTTCAAAAGCTGGAACAGAAAAGATATCACCCAATTTTGTGTAGTTTGTCAGGTGCTTGAACATGATACATTTAGATCTTTGTCTGAAGACATAATAATGACAGGGTTGTAATTTGGTAATTCACCTTTACCTCCTTCTCTCTCCCACCCCCAAAATAGCTTTTATCTTTGTGCAATGGAGTCCCTCTGAAGGTAGATGTGTCAAAAACCACCTTTGTAATGAAAGGAGGAGAAAACAAGAAAGGGGAGGGGAGGGGAGGGGAGGGGAGGGGGGGGACAAAAAACTACCTTTGTAAAGAGGAATTCAAGTGTCTTGGAATCAGAATAAAAAAAAGAACCTCATGAAAAAATCACGGTATTATATATAGTTTTATCTATTTTTATTTATCATTTATAATCTAATAAATTCATAATTAATTATGAATTTTAGAAGTAGTTGGCAAAGAAAGGGATATCATGACAATATATGGGTTTGGCCCATGATAATGAGCTCAAACTTCATAGAAATAACACTCTGGTGAACATTGCTCAAAATGTGGGAACCAAAGGAAATCTTACATAGGTTCTGTGAGCCCAGTACCTTACAGGGTCTGAGCCAACAACCATGTTAGCTATTTCTTTTTGAATGCCAAATGAATGTGTAATGATTTTGTTCACAAACTTGTCAAAGTTGCTCTTAATGCTAGTCACTTTGGTTAATCACATGTTGTGATAATTTGATGAAATTCAAAAGTTTCATTATATTGAGAGAGATATAAAGCAAAGTAATTGAGAAGAAATATGAAGGAGAAATAGGAGTGACAATGGACTCATGGTAAAATAATGCATCCATAATCTAATGCTCATTATACAATTTAAATTGTTATTAGGTAACTCTATTTGTGATGTTAATGGTGTAAGGTGTGATAAACTTCAAAGGGTAAAAATGACCTCCTATCCCCCCCCCTTTAGTTTTTCACTTGCCATCACATGGGTCCATAATATATCTGTTCTATTGGCAATTATTGGCAACTCAGTACTGAGGTGCAATCCCAACATTACATGGATATGTAGACAAGCTCAGGCTGTTGTCATGTCAATGAGCTTGTAACCTAATGTCCAAGGTTGAAATAATGGGTTTTGCTTGCTATTTGGGAGATGGGACTTTACCATTTTGGGGATTAATAAAGAAAGGAAGGTATTTAGACATCCACAAGAATATGGTACCAAACTTACCATCCTTCTCTAATAATTCTCAATCCCAGGTTATTGTTATTATAACCAATAACCAAGGAATGATAACCCAGGTTCCATCTCAATATTGGGAATGCTACTTCCATTGTTCCCCAATGTGGTTGTCACCATCTTTGAATGTCAACAACACATCTTTCTACTTTCTACCACATAAATATATTCAACAAAAAAGAAAGAAATCCAACTGAAAATCAATAATACCATTATTTTTCTGTGTCTAGACTCTACCACATACATATATTACACAAAAAATATAGAAATTTTAAATGAATAATAACATGCCACAAACAAACAAAGGGCAAACCTAAAAAGGACTAGGAAAAAGCTGGCCACAGTGAATGAAGAGCTACCAGTGCACCATCCATTGAGTGCACAGTGTCATTAAAGCCCCTATAATCAACAACTCAACTTGCGAATGAACCCAAAACCCACACACACATACACACAACTGTGTGTTTTTTGTTTTTTGTATTTTTTTTTTGAAAGCACAAACAACAAACCCAACCGACAAGCCGTCGGCACCCACAAGTCAAGCTCAGTGGCAGAAGGCTCTGGCAGGGCTTTCAACCTGCACACCACAGCCCAGACACCTGTTCTGAGGTCCCCCAAAGTCCCAGACAGGGGCTCTACCACTGACCCATCATCACCCCTGGGGTCTTGGGCACAACTGTGTTTGACAAGCATATTCCAAATTGGACACACTTTGTCTCATCAGACTGGATAATAATAATAATAATTCATTCATTCATTCACATGATGCTGCTGTTACAGCAAACATTTTAGGAGCTGCCACAAATTGGGGTGAAGTGGCCACACAATCCCCCTTAAGTGTCAGAAAGTTTTGCTTCTCTTGTGCGTGTGTGTTTTTAGGTCCTACTTCCCATATGACAGCAGAGTGCTCATCATCCTGACTCTTTGAGAAGTCATGGGCTCTGTATGTATGTGCGTGAGTTGCGGATGGGAAAGAGAGAGAGAGAGAGAAGAGCTGTGGGGGGGGGGGGGACCCAAAAACAGACAAAAAGAAGGACATTTTCTTTTTTTTTTTTTAACAAAGCAAAATGGTTTTTGACAATGGGCCTCCTTCCAAATAGT
>Ga0116229_10008989_pt1 | contig 15376 bp, 10 predicted proteins | sample S1TSphgellanicum_3_FD_87313 | JGI IMG/M metagenome (GOLD analysis project Ga0116229, IMG submission 87313) | Host-associated microbial communities from peat moss isolated from Minnesota, USA - S1T2_Fc - Sphagnum magellanicum MG | ecosystem: Host-associated > Plants > Peat moss > Unclassified... | reverse complement strand
TAATTTCTGGTGGATGAGGAGGAGGAGACTGTTCCAGTGCTGGACATGAAAGCAGCTACAAAATGTCTAAATAAATTCATTTCTAATTCTTCTCCATTGAGAAATAAAGAGAGAAAAGTCGCATGTCCAGTACTCTGGACTCTGCCAGGAATTAAACGCTTTCCGACAATTGGGAAACACGCTAGCTCGCTGGTTGCTGGGAAGGTCCATCGGCCATCCTCCCAACTCTTACACCTTGCCGGGCATGTATTGAGTCAGTCTTGAATATCCTTACCGATGAATACAAATGAGAAAGCAAGAGAGCATCCTCGCAAGTTCTTGGACGCGGATACTGGGGTCCAGTAGCAGTGTTGGGCTCAGTGCATGCAATTATTACAAAGCTTGCTACAAGTGGGGGGAAGATGCTAGCTCGTCCGTTGTTGCTGGGAAGGTGTCCATCGTTTATCCCTTCAAGGGTATTCAGTCCGTCTTTACCCTTATCACTACTGATCACAGATGCGAGATATCCCACGGCATCGACTGTCTAAGTTCTTGCATTCCAGATTTTGAGCTTCCATTAGTTTGTGCTGTGAAGATTCTTTTTTTTTTGTTGGCTTCGTAGAGCTTTGTGTTTTACTCTTCCAAAAAATCTATTGTCTTGGGATTTCTTATTTACATTCAATAACTGAATCAGACTCTACTCTCAATTCATAGGAACATATCTCCTAGATTTCATTATTCTTTGCCCTTTTCCAAAACAGCTACAAGCTTAGATCACACATTGTGTACAACAATTGTGATTCTGCAACGGGAAATGTGAGGAGGGGGAAGCAACCCCTTTTGCTAATCAAAAATCAAATAGTGTGACTCAAGGAGGAACTTCCAATGGAGAATAGCATCCCAGTCCACAAAAATACCCATGTGACACCAAACCTCAATGAGTAACTCCTCAATCTGAGACTGTTTGCTAGAGCCCCTACACTTAGCATCTTTACTACTAACAGACCAAATAGCTAAACCTAATTTCAGCAATAGAAATCCAAGCCCATTTGCAAATATTCCTACTTAAGTAGTAACCGCTTAAAACAAGCGTACACTGCTCCTAGCAATCATCTCATAATATTCCTCCATCATCTAATAATAATCATCCACTTGGTGATGATATATTAATCTCATTTTTCAACATGTTATCAGTGGAGAAATAATACCCAACCATTGTCCCCTCACTCACAAATCCCAATAGAATTGTCTTCATGAAAAAATAAATTAATAGCAAAAAGTTCTCCAAGAACTAGAACATGAAAAGTGATTAAGAAACCCAAAAGATTAATTGAAATTATTGAAAGCAAGTCTACCCCCAAAAAGTCTCAAAGAAAACATTGAAAGCCTTGGCAACTAAATATAACCCCAAATTCCAAAAACATATGATTTAATTGGCATGAGTCTCACAATTGGAAAGTTGCCATGAACTTCAAGTTGTAATCTTTAGAGAAAATTAATACTTGGACTTATATGACTTTGCCAAAAGATCGAAAACCAATCATTTCAAAATGGAATTTCACAAATCAAATGGCAATATAGATAAATACAAAGCTAGATTGGTTGTCAAGGGATACACACAAGTTTTAGGACTTGATTTCATAAATATGTTCCCTCTAACTTTAAAATTTAAGTTTCTCATAATTTTAATATCTTTAGCTTCTCAATTTGATTTGGAAATTTCAACATTTAAACATTAAAATTTCCTTCTAAAATGGTATTTTAGATTAAGACATTTAAATATATGATAATTCCTAAAGAATGTCCAACATCATCCATAACAAACATAGTTTCTAAATCACATAAATCCTTGTATGGGTTAAAACAACCACCATTAATTTGGTACCAATGACTTGTTACCCACTTTGTTCAACAAGGTTTTAGTCAAATAGAATCCAATGTCCACATTTATGTCAAAAAATATATATTGAAAGAGGTTTCATTGTTTTGGGAATTTATAATGTGAAAAATGGCATTATTCTTAGCAATAATATGAGGTTGACATGTATGAATTAAAAGAAAATTTGAAAAAAAAAAAATTGAAATTATGAATGAAGGTGATCTCCATAACATACTTGGTATCAAAATCATCTAGAACCATGTGGAGGCCTTTACATTCATCTACTAAGAGATAAATCTATCTCTATGGTTGAACACTTTACAATGAATAATTGTAAACATATCAAAGTGTAATCACAAAAATAGGAATCAAAATAAAGTGTAACCAATGCTTAATTTTTCATGTTTTAGTATCAAAATTTGTAATAATCTTACAAGTCATTCAAAAACATTTATGACAATGTTTATAATATATTATGAGAACATGTGGTATGATTTGGAATGGGCAAATGATGTCAACATTAAATGATCTACAATTGATCTTATTGATTTTTCATTGTAGAATCAAAAGAATAATCACATGGGCAATTAAAACACATATTTAATTAATTCTAGACTTTACAAAAGTCCAAAAATACTAACACATCATTTACACCATGCAAACAATGTGACCTTCAATTACAAATATGACCTAGTGGCCATCAAGTTGTTCACTGCAGCAAAAGATTTCAAGAAAACAACAAAAAACATATAGGTTGAACATCCATGTTACACCTTGTGGCCACCAAATCTTAGCGATAGCAAAATGCATGTTTACATCCATCATCAAATTACACCTTGTGTCCACTATATCTTAACCATAAAAATAAATTAAAACAAATAATAAAATACGTCTTTACATCCAACATCAAATTACACCTTGTGGCCACAAGGTTTTTGCCCACAACCAAAAATAAAATGGAATCATTAACATAATAAAATTAACACAAATCAACAGAATCTACTGAAAATTTAAAATACAATTTGAAGTTTGAATTAAGTTAGTGCCCAACTTGTTGATAACTCTTAATGCAAATGAAATTGAAAAAATAAAAAAATTCCAATAGACATATTAATGGAATAAATAAAATGTATTTGTGACACACGAATTGAACCTAATTGCCAACTATAATTTTATCATAAATGAAAGACTACTTTAAGTAACCATAAAAAAATGCAAATCTTAATAGTAAGGTCAATTACTCCTCTTTTTTGAACTTTTGTGATGGTCCATGGTCAAATATGCAATTATATTTGTGTTATCTCGAAATAAAAATCCTAATGACAAACATTACTTTTTCCAATTCAATTTGCAAACGTCATCACGTAGTCTACGAACAACAATCATAACTACTTACAAACAAAACTTAGTGCCAACAAAAGAAAACATATAACATAATTTTTTCAACATATAATATAAGAAATGATTTAAAAGATCAAAAATGAAAACAGATGAAATGATTCAGAGTGTGTACTCAAAAAAGGTTGGGCATTGATAGGATCGTTGTTGTCATAATTCATATATTGCATGAACCAAAAATAATTTTGCAAAGAAGAGGTTTAGAATACTTGACCAAAACATCAAATGATTTCGAATTGTGTTCGTCAAAGGTAATTTAATTAAAGCTAGCCATAAATGAGATGCCAAGTCCAATAATTGCACCTTAGTTTTTGATAACAACTCACCCTTGAAGGACTCTAAAAAAGATCACTCCATTTTGGATTTTGAAGTGTTTTACAAGGTTCACCTTCAATTAACAATGTTTGATTTTCCCTCCCATAAGGTAACCCACAACAACCATAGTACACACGCTTCAAATCCTTCAAATAATAATAGGACCCAGGAGAAATTTGACTAGAAGTCTTTGACCATTGTTCACATCCCAAAATAAAGACAAACTAATTTAGGAATGTATTTGAAATCAACATTGGAAGAACCTCAAGCACATCCTCTAGTTTCATACAAGACCAAATTGCGATGTAAAAGTTTTCAAATGCATGAACAAGAAAATGCTTCACTCCAGCTCTCACTTTCACTTTGCTCTTATCAATATTTCTTCCAAACATTTGAGAATTCCCTTGCAGAATAACGAATTGAAGGAAATAGCAAATACACTATTCATGCTTAAATTAATTATTTTTTGGGCCTTGAAAGTCCTGAATGTACACATGAATGCAAATATATACATTCATTCACTTGGGTTTGATGTAAACAAATCTTGAACTACAAAAAAACCAAAACATGCCTCAATTAAACACACGCAAACACAAAATATTAAGGCACTATGCACACCTTCAAAATTCAACTCATGATCAAATAACAATGACCAATCAAGAATATTGTTGTTGTGTTATACAACACATTGACTTGCCCCAAATTAAGAATTTTATTTCAAAAAAACATCACATGTGGGCACTAGGTGACATTATAGCATATTAAACAAGACAACAATAGAAAGTTGGAACTAAACACATGCAACAAGACCCTGGTGGGCACCAAGTTAGTTCCGACAAGACCTCGGTGGCCACTAGGCCAAATCCAACAAAACCCTAGCGGCCATTATACCAAATTCAACAAGACCTTGGTGGCCATTAGGCCAATTCCAACAAAACCTTAATGACCACCAAGCCTATTCAACAATACATTAATAGCCACAAAGCCAATTCCAACAGGACCTTAACGCCCACTAAGCAATATATCTAGAAGTCCTCTACATCCATAACTTATTGCCATGAAACTAAATATGCACAATTTATAGCACCTAAATTGATAATATTTGATTTACATTCAATAATAATCAAACAAATAAACATCAAACAAGAAAAATTCAACAATGTATAGGACATAATACATAGAGAACTAAATAAAATATTTCACCTCTTTTTATTTGCAAGTTTAGATCTCATCTTGTTACAAAAAGCATCATTACATTTGGAGGAGCAAGGTTCAGCCAATTTCTCATACCAAAGGTCAGAAGGAAGAACATGTCTAATCCTTTAAAAAGGATTAGACTCTACAAATTTACAAACCTACATTTTGGAGAAATGCAAGGCTTCCAAGTAAGGGAAAACAATTCCAAACAAATAATCACCATCTGCTTGGGACCAGTAAAACGTCTCAAGAAAAATGGCATTTAAAGGAGGATTAAATAAACTCTTATAAGGTGTGTCATTTACAAGTAATGTATTTTCATAGTTCGTACCAAAAAAAACACCAAAAATTGTGTTCAGGTTTTTATGGAGAACATGCTTTTCAAGCTTTTTAGGGGAAAAATGTTCATTTTTGAAGCATATCGCTTGGTCTACTATTCTTGAAGATTTGAGGTAAACATTAGTTCTTTTTTTAATTAAAACTGAGTGTTTAGAGAAATTTCTCCTCATTTCAGAAAACCATATGTACACAATGAATTTTATTACACAACTAAAGAAGAACTTTTTCAACCCAAATCGCAAAATCATTGGTTGAGATTTGGTTGGACCTTCCCCTATTACTACTAGTATTCCATTCAAGTCAAAAATCAAATGGTACTCACTCACCTTCAATTCACCTAGAGATTTTTCCAACAATCGAGATGTCATCGCAATTTCATGCAATAGTTGGTTGGAATGTGGATCATTGTAAATGTGTCCTTAACATTGAAAATTTATTTGCAGACAACTACGTCATCCAATCCTATCATCTGGTTTTCTAGTGATGGGGATGGACACTAAACCTATGATTCCACCAAATACACGCATTGAAAAGAAAACCCTTACATTGAAAAAAATTTTAAAAACTATTTTGGCAAATTTTGCATTACTTTGAACTTTCAATGGTATTAGACAAATATTTGTGGCAAATCCATGACTATTTGGAACTCTCAAAGATATTGGACAAATATTCATAATGGCATGAAGTTCAAACTCTTAATTCCTTTATTATCAAGTTCAATCCCCTTAAGTTGTATTTTAGTAATGTATTTATAATTATCAGCACTCCAATAGCAATAAAGTAGTTTCATACATCACAAAACTTATAAAATTGTTTCCAAAAAATATATATTGAATTTTTAAATATAGAAGGTAGCATTACCATTTCTCAGCTTTAAAAGTACAACTTTTCAAGCATTTTTCTTGTCTAGCTAAACAACCTTCAAGATAAAAACAACATGTTGGAGATTCACCTCTGAATTATCATTTTGGCAAAAGTGACTTTCCATTTCCAAACCTCTAGAATGATATGAGGGATCTTCCATTGGAGAAGCCCCCATATCTTGGATACAAGGAATGGTGCGATCATCCATTAAGTCTATGGTCACAATAGTTGCTTCTCCCCACAAATACTAGCATAATCGCCTTCTAATTCATTCTCAGAATTTCCTAAATTAAAACACAAGAAATAAAACACAATTTTAAAATTGAATTTGAATTCCACATACATTTCCTCATAATGCAATAACAAAAAAGATTCAAGAAAGTTCACCATTATGGTGAAAGGAAAGTTTTTTGCCTAAAATTCAATGCCTTGTATCAAAGGGATCCAAGGTTTTGAATGTATTTACGTTGTACTTGTGTGGTACAATTCCAAGCCATTTGCACATAAAAGTTGAAGCAAATAAAACTCCAATACAATTTTACATATGATAAAAAAACATCATAATTGACCATGGCTAAACAACGAAAATACTAAAATAAGGTAGAAGAAATATTTTTAAAAAAACACTACATTAATTTTAACCTATTTATGTAACCTAGAATATTACATAGTATTAGATAGATGGTCGTTGATATCTCAAAGGAATAGTCTGTCGCACTATTATTGACAAGCTTGGCGGCCACAACCTTTAACAAAATTTTGTATTTAACGTGATTTGTTTTTATGAATTGGGAAAACTACATTTGGTGGCCACCAAGCGTTTAGAAACATTGTAGGTATCTTATAATATGTTCCATGAGAATGCATAGTGGTTGCTAAACATTTAACATCATATCTATCCTTGTGGCTGCCTTGAGTTTACACCTATGCATTCATCGAACTAGCTATTGATAAGTTTGGTGCCCACCATGTGTGTAATGACATTCACATTCAATGGTTAAGCCTAGTGGCTGCCAAGCGTGCATGGCAAAAAAATTATTTTTCATGCCTTATTGAAATATGGCCATGCGACCACCAGGTGATATTCTTGTAGACAAGAGGATGCCAATAATTCACTAGAAATGTACAACACAAATAACACTTTGATAGGCATAACTTCAATTGAAAGTCAAATCCTATTGCATATATGACATAGCAAAAGAAAATTATGCAAACTAAGTTACATTTAAAACACAAAAAGAAGAGTTCACAATATCTCATCTTTCTCTGATTTCATAATTTACAATTATCACATATCTACATTTAACAATCATTAGACATATTTGCAACTATACAACCTTGTTTCAACTTAACCACATGAGGTGTGATGCTTAATAGTTCCTCACTAGCCTCTTTTTCCTTATTGTCTACATTTATTGTTGGCAAATTTAGCCCTAATGATGATGTTGTTGATGTGTGCGAGATTGAAGATGTCAAAAAGGCTAGCAATTTAGCACCAGCTTACACCTCTTTTTCAATGTCAATAGAGTTTTCCTTACTTTGAAACAATGTAGAATTATGTTTTCGTTTATTCGGAACCTTTTTTTCTTTCACTGTCAATGGATTCCCTTTTTTCTTCGTGCGCCTTACAACACCTGCATTTGATTGGTTTACCTTTGGGGGAGGAAGATTATCTTGGCTACTAGAAGACTTATCCTATCCTTCTTCAAGCTAATTAGGTACCCCAACCTCAACATCAATTTGAGCTTCATTTGTGATTCTCAAGGCCTCTCTAGGCATTTTTGTCATTGCATCTTTCCAAGTCACCCCAAAGCGCAATCATAGACAAATTGATGTAATTGTTTCACACCTCTCCCCTTCCATGTCGATGGGAATAATTTCAAGCACCTTATAATTTTTTTCCTAAGGATGTAGACAACATTTAAACTTAGAAAAATATATGGATGTAGTTGAAATGTAGTCAAACATTCAGTTTCAATAGCACCATTGAAAAAGTAAAAACTTACCAAACAAACATATGTTACTAACCCCCTTGCCAAAAATGTTGAAACATACAAGATCACCATGAAGTATTGGTAGAATAATCTTCAACAACACTTCTGGCAGTATCTCATACTTATATAAGCGAAGATCTTCTAGGAGGGAGGAAGCCAAACAAAGAATAAGTGTTGGTAACTTCTTCATTCCAAGTATATCATGTATATTTGTTCTAATTTTACATGGGAACAAATAAGCATATAAAAACACCAACTCTTCCATAGGGCCTTTTGAAAAACTTGTACCCTCTATAGTTCCAACCATGTACTAACCAAACTCAAATTGCACCTTTGTTACAAATATAGATTTGAGAATAATTATGAATAGGTGCTTGAAAGACTTTCAGTCACAAACACAAACGACCACTTTGAAAGTCACCTTTGCCTCTAATAAGCCAATTATGATGGACTCCCAGTTAGGGCCCTTCCACACAACAAGAGTCTTTTTCAATGTGTATGTTGTGTAGACCATAGCAATGGAGTGTGGTACTTGGTCCTATAAAAATGAAGCCAACATAGGTGTGTTGATAACCTCTTTCAATTTAGCCATACTTCCTACATGATCGAACTTGTAATGTGTATGCACTTTCGACCCACTTCAGCAACGCAAATTAAAACCCAAATGAAGGAGCCTCATTAGATGGGTTTAACCTCATTTTCTTTGAGTAAAAATCTTAAAAAACTTTCGTGTCCAAAATCAAAAAAAACATTTTGTCCATCTTATGTTGCACTTTTAAAACATGCCATTCTTCATCCTTGTATGGTTCTAATTATTTGTTGTTGACTTTGGAAATCCAAAATGAATCATGATTTCATTCCGGATTATGGCCTTTCTTTTGAATGTCTTGGATTCCTCGTGCATGGACTTCAAATCAAGTCTTCCACCATCCTTTGGTCTTTTGTAGATAGTTACTATCCATGAAATAAGCCCTTGTGCTAGCTTTTCCAATTAGTTTTCCTTAGATTGGTAAAACAACCAAATGCTAATTTTTAAATCGGTTTTGGTGCCTTTGCAGGAACATCATTAGAACCATTTGAAATGTTGCATCTTTTCCACCACTAGGACAGTCTCCTAGAGGTGGAAAACTATGTCCAAGGAAAAAAGGATTTCATACATTCCTTCATGGACTCAATGTTCAAAACAGATTTAATGTCTCTTCAAATTATTATAGACAATGAGTTGAGGATTTAGGGAAACCAAAAAGCTAAATACATTGCTGAAATTATGACAATGTTAATGGGGTTTCTCGTTTTACCTTGTAATTTTTCGAATGCGAAAGAGACGAATCAAGATTTGGAAGTGGTGTGCCATAGGAGTCCCATATCTGTCATGCATGTACAAGGCTTTTGTGGTAGGATGGATTAGTGTTCATGGCACAATCCTTGTTGTTGAAAAGTTTTGAGATTTTGCAAATCTCCACAAAATTAGTGTCCCACATTACCACAATCTGGAATGTGTTACATAGTTCTCACACCTCTAATGACGAATTATAATCCACAATCATTTGTTGTAAAATGAACAACAAGAAACAACTAAGATAATTCTTTTGTTTGTGGAGAAGTCAATCCAATTCAAGGCAATATAACAACCACAACAATGTAGCCTAGAGGGATCAAAATAAACACACCTTTGCAGCCTCGATGCTCGTCGATAATAAAAAAAATGGTGATTTTGAATATCTTCCTCGTTTTTTGGGCATCTTGGCATTAGTCATGTTGAAAATTGGATGGTTACTAAAAGGGAAGCACATAGAGTATTCCTCTCTAATTATTTTATCAACAAAATGGTATTTGTTTGCATTGCACCCTTATCCTCTTTGGCATGCACAATTTTTTCCAATATTTTTTCCTTCTTTTCTTTCATTGGGTTATTTTCTCATTTTCTTCTTTGGACACCACATAGTTGAGCTCTCCCCACCTCCCAATGATGTGAGTGATCTTTCAGCAATCTTTTTTTTAGATTCCATCTTTTCAAGCATCTAAAGTTCGTGAAAATATGTCCTTTTTTCAACAACGTTCTTTACGGTTCGCAATACAATGTCACCAATTTTGAATCTTCAATCAAAGATGATGTCATCGTTCATTTTCATACATGGGCAAACATGTTCGACCTATTTTTTCCTCCTCATGCCTTCAAGTGAGACCACCACCATCCCTAATTCATGCCCCAAACCTTGATTGAGTGGATAGGCATTTTCTTGATAAAATCCTAATTCCCATTTTTAATAAAATGGAATTCCAAGTTGTTATCTAAACTTTTCATGACATAAATTGCCCAAGATGACACTAAACTTATGACTCAAAGAAACTAAACTCTACTTCAATGTAAAGGTCGTTAGTTCTAACGTACTTCCCAATGACCTTTTTTAGTAATGGTGGGGGTGTACAAGTATGTCAAAACTAGTTCAATCAAGCATCAATCGTGGAAATTGTGCATATTTTTGAACCATAGTTTTCAATATAATGATTGGCGATCGATAGGCTTTCATAACACTTTTCATAATGCTTATTGATTTTTTACAATCTTGAATGCCTAAAGGCCACTAGGCATTCACGACTACTTTTTGCATTCTTGAATGCCTCATGGCTACTAAGTGTTCATGACTGCTTTCTGCATTCCTAAATGCCTGGTGGCCCCCAGGCATTCACAACTATTTTTTGCATTCATGGATACCTCGCAATCGCCAAACGTTCAAGACTATTTTCTTTAAGCCTGAATGTTTAGCAACCACCATGTGTGCAAGATTGCTTTTTACTATCATGAATGCTAAGCAACTGCTAGGCATTTAGGACTTGTTTCTGTAATCTTGAATGCTTAGCAACCACTAGGGATTCAGGACTAGTTTTTGCATTCCTGAATAGTTAGCGACCTTTAGGCATTTAGGATTGATTTTTGCATTCTTAAATGTTTGGCGATTCAAGACTATTTTTTATGATCCTAAATTTATGGTAGTCGCTAAGCGTATAAGACTTTTTTGCAATCTAGGTGGCCACTAGGCATGCATGATTACTTTCTACAATCTTGAATGCTTAGGCATGCAAGATTACTTTCTACAATCTTGAATGCCTAGGCATGCAAGATTGTTTTCTACAATTGTGAATGTTTGGTGGTTGCAAGGTGCTCACAACTTCTTTTAACAATCCTTAAGGCCTCGTAATCACTAGACATTTAGGATTGGTTTTTTAATTCTTAAACACATGGCGATCGTGTTCAAGATTATTTTATGAAATCCTGAACGCCTAGTGGCTACTAGGCATTTAAGACTACTTTCTACAATCGTGAATGTTTGACGATGGCCAAGTGTTTAGGATTGTTTTCGTCAATCTTGAATGCATGGTGGCTGCTAAATGTGCAAAAATATTTTTTGTAATTGTGAATGTTTAGCTGCCGCTAGGCATTCATGATTTTTTTCAACAATCTTTAATGCTTGGCGTTGGCGAGGCATTCAAGACTGTTTTTTGTAATCATAAACGTTTAATGGTTGTAAGGTGTTCATAATTTCTTTCAACAATCCTTAACGTTTGGTGGCCAAAAGGTGTTCAAAATTAGTTTCTTAATTCCTAAACGCCTAGTAGCCGTTAAGTGTTAAGGACTGTTTATTGCAATCCTAAATGCGTGGTGACCGCTAGGTGTTTAAGATTGCTTTCTACAACTCATCTGTAATCATGAATAGGACTAGGTTTTAAGGGTTAAGGTTGGTGGAGGGTTACAAAAATGAAATTGCCATGGGTTTTAATATTCATTTGTTCACGAAATCTTTTTAATTTTTTATTTTTTCACAAAATCAATGAAAGGATGTGATTGAGTGGATTAAGATTGGGTTGCATAAGAACATATGTTACAGATTAGAACCTCTGAATGAAATAAGATGGAAATGATTGAAATTGAACTACTCATGACCTAATTTAGATTCTGATGTAAAAAAAAACTAATACAAGAATGTGAAAAATTAAGAACATTCAAAATGTCAAGGACATTACTAGTCATATTAATGCAGAATCTGATAGATGAATGTAGATTGTCATAAGAAAATGAGATAAAGTTGGAAAATGGTTGGCTTAAAAAATGTGGGATAAAAGGATAGCAAAAGATATTGTTGAATATAATTATGTCGAAAGGGATATGGCATTGTCAAACATGACGTTAATGTGATTTGTAATGAAGACTAAAACAATGTTTTTTATAAAGACATATTAATGATAATTATAAAAATGTTATGCTTACTTTCAAGCTAAATTGAATGCCACTTTTAAATTAAAGAGATGAAAGCCTGTGGTTTTAAAAAAGGAACATAAGAGCTTACGGATGGGGTTTCATAACATGAAGACAACAAAATGAAATTGCATGCTTGCACAAGATCTCATAAACAAAATATATTGCATAAGGAAGAGAAGTGCACAGGGAAGAGACAAAAACTCCTTTGGTTCAATAAGTGGTTGATTAGATGATTCAACCATCTATGGAATCAGTTGTACTACCATTGTACGAGTGAATCCACAAAATATTGCTTTAAAATAACTTCGTATATATTATATTTTTGTTATTATATGTTATATGAATCGGTGTAGCATATAGTAACAACATATATGCGAGCCACTGCTATATGCTACACTAGTTTATATAGTAATGTAGGTGTTGTATGAACCAACACTTACATTGGTACCATGGTAAGAAACCCCTAGTCTTGTTTAGATGCTTGTAAACATTACGAATATCCCTATTTGAAATTAAACTAAAGTCTCTAAGTCCAAATTTAACATTTAAAAAAAAATTACTCAAGAAAGGGAACGTCACGTAATATTCTACAACACTTTGAAGGAAGTAGAATTATAAAGGTGTGAGGATAAGACGAGAGGGAGGAATGTTGATGTACATGTTTGGAAAGTTCATTAAGAGAAAAATGCCATTTTTTAACCAACCAATTTTTGACTACATGTCAAGTTCAACTTGCCTTTAATTACATAATTATGTTTATTTCAACAAATTCCATGTGGCCCACTTCACACCTCAACTTAGTTGACTTTTTGACTAGGTTAGTAAGTGTATGGCATTGACCATCAATACCAATTGACCATTGATTTTTATTTTTAATTAATAAATTCATAGTCAAGTTATAGTGGAGAGATCCACTTTCAAAATTTGTTAAGTTTTATCATGTTGAATGTTTCATTATCTTGGTTAACCTTATTTATGAATGGATGAATGTTGAAAATTTTAATGGATGAAATAATGTTTATGTTTTCCAATATAGTTCAACTTTGATTTGACTTTAAGTTCAACTTAATTGCAACTTTTTTACAACTTTGTTGTGACTAGTTTCCAACTTTGGTAATTTAAAAACCCCTTAATCTTGAAGTCAATAGCTTTCATTACACTGCACCTTGACATTAGAAACCTTAAATTTGTTGGAAAATTTTCTATTTCATGGTGTCAAGATGTGATAGAACATTAGAAGTGGGAGAACACAAACATCTTCATCTAAATTCATTAGGCATGGTATTGGAATGGTTAAAAAGTGTGGAACATTAAGTTGACATGTCCTTGCTTATTGAAACAAATGTCTACCTCCTATAATTTCTTTTTTAGGATTTTTTTCAATGTTAAATTGCTTTGATTCATTGAGTAATAATGACTTTTCCCAAAAAGGAGTATTACACCGACATTATTTGAATTAGTTGCTGTATTTGGCATTGTCCCTCATGCATCCAACATACTTTCAAACTCCCCATAATGTACTCCCCATTAGTGTTTAAGAACACATGTTTGCTCGTGGCTCCTTATGAAATATAACTTTCCACTATGGGTTGGAAAAATCATCAGAATAGAAAACTTGTTAAACTTGTGATGGGAAGACAAATGGTTCATTGCCATTCATCAACATATGTTGAAAGTTGGCCATTAAATTGTTTTTCAAAACATTTGAAATAAAATATTATAGTTTTGGTTTTGAGATTAATTTTTTTCTCATTACTTCCCTACATTTGAAGTTCAAAGAGGTATTGTAAATTGCTAGTTGGTGCAGCCATAGCTTTTTGAATAACTCAAAATGAACTTACAATGAAAAAGATATGGGGTTTCAAACTAGAGAAGTTTAAAGTTTTTTTTCAAAACATTTCAAACAAAATATCATAGTTTTGGAATTTGAGATTAAACTATTTTCTCATTGCTTTGTTGCATTTGAGGATTAAAAAAACATTGTAAATGGATAATTGATGCACCCATAGCTTTTTGGATCACTCAAAATGGACCTAAAATGAAAAAGATATGGGGTTTCAAACTAAAGAGGTTTAAAGTTTTTTTTCAAAACATTTGAAACAAAATATCATAGTCTCATGTTTTGAGATTAAACTTTTTTCTCACTACTTTGTTGCATCTGAGTTCAAAGAAGTCTTATAAGTCATTAATTGGCGCACCCATAGTTTTTTGGATCACTCAAAATGGACTTAAAATGAAAAAGATATGGGGTTTCAAACTAAAGAGGTTTTAAATTTTTCTTCAAAACATTTGAAACAAAATATATCAACTAGAGTGCAACTAAAATTTTTATCCCATATTGTTTGTCATAGTTTCCAAGTTTGTAAACTACATAATGAAATTGGAGCACCAAATGTTTTCAAAAGGTGAAGTTGGTACCTCGGACAAACTAATAAGAAAGGTTTAACCTTAAAAACCACATGGTGAAAAAAAGGATTATTTGAAACCTACTTATTTACCCTAAACTGAAGCAACACTATGGTCTATTTGTTTATTTAGGCCTACTTACCTACCTACATAGCTTTAGGTTTGGGAGGTCTATATAAATAGGTAGGCCTAGTAGGTAAATATTTACCTATTTATTTATGGTGGACCTACATATGTAAACCTAAGCCTACATATAATTTTAGGTAAGGACGCGTGTCAACAAACTATTGCTTAGATTTTTTACCTAAACATAATTATAAGTAAGACAATTCATGAAGTTACAAAATAGTTGAAAGTTCAACTTTGAAATCTTGACAAAGGTGGGGTGAGCTTCATCTAGAAGTCGAAAATGTTTCCGTTGACTAAAATGGTCCGTTGTTTTCAACTAAAATCTTGTCACCTCAATGTTGATTAAAAAATTGATACGTGTAAGTAGGTTTCGATTGTGTTGTGGATTCAATTCAACATTTTCAACTATTTTGGTAGGTTGTTGAAAACATCATTTTGAATTGAAAACCCATTTTATAATTGGAAGTGACATTTTCAAAATGTAATTGAAACCATAATTGAAAACCCCAGTTTTTCTCTTAATGGTTGGTGAAGAGATGTGCAAGTGCACATACCGAGTCCAAGCTCGTTGAGATTGCACTTGTCGAGTCCACGCCCATCGAGATAACCCACATCACT
>Ga0116229_10008988_pt1 | contig 15377 bp, 17 predicted proteins | sample S1TSphgellanicum_3_FD_87313 | JGI IMG/M metagenome (GOLD analysis project Ga0116229, IMG submission 87313) | Host-associated microbial communities from peat moss isolated from Minnesota, USA - S1T2_Fc - Sphagnum magellanicum MG | ecosystem: Host-associated > Plants > Peat moss > Unclassified... | reverse complement strand
TAAAGGATAGGAGCCCGAAAAATCCGCACTCCTGCAGCAGGAACACGGCCGCGAAATGGCTCTTGAGGAAGGGCCAGCCGAGTACGAGGACGGCCACCGCGAGCAAGGTCAGCAGAGCGGCTGTCGCGGGCTCAAGATACCGCCAGGCAAGCAGGCCGGCCGCGGTGAACAAGGGGGCGAGCGCGAGCGCGGCGCCAAACCCTGATGAATCGCCGGAAGAATTCGTATGGTGACAGAGCAGCGCGTAGGCAACGAAACAGGCCATGACTGCCGCCGATTGCAGCTTGGGCCCGGCGCGCAAGGTCACTTCGTTCTCTGTACGGCGATGTACTCCGCGAGATGCCGCAAGGAGCGGAAAATATGTTGGTTTTCTTCGCTGTTGGCGCGCAATTGCACGCCGTACTGCTTGGAGACGAGCAGCGCGACTTCGAGGATGTCGATCGAGTCGAGACCGAGGCCGGACCCATAGAGCGGCTCGTCCGGATCGATTTGTTCCGGTTCGATGCCGAGATTCAAGGCCTGCACGAACAGGGCGGCGATTTCCCGCTGCAAACTCGCGTCGGCGAGCGGCGCGGATGGTTGTATTAGCGACGCTTTATCGAGCATGGGGTCATATTATAATGAAAAGGCCGTGCACCGCATCAGCGGCGCGACTTAACGTGTCGGGGTGCGGCTGCGTTTCAGACGCCGCGCTGCGAGCAGCGGCAGGCGGGCCACGAAGCCGAACACCAGGCGCGTGTGCATCCACGTCAGCAGCGCATTGTCGCGCGAATACCGGAAATGCGAAACGCCGCCCTCGCCCGCGGCGAAATAGCGAACCGCCGCAGGCAGGTTCAGGGGCTCGACGCCGCGCCAGCAGAGGCGCACGACCGCCTCGACATCGAAGTCGAAGCGGCGCATCCAGAGTTGTCGACGCATGACGGCCAGCAGCGGCGCGATCGGGTAGACGCGGAACCCGAACAGGGAGTCGTCGATGCCGCCCCACAGGGTTTCGAGATTTGCCCACCAATTCGAAATTTTTCGTCCCTTGACCCGCAAACTGGGCGCGCTGGCGTCGAATTCCGGCCTTCCCAGGATCATGGCACCCGGTGACTCGCGTGAGGCGGCCATGAAATGCCCGATGCGATCCGCCGGGTGTTGACCGTCCGAATCCATGGTCAGGGCGTGCGTGTAGCCTTCCGCGTGGGCCGCTTCCAGACCATGGAGCACGGCCGCGCCTTTGCCCCGGTTGCGTGGCCGGACGATGACCCGAAGTTCCGGGTCTTCACCGGCCATGCGGAGGAGCTTCTGCGGCGAATCGTCGGTGCTGCCATCCACGATGACCCAGACCGGCGCCCAGTGGGCCCGTGCCGCGCGCACCGTTTCATAGACCCTCGGCCCCGGATTGTAGCTGGGTATCAAAACGAGATGCGTCGTCGAATGCGCAGGCTCGGGGCTCACGTACACTCGAGCCAGCGCGATTGCAATGATCCACGCAGCGAATCGCGGTAGTAGCGCTCCAATTCCGCCGTCAAACCCGCCGCATCGTGCGGCGCGTCGAAGCGCCGACCCAGGCGGACGCGGTACGTGATGGGCAGGCGCGGGCGCCGGAACAGCGGCCAGCCCTTGCTCAAGAACGGCGAGTCCGTTTCGATGAGCAAGGTCTGAACGGGCACACACGCTCTCTTGGCGATCAGGCCGATACTTGCCGTCAGTGTGTTGATCGGCGCGCTCGTCGTGCGGGTGCCTTCCGGAAACAGCAGCAGCACGCAGCCTTCGCGCAAGTGAGCCACGGACTCCTTGATCATCTGGCGCGGCGAGTCATTGCGCACATAGCGCGCGAGTCTGGACCCTGCGCCCAAGAACACGTTGTTCATGAGTTCCGATTTCATGACGCAGACGATGTTCGGATGCCGGGTCAGAATCAGCAAGGCATCGATGAGGCAGGGATGATTCGGCGCGAGCACGAGCGGCGGTCCGCCGCGCAGGGCGTCGATCGCGCGCAAGTCCAGGCGATAGGCACGCGTGATCGACAGGGACCACGCGTAGAGGCGAAATCCGCCCATGATGCCGCGGCGGCCGATGGCAGTGCCGAGTTTCTGCGGCAGCAGGAAATGGCAGGGCAGCGCGAACACCGACCAGCAGAGACAGATCAGCGCGAGCAGGGACAGGGAGCTGTAGAGCGCAAAATACTCGTACATTGTTCGCAATAAACGCGCCATGAGTGTCGCGAATCAGTCCGGCACGTCGACCGTTTCATGCGACCGGCCGACCATCCAGGCAACTCCGAATCCCCCCGACCAGTCATGTTTGCGCTCGACCAGCGGGCTGTCCACGAAGCTCGCGCCGGCCAGCGTATCGTAACGAAGATAGGCCCCGAAGAAAAACGTCGGAAAGTGCTTCGAGATCGCGCCGACGATGCGCGCGCCCGAATAGCCGCCCGGCGCGGCGTATTCGGGACGTGAGGCCAGCGCGTATTGAGGCGCCACCGAGTAGAAATAATCATGATAGCGCGCGTCCGCGAACATCGGACCGGCGAGCAGCCCCAGGTTCCACCGCGGCAGGTGCGGTAGATCTTGAAAATCGATGCTGAGGTTCGGTTCGAAGACCCAGCCGATCGCGCGTGGCGGCGCGGCGACCGTGAACGCCGACCGCAGCGGCAGCGTCAAATCCAGCTTGATGCGATCCCCGTCGCTGCGAAACAGGTGAAAATCCGCGGCGGGGCCGAGTTCGAGCGTCGAGCGCAACTCCGGCATGCCGCTGCGCGCCGCGTTGTTGCGCACCGGAGCCGTGAGATACGCGCTCACGTTGAATTCGACCCAGGGACGATCGACGAGCAAACCCCGCACGCCGTCGCGGTCCGACTTCAGGAATTTGCCGTTGTAGAGGAAATAGCCGAAGGGCAGCGGATAAACATGGGAACTCGACGCGCCGGGATAGTCGTTCAACGCGACCACGGCGCCGCCGAGACCGACTTCCCAGAGCGGCTCCTCCTTGGCCGTTCCCGGCCCCGCCCAGCAGACGGCGAGCGAAAACGCGAGAAACAGCGCCCGGCTGCGGGCCGAACGCGCGTTGCGCCTCAAGCGTGGGTCATCGTTTCAGGCTCGGTGGCACAGATGTTTTGCTGCCGGCGGCGTGCGGCGCTGAACGTTCGGCGCCAGTTGGCGAGCGAGATCACGAAGTACAGGGCCTTGAAGAGCCGCAGAGACGTCCAAATCGGTGTGCGCCCGAAAATATCGCCGGCGAGCACCGACAGCAGGGCTTCCTGCATCCTGAATATATTGCGCGGCCCCAGGAACAGTTCCCGCATCGTCGGATTCGTGACGCGGTAGATGAACCAGGAGAACTGCTTCGGACCGTGGCGCGTGAGCCGGTCGAACTTCTTCAGTGCGCGGGTCGCGTGCCGAGGATCGCGGCGGCAGCTCTCGATCGCCTCCGCCGCGGCCATGCCGCTCTTCATGGCGAGCATGACGCCGGAGGAGAACACCGGATCGATGAACGCATAAGCGTCGCCGACCAGGAGATAATTGGCGCCGTGCGTGCGATCGCAGGAATACGAGTAATTGCCCGTGGCCTCCACTTCGGACGCCAGGGTGGCATCGGCGAGCAGCTCGGCGAGCGGCGGGCACAGCGCGATCGTCGCGAGAAAAAACTCGCGGACCGGGACGTCACGCGTCTTCATGTAACGGGGCCACGCGACGGCGCCGACGCTGGTCGTACCGTCGGCGAGCGGAATGAACCAGAACCAGCCGTGGTCGAACCAGAATATCGTGATGTTGCCCTCGCGCTTGCCGGCATGCCGCCGCGCCCCCGTGAAGTGGGCGTACATCGCGGCACTATTGTGCTTGCGGTTCTTCTGCTTGGCATGCAGGCGATTGCCGAGGAACGTGTCGCGCCCGGAAGCGTCGACGACGTAGTCGGCGCGCCACGTCCGGGTGCCGCCGTCCTCCGTGGTGGCCTGGACGCGCGCCGCGGCGCCGTTTGCAGCGAACTCCACATCCTGGACCCGGCACCCCTCGATGACCTCGGCGCCGAGTTTGGCCGCGCGCCGAATCAGAATCGCGTCGAATTCGGACCGACGCACCTGATAGGCGTAGGGCTGGGACTTGTCCCAGGAACCCGCAAATTCGAATTCCTGACGCCGCCCGTCCCAAGGGGACACGAATTCGGCCGCCCATTTTTCCATGCCGATCTTCCGGACCTCGTCGGCCACACCCAAGCGCTCGAGCAGGGGCAGATTGGCGGGCAGCAAGGACTCGCCGATGTGAAACCGCGGATGGCGAGACTTCTCGACCAAGACCACCTTGAACCCGCGCTCGGCGAGCATGCTCGCGGTCGTGGATCCGGCCGGACCGCCGCCGATGACCAAGACGTCGCAGTTCTGGGCCTTATCCTGCGACTCTAGCTGTGACATTTGCGGTGCCTGTGACATGGAATCCACCGAGTCTATCGCGCCAAGTAAGATCGGTCCAACGACTGTAATATACGGTGCATGCACATTCTGATCGTCGAAGATGACCAGGTCGCCCGCGACTACCTGGCGAAGGCCTTACGGGAGGTCGGGCACAAGGTCGATGTCGCGATCGATGGCATCGATGGTCTGCACCTCGCCTCGTCGGTCGCCGTCGATCTCGTCATCGTCGATCGCATGCTGCCGAAACTCGACGGTCTCGCGCTCGTCCAATCGCTGCGCGCGACGGGCCGCAAGACACCGGTTCTGATCCTGAGCGCGCTCGGCGAGGTCGACGACCGCATCACGGGCCTGCGGGCCGGGGGTGACGATTATCTGACCAAGCCGTACCACATGTCGGAACTGCTCGCGCGCATCGACGCTCTGGCTCGGCGCGGCGAGGCGGGCAATGCCGAGACGAACACGAAGCTCAAGCTCGCCGATCTCGAACTCGACCGCATGACCCGCCGTGTGACGCGCAACGGCAAGAAGATCGAACTGACCGCGCGCGAATTCCAACTGCTCGAGTTCATGATGCGCTACAGCGGCCAAGTCGTGACGCGCACGATGCTGCTCGAGGGCGTCTGGGACTATCATTTCGATCCGCAGACCAACGTCATCGACGTGCACATCAGCCGCCTGCGGCAGGCCATCGACAAGGACTTCGACAAACCGCTGCTGCACACGGTGCGCGGCGCGGGCTACAGCCTACGCGAAGACGAATAGTGGACAATGAGCAGCGGTTTCTCGGCGTGCTGGGAAGCTCGCCGTTTCGGATCGCCGTGGCTTATTCCGTGGCATTCGCACTCGGCGCCGTCGCTCTGCTCGGCGCGGTCTATTTCGCGGTGTCCCAGGTCGTCGACGGCAGCACCGACAATCTCATCGAAGCGGAGGTCCAGGGACTACGCGAGCAGGTTCTGGTTCTCTCGCGCAGCGACTTCATCGAACTCATCGAGCAGCGCTCCCAGGACCAGGACGTCCGCGGGGCGGTGTATCTCATGGTCGATCCGCAGCTGCGCCCCGTGGCGGGCAACGTGCCGGCCTGGCCCAAGGTCGCCGCCAACGAGGGCAAGTGGATTCAATTCAAGGTCTCCGTGCCGTTCGGCGACGAGACGCGCGAGCACGAGATGCGGGCCGAAAACTTCCCGCTGCCCGGCGGCTACCGCATGCTGGTCGGGCACGACGTGCAGGAGCGGCAGGACGTCAAGAGTCTCATGATGCGCGGGCTCATCGCCGCCGTCGTGCTGACGATGCTGCTCGGCTTGGGCGGCGGCTTCTGGATGGGACGGCGCATTCTCGCGCAGGCCGGGGCGATTTCCGCCGTGGCCATGCAGATCATGCGCGGGGATCTGTCGCAGCGACTGCCGGTGCGCGACGCGGAGGACGAGCTCAACACCTTGGCGCGCGAAATCAACGGCATGCTCGACAAGATCGAACAATTGACGCTCGGCATGCGGACCGTGCTCGACAGTGCGGCCCACGATTTGCGCACGCCGTTGAACCGGCTGCAGGCGACCGCGGAGGCGGCGATGAGCCAGCTGGCGCCGGCCTCGCCCGAACGCCGAGTACTCGAGCGCGTCACGAACGAGGTCGACCGCATGCGCAGCACGCTCGATGCACTGCTGCGCATCGCGCTCGCGGAGACCGGCACCGTCGCGCGGGAGACCGTGGATCTGTCCGAACTGGTGGCGAGCATGGTGGAGTTGTATGCGCCCGTCAGCGAGGAACGCGGCATCGGGCTGGAGAGTTCGGTCATCGACGGCGCGCAGGTTCAGGGTAGCCGGCAGCTGCTCGCCCAGGCCCTTGCGAATCTGCTCGACAATGCGCTCAAGTTCACGCCCGAAGGCGGTCACATCCGCGTCCTGCTGCGGCGGACCGGGAACGGCCACGAAGTCGTCGTCGAGGACGACGGGCCCGGAATTCCCGCCGACAAGCGCGAGATCGTGCTCGGACGGCGCGTGCGGCTCGACGAGGCGCGCAAGTTTCCGGGATCCGGGCTCGGACTGTCCTTGGTGGCCGCCGTGACCAAGCTGCACGGCGCGCGGCTCGTGCTCGACGATGCGAAACCGGGCTTGCGCGTGGCGCTGAAGTTCTAGCGTCAAAAACCCGACGACTCCGCGCCCGAGGTCGCCTTGTCGATCGGAGGAGGCCGCCTAACACCATGACCCTCATGGATAAATGTGCGCGTCCCGCGCCTGGCACCAAACTTGCTTCTTCTGTTGGCGGCAGCCCGCGCCGTAACAGGAATCGACATCATGGCAGCAGAAGCACCCGAGGTCGCCGTCAGCGCCGCCGACAAAAAGTCGGGCGGCATGATGAGCGTTCTGATGAACGGCATCGGAATCTTCGCACTCACGCTGGCCGCGGTCGTCGCCGGCGGATTCGTCAACGCCAAACTGCATCCGGCCCCTAATTACAAGCTGGGTCCCGACGGCGCCATGACGGTGGTCGTGCCCGTCGCGCCGGCCGGTCACGCGGAAGGCGGCGAGGCGAAAGCCGATTTGTACTTCGCGATCGACCCGCCGCTCGTCGTGAATTTCGAAGATGGCGCCGCCGTGCGCTTCCTGCAGATCGCGATGGAGGCGATGGCGAAGGATCAGAAGGCCATCGATGCGGTGTCGAAGAACGTTCCGCTGATCCGCAACAATTTGTTGCTCGTCATGAGCAATCGGGACTATCAAGTGCTCATGACGCGCGAGGGCAAGGAAAAGCTCCGCCAGGAGGCGCTCGCCGAGGTCCGCGCCATCCTTGCCAAGGAGGGCAGTCCCCCGATCGACGACCTGTTGTTCACGAGCTTCGTGGTGCAATGATGGAGACGGGACGTCACGCGATCTCCGAAGAGGAGGTTTCGGCGTTGCTCGAGAAGAGCGCGGCCGAAAGCGCAGTGCCCTTCGACCTCGCCGCGCGCCGCATCAGCCGCACGCAGCTGCCGATGCTCGATTTCCTGTGCCGCACTTTTGCCGAGCGCGCCGCTGCCACGCTTTCGGGGCTGCTGAATCGCGAAATCGGCATGCAGTTCGAGACGCTGCAAAGCATGTCTGCCGGCGATCTCACGGCGGCCATGCCGCAACCCGCCGCGCTCGTGGTCGTGCGCATGAAACCGCTGCCGGCGGCGGCATTCCTGTGCGTCGATCCGGCGTTCTTGCTCACGCTGCTGGACGGCTTCTTCGGCGGTTCCGGGCGCGCGGCCGCCGGAACCGAAGCCGTGGCGGCGCCGGCGGCGCAGCGTTTCCTCGCACTCATGGCGCGCTCGCTCGGCGCCGATGCGGTTGCGGCATGGGCACCGATCGCGGCCATCGAATGGGAGTTGCTGCGTCAGGAGACGAATCCGCGCTTCGCGCAACTCGGCGAACCGCGTGACATGCTCATCGTCGCAAAATTCACCGTGACCTGCGGCGAGCACGCGGGACCGTTCGAATGGCTCCTGCCCGAGGCGCTGCTCGCGCCGGTCCGCGAGGCGCTCGCAGCCGACGGCGGCAAACCCGCCGTGCGTCCGCAAGCCCCCTGGGCGCCGGTGCTCACCGCGGCCCTGCAGCGCGCAGACATCGAAGCGCGGGCCGTGCTCGGCGAGGCGCAAATCAGTCTCGGCGAGCTCGTGCGCCTGTCGCCCGGCGACATCGTGCCGATTGCATCGCCCGAGCAGGTCGTCTTGCTCGCGGGCGACGTGCCGCTGTACAGCGGCAAGTTCGGTGTTTCGCAGGGCCGCAACGCGTTGAAGATCCTCGCGCGAGGTGTCCCGTGAGCAACGTCGATCCGAAAGCCGCCGTCTCGCGAGCGCAGTTCGGCGAGCTCAAGCCCAATGGGGCCGCCGGCACGGCTCAGGAGATGAATTTGAACCTGATCCTCGACGTGATGGTCACGCTGTCCCTCGAAGTGGGCCGCGTGCAGATTCCGGTTCGCGACCTGCTGCAGCTCGCGCCCGGCGCGATCGTCGAGCTGAACCGGCTCGCGAGCGAACCGCTCGATGTCTTCGTCAACGGGGTCCGCATCGCGCGCGGCGAACTCGTCGTCGTCGACGAGAAATTCGGCATACGCTTCACGGACGTCGTGAGTCCCGCCGAGCGCATGGAGCAGGTCGGCTGATGGGCACGGACAGCCCCGCGTCGCCGCTGTCCGCCGGCAGCCTTGCGCAACTTACTTTGAGTCTCGTCGCCGTCGTCGGCGTGATCTTCGCGATCTCCTGGCTGCTCAAGCGGTTTCGCGTGGTTCTGCCGCGCGGTCGCGGCGACATCACCGTCATCGACCAGCTCCAGCTGGGGCCCCGCGACCGCATCCTGCTCATCGCAGTCGGCGACGCACAGGTTCTCGTCGGTGTCGGTCAGACCGGCATGGTCGCGCTGACGCCGCTCGCGACGCCGATCACGCGCGGAGGCGCACGGTGAGCAGGGCGGCGCGCATCTCCGGCGTCGTTTTCGCTCTTTGCGTGCTGCCGGTCGCCGGGGCGCATGCGCAGTCGGCTCTGCCCGCAGTCGCGATCAAGACGGCCGCCGATGGCGCGCAAAGCTACTCCCTGACGTTCCAAGTCCTGATCCTGATGACCGTGCTCACGTTGTTGCCTGCGCTGCTGCTGGCGATGACCGCATTCACACGCATCATCATCGTGCTGTCGATACTGCGCCAGGCACTCGGCATGGCGACGACGCCGTCGAATCAGGTGCTGACCGGGCTCGCGTTGTTCCTGACCTTGTTCGTCATGGGTCCGGCGATCGATCAATCCTATGCGACCGGCATCAAGCCGTATCTCGACGGGCGGCTCGCCGGCGAGATCGCGATCGACCGGACCGTCGCGCCGGTCAAGAAGTTCATGCTCGCGCAGACGCGGGAGAACGATCTGCAGCTGTTCACGAAGCTGTCGGGCAAACCCCAGTTCGCGACGCCCGAGGACGTGCCGCTCAACGTGTTGATTCCGACGTTCATGACCAGCGAATTGAAAACCGCTTTTCAGATCGGCTTCATGATCTTCATCCCGTTCCTGGTCATCGACCTCGTCGTCGCCAGCGTCCTGATGTCCATGGGCATGATGATGCTGTCGCCGATGCTCATTTCCCTGCCGTTCAAGATCATGCTGTTCGTGCTCGTCGACGGCTGGACCCTGCTGATCGGCACGCTCGCCGGGAGCTTTCACCAGTGACCCCCGAATCCGTCATGGATCTCGCCCATCACACCTTGCTCGTCACGGCGCTCATTGCCGCCCCGTTGCTGCTCGTGGCGCTCGCCGCGGGGCTCGTGATCGGCATGCTCCAGGCCGCGACGCAGATTCATGAGGCGACCTTGAGTTTCATCCCGAAACTGCTGCTGCTCGCGCTGACGCTGCTTCTGGCGGGGCCGTGGATGCTGCGCATGCTGATCGACTTCACGCGCGGGATCTACAACAGCATTCCCGCGCTGGTCGGCTAGGGGCCGGCGTACCGATGCCGGCCATCACGCTCGACGCAGCCGATCTCTCGCGAACCATCTTGAGAATGTGGTGGCCGGCGCTGCGCATCGCCGGTTTCGTCGCCTCGGCGCCGCTCTTGAGTTCGAGCGCGGCGCCGGCGCGGATCAAGATCGCGCTGACGCTCGGCCTCACCGTGGCCCTGGCGCCGCTCGCCCGGGTGCCCGTCGACTTGGGAATTTTCTCCGCAGCCGGCCTGTTCTCGGCCGTCCAGGAGCTCGTCATCGGCGTGTCGATCGGCATGGTCGTGCAACTCACGTTCGACGCATTGGCGCTTGCCGGCCAGACGACGTCGATGACCATGGGTCTCGGCTTCGCGACGCTCGTCGATCCGCAGCACGGTGCGAACACGACCGTGGTGGGGCAGCTGTTCACGATGTTCGCGACGCTCGCCTACCTCGCCGTGAACGGCCATCTCGTGCTGCTCGGTGCGCTCGCCGCGAGCTTCGAGACCTTGCCGATCGGCGGCACACAGGTCGGCGGAAATCTCATGCTCGCCGTCGCGCAGTGGGGCGGCCGTGTTTTCGAGGCCGGGCTGCTGATCGCGATGCCTGCCGTCGTCGCGCTCGTGATCGTCAACATGGCCCTGGGTGTGGTGACGCGCGCCGCGCCGCAATTGAACCTGTTCGGCGTCGGCTTTCCGCTCACGATGCTCGCGGGCCTTTCGGTGCTGTTCGTCGGCTCCGACGGCCTCATGGCCGGCATCTCGAGTCTGATTCATTCGGCGCTTTCGGCGGCCGGCGCGCTGGCGGCGCGCGCGGCCGGCGGGATCCCCTGATGGCCGACGGCAGCGAAGCCGAACGCACCGAAGAACCGACCCCACGCCGCCTGCAGCAGGCGCGCGAGCGCGGCCAGGTGCCGCGCTCGCAGGAACTCGGCAATTTCGCGACGATGATCGGGGGCAGCGCGGTCCTGGTTGCGTCCGGTGCCCATCTGGCTGCGAAGCTCGCCGATCTCATGCGCGGCGGCCTCGAGATCGACGCCGCGAGCGTCGCGGATCCTGAGTCCATGCTGACGCGGCTCGGCGCGGATCTCGTCGAATCGTTGCTGCTGCTGCTGCCGATGTTCGCGGCGCTCGTTATCGTGATTCTCGCGGCCGCGGTCGCGCTCGGCGGCTGGAACTTCAGTCCGCAGGCGCTCTCGCCGGATTTCACGCGCTTGAGCCCGCTCGCCGGACTGCGCCGTCTGTTCGGTCTGCGCGGCGTCTCGGACCTGGCAAAGGCTCTGCTCAAGTGCGCGGTCGTCGGCGCGGTCTGCGCGGCGGTCTGCATGCATCTCTTTCAGGATGTGATCGCGCTCGGACACATGACGCCTAAGGCCGCGATCGGTCGCGGCGCGGGGCTGCTCGCCTGGGCGTTCGTGTGTTTGTGCGCGTCGCTTGGCGTGATCGCCGTCATCGACGTGCCGCTGCAGATTTTCCAGTTCAACCGCTCGATGCGCATGACGCGCCAGGAAGTTCGCGACGAGGCCAAGGATTCCGAAGGCCGGCCGGAAACCAAGCGGCGTATCCGGCAGATGCAGCAGCAGCTCGCACGCCGCCGCATGATGCACAAGGTGCCGACGGCCGATGTGGTCATCGTGAATCCGACCCACTTCGCGGTTGCGCTGAAATACGATCCCGCGAAAATGCGCGCGCCGCGCGTGCTCGCGAAGGGTGTGGACCTTGTGGCCCTGAACATTCGGCGCATCGCCGAAGAGCATCGCGTGCCGATCTTCGAGTCCGCGCGGCTTGCACGCGCGCTGTACCGTTCGACCGACCTCGACAAGGAGATCCCGACGGCGCTCTACATGGCGGTCGCGCAGGTCCTCTCCTACGTGTTCCGCATCAGGGCGATGAACCCGACGCTCGCCGCGCGCGTCGCGCGCCCCGATCCCAAGGTCGATGACGAGTCCGGAGACGAAGGGCCGTGAACCCGCGCGGCGTGGCCGGCGCGATCGGCGGGTTCCTGCGCGACGGCTTCGGTGTGCCGCTGCTGGTCATGACCGTGCTCGCGATGATGGTCCTGCCGCTGCCGGCGATCCTGCTCGACCTGTTCTTCACCTTCAACATCACGCTGTCGCTGGTGATCCTGCTCGCGGTCATGTACGTGCGCCGCGCGCTCGAATTCGCGACGTTTCCGACCGTGTTGCTCGGCGCGACGCTGTTGCGCCTCGGTCTCAACGTCGCTTCGACGCGCATCGTGCTGTTGAACGGCCACACCGGGACGCACGCGGCGGGCAACGTGATCGCCGCCTTCGGCGAATTCGTCGTCGGCGGCGACTACGCCGTCGGCATGGTCGTGTTCACGGTGCTCGTGATCATCAACTTCGTCGTGATCACGAAGGGTGCCGGGCGCATCTCCGAAGTCAGCGCACGCTTCACGCTCGATGCGATGCCGGGCCGGCAGATGGCAATCGACGCCGACTTGAACGCCGGAATCATCACACAGGCCGACGCGATCCAGCGCCGCTCCGAAATACGCGAGGAGGCCGACTTCTACGGCGCCATGGACGGCGCGAGCAAATTCGTACGCGGAGACGCGATCGCGGGCATTTTGATCCTGTTCATCAACTTGTTCGGCGGGACGATCATCGGCGCCCTGCAGCACGGCATGTCGGTCGGCGAGGCGGCGAAGACTTACGCTCTGCTCACGATCGGCGACGGCCTGGTCGCGCAAATCCCCGCGCTGCTGCTGTCGGTGGCGGTCGCGATTCTGGTCACGCGTGTCTCGAAACCCCATGACATGAGTCAGCAGATCATGTCCCAGGTCTTGAGCCAGCCGCGGGCACTTGCCGTGACGAGCGCCATACTCGGCCTGCTCGGCGTGATACCCGGCATGCCCAACCTGGTGTTCTTGAGCATGGCCGCGCTCTGCGGCGGCGGAGCCTATCTGCTCGGCAAGCAGCGCGAGCGCACCCAGGCGATCGCGGCGGCGCCCGCGCCCGCGCCCAAAGTGCCGGCGGACCAGCGCGAGCTCTCCTGGGACGACGTCGAGGCGGTGGATTTGATCGGTCTCGAGGTCGGTTACCGTCTGATCCCGCTCGTCGACCGCAATCAGGGCGGCGAACTCATGAGCCGCATCAAGGGTGTGCGCAAGAAACTGACCGAGGAGCTCGGCTTCCTCGTCCAGGCCGTGCACATCCGCGACAATCTCGAACTCGCTCCGAATTCCTATCGGATCACGATCCTCGGCGCGCCGGTCGGCGAGTCGGAGGTATTCCCCGACAAGGAGATGGCCATCAATCCGGGCCAGGTCTCCGGTTCGATCCCCGGCAATGCGACCAAGGACCCCGCGTTCGGTCTGGCCGCCGTCTGGATCGACAAGTCGCGGCGCGAGCAGGCACAGGCCCAAGGTTACACGGTCGTCGATGCGAGCAGTGTCATTGCGACGCACCTGTCCCACCTCCTGCAGCTCCACGCCCAGGAACTGCTCGGACACGAGGAAGTACAGCAGCTGCTCGCGCGGCTCGGGAAGACCGCCCCGAAGCTGGTCGAGGATCTCGTGCCGAAACTGCTGCCCATGAGCGTCGTCGTGCGCGTCCTGCAAAACCTGCTACTGGAACGCATTCCGATCCGTAATTTGCGCACCATATGCGAGACGCTCGCCGAACTCGCACCGAAGACCCAGGACCCGATGGCCTTGGTCGCCGGCGTGCGCGTCGCGCTCGCACGCAGCATCGTGCAGGGCATTGCAGGTTTGCGCGAAGAGCTGCCCGTGATCACGCTCGATGGCGCGCTCGAACAGACGTTGCAGGACTCGATGCTCGCGGGCAGCGATTCCGGTCCCGGATTCGAACCCGGACTCGCCGAGCGCATCCAGCAAAGTCTTGGCGACAGCGCGCGGCGCCAAGAGGCCGCCGGCGAGCCCGCGGTACTGCTCGTCGCACCGAAGATTCGGCCTTGGGTCGCGCGCCTGATGCGCCACTCCACACCCAACCTCGCGGTGCTCGCCTACAACGAGATTCCCGAAAACCGGCGCGTTCGCGTGATCGCCGCGGTCGGCCGTTGATTCCGGTTCGAAGACATGAAGTGAGGTCAGCATGAAGATAAAACGCTACGTGGCCGCTAGCATGCGCCTCGCGCTCGACGCGGTGCGGGTGGAGCAAGGGTCCGATGCCGTGATTCTCTCGAGCCGCCGCACACCGGAAGGCACCGAGGTCATCGCGGCCGTGGATTACGACGCAGCGCTCATGCGCGCTGCTGGTGTGGGTGCGGGCGCCGCTGGTGTGGGCGCGGGCGCTGCTGGTGTCGGTGCTGGCGTTGCTGCTGCGCCCATGCCCACGCCTGCCCACGTCACCGCCCCCGCCCCTGCCCCAGCGCGCGCCGCGTCGCCGCGGCGTGCTTCCGCGCAGTCGGCGGCGGCCGCGGCACCCGCGCCGGACTTTGGACTACTCGCGATGCGGCGCGAATTCCAGGACTTGCGACACCTGCTCGAGAGCGGCCTGGCCAATCTCGGCTGGCGGGAGCAACGCCGGCGCGAGCCGCTCAAGACGCGCGTGCTCGAAGACCTCTGCGCACTCGACATCGCGCCCGACGTCGCCATGCAGCTCGCGGCTTTGCTGCCGTCCGCCACGCGTTTGCGGAACCCGGACCATCTGCCGGTGGCCTTGCTCGCGCGACATTTGCCGGTTGCGGCTGACCTCACCGCGAAGGACGGCGGCGTCGTCGCGGTCGTGGGTTCCACCGGTGTCGGCAAGACGACCACGATCGCGAAGCTTGCCGTGCGCTGGGCGTTGCGTCACGGCCAGGAGGATCTCGCGCTCGTGAGCACCGACGGCCAGCGGATCGGCGCCCGCGAACAACTGTCGACCTATGCGCGAATCATCGGTGCCCCGATGTATGCCGCCAACAGCGGCAAGGAGCTGGCCCAGGTTCTTGCCCGTCTGAAATCGAAAAAACTGATCCTCATCGACACGGCCGGCATGGGCCCGCGCGACGCGCGCCTTGCGGAGCAACTCGCGGCACTGAATTCAGGCGCCGCGCGCGCGCGTCTCTACCTGGCATTGCCCGCCCAAGGAGAGGCGCAGGCGCTCGAGGAGATGACGCGCGCGTTTGCGCGCCTCGCGCCCGTCGGCTGCATTCTGACCAAGGTCGACGAAGCGGCGAGCCTCGGTGCGGTGCTGTCCACGGCCTTGCGCCACCGGCTGCCGATTGCCTACTTCTGCAACGGCCAGCGTGTGCCCGAGGATCTGCACGCGGCGTTCACGCGCCGGGTCTGGCTCGTGCGCGCGGCGATGCGGCTCAAGGAGCGCGCGGCGCGCCCGCGCAACGAAAACCAATTGGCGAGGCAGTTCGGACGGGGACAGATCCATGCAGCACGGTAAGCTTCCGCCCGCGAAAGCACAGGAACTCGCGCGCTTGAATGCGGACCGTCCGGTCAAAGTCGTCACCGTGACGGGCGGCAAGGGCGGCGTCGGCAAGACGACGGTCTCGGCGAATCTGGCCGTCGCGATCGCGGCCAAGGGGCGCGAAGTCATGCTCCTCGATGCCGACCTCGGGCTCGCGAACGTCGACGTGCTGCTCGGCCTGCACTC
>Ga0116229_10008987_pt1 | contig 15377 bp, 9 predicted proteins | sample S1TSphgellanicum_3_FD_87313 | JGI IMG/M metagenome (GOLD analysis project Ga0116229, IMG submission 87313) | Host-associated microbial communities from peat moss isolated from Minnesota, USA - S1T2_Fc - Sphagnum magellanicum MG | ecosystem: Host-associated > Plants > Peat moss > Unclassified... | reverse complement strand
GAGGAGAAGGTGGATAACGATAAGACTACGTACCGTGCCTGGAAGCTCATTCGGACCTGCATCCAATGTGATGACGCACTTGTCAAAAATCCCTAGAGCTCGTAACCGAGAGTTGGCTCGAACCGATTCCTGCAGAAGCTCTTGCATAGTTTCCACGGACCTCACCTCCTTTAGCTGCGCCTCAATAACCGAATCCTTGGTTCTCGTATTCCCTTTGATCTGCACATCATGCACGCGCACTTTCACCGGCTCCGTCGACAGTTTCTGTGTCATGTTCCGAATGAGAGCCACATCGATTTCCTCCTCCTCCTCTTCCTCTTCTTCCTCTACCACCTCTGCGCTGCCCTCTGCCTCCCTGGGCTCCTCTTCTCCCTCTCTCCCCGCCCCTGCTTCTCCTTCTTCTTCTTCTTCCTCTTCTTTCTCCGCTTGTTTTCCTTCATGGCTGCTGTCTTCTCCGGTGGAATCCATGAAGCACTCTGGCGTTTGAGTTCCCGATCAACCAACTGCTAGTACTTCTCCTTCTGCATAGGAATGAGAGACGATTGAGAGATCTGCAAACGATCCGGAAGTACGCTCTTCGCGCGGCTCCCGTGCTCTCTCGCTCGCTCGCTACTCTCTTTCTGCAAAAGAGCGCAGGCACAAGGTCGCGAACGACATCCGACGACGCGAGGACGACGTCCGTCGACGAAAGCCAGGTCGTCAGCGGGCAGCCCGAAGTCAGGTTTTTGTATTGGGCCCCTTCTTCTTTTCGAAATCTAAATAGGTAATGCCAAGTTATGGCTTTTAAAAAAAAGGGTTCAGAAATGTTTTATGAAAATAAAATTAGAATGTTTGTGGATGAAGAGGTTGAATTAAAATTGGGAAATAAGAATTCTTGATTAGTTTCCTTTTGATTAGTATATAAGGAGATGTTTGTGACCTTGAAAAACACCTTCATTTTGTACAAAGTTATGGTATGAATACAAAGTTTGTGAGAATTGAAGTTTTGATTTTGGAAAAGCTTTTGGTTTCTTTGAATAGTTTTGGTGTTGTTTATGTGTAATTCATGGAAGGAGAATGGTGAGGTTTACATAGCCAATAGTAGGGTGGGAGGATAGTTTTACAATCAAAAACATAGATTTCATAACTATGTAGTAATCATACATTGTTTCGGTCCTAAACCCGCTCGTGTTATACATTCCCAAACATCAAAACCTTAAAAGGTAGGTCACAAGTCACAACCAGTGTTGGTCTAATATCAACATTTCAACAGACCAACCTGGTCTTAGTACCAGGTCCCTTTTTAAACCTTTCATTTCTACCTGCTCTTGGTATTGGTTCTAAGACTGTTTTTTGAATGGTATTAGGCAAGTATATACTAGTGTTGGGCGGTTCCCAAATGGGGACATGGTTTTCGAATCCGTTCTCAGTTTGATTCTCAAAGTGAGAACTGACAAATATCTAATTTATTGGTAACTAGCTTGAAAATTGACCTTCCAATTCTCACCCATGTGAGAATTGATACTGAGAGTCTAGGGTGAAAATTGATACTGAGAATTAGACTCTGTGTTTTTTTATATTTAAATCAGTTGGGTTTCTAGATCCGGTTCTTAGGGTTCCTAATGTATTCATTAGTTTGGTATAGGTTAAGTCATTATATTCAAGTTAATAATTAGGTTAGTGGTTAGATTTGAGCATGGGCGTGGTGCCTCCCGCAAGAAAAGTATAAAGAGCTTCAAAGCTTTTTAATGCTTCAAGATTGTTATTTTTTGCTTTGAGAAACTTGTGGTTTATTGAATGTGTTTAGAGTTTTGCTTTAAGGTTTAGTTTTTTATTGATGTTGTTGATGTTTCCTTTGTGGTCATATGGCATGATCATTATTGCTTCTTCCTTCATGGTGATGATTGCTTGATACCATTGTTGTTACCTCTTTCATGGTTGCAATCGCCTAGTGCCATCACTATTGTTGCTTCTTTCTTCATGGTCATGATCTCATGGTGCCATCATTGCTACTTCCTTCAGGGTTATGATCGTCTAGTGCCATTGTTGTTGTTGCTTCTTCTTTCATGGTCATGGTCACTTGGCATCATTGTTGCAACGGCTTCTTTCATGGTCATGACTAGCACCATCACTGTTGTAATTTCTTTCCTAATAGTGGTTGCTTAGCACACCGTTTCTTTCATGGTCATGACTGCCTAGCACCATCATTGCTATTGTCATTTGTTTCATGGTCATGGTCACCCGACACCATTGCTAATGTCATTTCCTTCATGGTTGTGGTCACTTAATGCAATTACTATTGTTATTGCTATTGTTATTGCTTCTTTCATAGTTATGGTTGCCTAGCACCATTGTTCTTGTTATTGCATCATTCATGGTCATGGTCACATGGTGCCATCGCTATTGTTGTTGTTTTTTTCGTGGTGGTCATTTAGTGCCATCCACTCATCTATTTCAAGTAATTTCACCATCGTTGTTGATGTTGTTTCTTTTGTGGTTGTGTTCACCTAATGTCATTTCTATTGCTGCTACTTTTGTTTAAGCAAGGTACTTCCCCCTTTCCTATTTTGTGTAGTTGTGGGGGTGTGGAATGGGGAACACACATTAATTTCAACTTCGACCTTCAACCACATTCACTTAAATAAGTTTTTTTTTTTCAATGTTGATTTTTTTTTTTAATCTTTCATTCCTTTTTTATAATATATTTTTATGTATGTGTTTCTTTTTGCTTCTGGAAACTAGTGTGTTTTTGTTTTTTGAATGCAAGGTTTTTAAATAAAATTCTCATTCATAAAAAGTGAAAATACTCAAATTTCACTCATTTTTTTGCTTGTATATTTTGCATTGTGGATAAGACATAATCTATGATTGATTTTTAATACCTCTCATAAAGGTAAAACATAGATTGTCTGGTTATTTTCCTTCAAATCAAGCAAAATTGTGTTGTGAAACTAAACATGGAACAATCATTTCAAAATGAAACTAAAATAAATAATGTGCATGGATGTGAAATAAGCATGGATGATGGAATGGAAAAGGAAGAACAAGAGAATGATCTGAAAACCATGTAGTTTACAAACAGAAGCAAGTGTAAATTCAAAATGAAATAATGAAATAATGAAAGATAATTTCAAAAAAATGCATGTTCAAAGAAATAAATGGAAAAGTCAAAATAGAAATGCAACATGTTGGGCTTTTTATTACGTAAATAATAACAAAGAAATCAATGTAAAATTCCCTCAAACTAATAAATGCATTTTTTGTTACACTAGTCCAATGTTGGTGTCCTATATAAAAACTCAAGCAAGGAAAGATTAATTCTATACAACACCACAAATGGAATATCTGTTTTAAGAAAACATGTGCTTTCAAATCATTTAGAAATTGCAAATTTTCTTGAAAAGGAAATGAATAACCCATTAAAAAAAGAATTAGAAAGACAACCTGTTAAAAAAAAACATAATTTGTCTAGAGTTATAATTTTTAATTTTTTTGCTACAAAAGATCCTTTCAAAAAGGATGACGTGTAGCAATAGCAGTTTGTGGAATTTTTTTTTTTTAAATTGTCAAAAATCATTTGCGTATGCATTTTGTTGAAAGTTCATGGTTCAAGTGTTTTAGTTTGCATTTATGCCTAAGAATTGTTTTGCATTCCAAAAAATAATTTTACAAGAGATTTTGCTTGAATTAATGGAAAAAGTAAAGAAACTATATGTTTTACTATGTTTGGGAAAAATGTTTTTTATGCGACAAGTTTTAATCTTTGGATGTTAAAAAAAGCTTATGACATTTTTTGCACTTGTGATTAACTTTTTGGGCAAGGATTAGCAGCTAAAGAATATCACAATTGGATTATTTGAAACCATGGACTCTTTTAGCCAAACTTTGGCCAAGAATCTAATTGAGTTGTTAGGAGAATATAATTTGAAAGATAAAATTATTGCCTATGTAAAAGATGAAGGCTCCAACCTAAACACTATGACTAGAGCTTTTAAATTTGTTGTAAATTATAATATTTAAGTTTGCAAGAAAGTTTTCAAGGGTTTCATTTTGGTCATGCATTTTCTAAAGCCTATTAGTATACAATAATAGATGAAATAGTTTGTAAGGAATTAAAGTATGTATCTATCAAAACTGCACAATTTGATTTGTAGAAATGTATAACCCAACCTAAAAAATTAAGAATGTAAAAAAGAGTGGAACAAAGATTGTTCTAAGTCAAACCTTCCAAAAACAATTTTGAATACTCTAATAAAGACAAGGTAATACATTATTTCACTTGTAATTTTGTAGGAAACATTGTACTTTGATTTCTTTTGTAAATGTTATGAAAAAAAATTTAACATTTGCTTTGATTTTGCAAATTTGCTACTAAGGTCATTCTTTTCCAAGAAGTTGTATAATTCAAGGATGTTTTGTTACAAGAAACAAAGTTCTATGAGGATGATTACTTGAGTGCCACCTCCTTTGACTTGGCACATTTGCTAAATTATTGTTAATTCTCTCTCCCCATTTGTAGATTTTTATGTCTTGAATCAATCTAGGGGTCATTGGTTGCTAAGTGATGCATTTAATTTTGCCATATCCATTAGTTTGAAATTAAAAATAAAACATGAAAATGCAGTTTCTTTTCAAACCCTAATGGAAGAGGATTATAGTATGGCTCTTGAGTTGATTTGTTTAGCTTCCAACATCAAAAAAGAAGTTTGTATGGTGTTAAACTTTTTTCTTTGATTCTTGAAAACATATGAAGAAAAAAGAACCCATAGTATGTTATCCTTGATGTTGGATCCAAGATTTGAAAACCTTCATTTAGTTTCCTTTATTATTGGTCGTGAACAAGGAGTGGCCATTGTTCAAGAATATGATGAAAGGTCTTTATATCTTATGTTTTTGAAATGTTATCATCATTTGCAACTAGTGTTTGCATTTGAAAATGAATTTATTGAACAAATAATGGATGCAAATTGCAATTTGGATATATTTGAAATGGTAGCAGGAACAAATGAACCATTAAAAGAAATTGTCAAAAGAAAACTTTTAATTTTTAGGTGTTATCAAGTGGATGTTAAAAAGATTACTTGCCTTCTTAAATAGTGGGAGAGGCATGAAGTGATGCTTCCCACAGTTGGATTTCTTTGTTTGACAAATTTTAAGCATTATAGGTTCACAAATTGAGACTGAGAATATTTTCCCTAGTTGGGATACTTACTAATTTAAAAAGATGTCATTTACAATCAAAAATTTAGAGACATTAATTTTTGTGAACAAAAATTGGCCCAATGATCCTAAAAGTGGTTGGAAATCCCCTTTTAACTTGATAGAAATCATTGGGATAAATGTAGATTTGTAAGAAGATTTTAAACAATTTGAAAAAGCTTTTGAAAGAAATGAAATTGTGGATATATAAACATTTGCATTATTATTTTTCAAATAATTTTTTTAAAAATTCCCAATTATGTGCATTTTTTAAAAAAAATTATAACTTGCAATTTTGACATCCAAGTTGTGAGAATCAGTTAAGAAAACTAATTATTATCACATTTGTGAAAATCATTGCCTTCAAAAATTGGTGAAATTTTTTTGAAAAAAATCTTGATACCCAAGTTCGTTATCTTAAACCCCTTCTTATTAAATAATAATAATAGTCGAAGCAGTTTTCATATAACACCCACAACAACTAGAATTGGAAATTTTTTTTAAAAAGTGAAAATCACCCACATTGGTATATACCAATGTTGGTTAAATATATTGATGAATACCATTTATCAACAATAATTGGAGATACATACATGCATGTTTAAATCTCGTTCATTTTCTCATATTTAACATCGAAAGTAATTGATAGACTTCAATTTATGTGCATATATTTTATGCATATGTATATCCATCTCAAGTGTGACTCTTCAATATGCATATTTAATGACCATTTTTCACAAGATCTTAAAATATGAATTTTATCTTAACAAGTTATAATTTTGTGTGGGATAATTGGAGGTGGAGTTTGGGGTGTGGTTGGGGCAAGTAACTAGGCAAAAACCCATTTGGCCGACCAGAAACCATTATTTATTATTGTCTTAAGGTTTGCTATGAATTCTACAAAAAATAGTTTAACAGTTTTTTGTCTTTCTTGGTCATGTCAAATATGCTCACATTGTGCACATTTTAACATTTTGAACAAATCACGAAACAATCACAACATGTTATTGACACTCCTTACAAATTATGTATGATCACATATGTCGCAACCTTAGCTTTGGGTTCGCAACCAAGGCAAAGGGGTTACAAGAGGTTACAAGCCAAGAAGAAGCCCGGGAGTCACATCACATACTCCCGAGAATGTAAGAAACTATGAAGGAGTATGAGGGAGTGAACCTTCACACTCCCAAGGCATTTCCCACTTTGGGAAATGGAGTCTCGGTGGACTCTTGAAATTTCAAAGAGTAATTTTAGGGGTTAAAACTCAATGGCTTGTGGTGTTCTTTATATCATTGAAAAGTTTTTGGAACCTAAATGTTTAAAATGGGCTTGAATTACTCATTTGTACATCTGAAACACAAGTTATGGCCAAAAGAAGGGTTGGAAGTCAAATTGTCAATTTGACTCCCGACCAGAAAAAGTTGGAAATCGACCCGATTTACTTGGCTGCAGAAGGTGTCCAACATATCGTTGGAAAGCTCTCAACGGAAACTACAACTTTGCTTCAAACCGCATCTTGATCCGAGGTCTGTTCGCAAAATTATGGGGCTCCAAAGTCGCAAGAGTCCCAACTGGCGCGATTTTAGGACTCCCACTCGGGAGTCCCAGGAGAGAAAAGCCATTTGGATGTGGGCTCCGTGGCCAGCCATAGAGTTTACTATAAGGGGGAGGTGGTGGCTTCCCCCAAGTCCAGGCCATGGTGAGTCTAGTGTGTCTGTGTTGCCCGTGGCTTGTCCTAACACCAAAGGTGCTCCAACTATGCACTAACCATTTTGTGTGGGTTGTGTGCAAGCCCGTGTGAGTGAATGAATCTTGTCAACTCTTCCTAGTCCCATCCCGAAACTCCAACACGCCCCTTTACCCCTCAAAATGTTGTGAACTAAGGAGCGTGCCTCGACTCCTCCTTCTTTCGTTGTCTTCTATTTGGACTCACATTTGAGTCCTTCAAGGAATTGGGAGTGCATCAACATACATGCACATAAGCTTACCTTAAGAATAGGTCCACCTCAAACCCCCAACATGTATACAAAAATTATTATTGCAAATAATACAAAATTATTGTTTCCATTTTTCCCCTAATTGCCCTTATGCCCACCCAAGATGTGTCTGGTGGTGCCCAAACACATCTTGGTGCTACCATATGCACTTTGGTAATATTATGTACATTTTGAACTTGTAATGTGCACTTAATGTCCATTACAAGCCCAAAACATGCATAAAAAAAGTCCAAAATACATTTGGGCATCATCTTTTTTTTTGGAAAAAAAAAAAGATTAGGCCAACGATAAACAATGAAAAAAATGATGTAAGTATACTTACCGATGTCGGATAGGTACCAAATTATGGTCCAAAATTAACTTGGTTCTTAGCTAGTTCTCACACAAAAATTTAACTAGGTATCATTCAGCGTGATATATTAGTGATACCCAAGATGATATAACCCTTGGGTTTATTTTTTAGGGGTCTAAAAGTAGATAGTATAGGCTTAATTAAAGTTTAAGGTGGAGGTTGTGTTTAAGGTTAAAGTGTAGGTTGGGATCATTGTTTTTCTTGTGTGGGAAGCAAAATTATAACCCAAGTACATTATTTTTGGTGTTCATCATGTATGTTGTTGGTTGTTGGTGTTCATTGTGTTGTTGTTGAAAGTCAACATGTTATTACTAGTTGCAAGTGTTCATTGTGTTGTTGTTGAAAGTCAACATGTTATTACTAGTTGCAAGTGTTCATTGTGTTGTTGTTGCTTCTCATTTTGTTCATTAACAAATAGTTGAGGTATTGACAATATTGTTAGTGCTCCTCATGTTGTTGGTTCTCATCATGCTCATTAATGAATAGTTGAGTTATTAACATTGTTGATGGTTAATATTAGTGCTCATCCTTTGGTGTGTGCAATGAGTGCAAGTGTAATTTTCAAATTTTTGGGGTTATAAATTGTTACAAGAAGGATAATCTACACTATAGAAATTTTGTGGAAAAATTAGGTTTTTTAATTATCAAAACCATTTGCCCATTTCATTTATTGAAAGTATTTGGTTGAAATGTTTGGTAATGTAATTATGCCTTTGTGTTGTTTTCCCCCTTCCAGAAAAATTTTTAGTCAATAAATGTTATTAAATTTGGTTAAAAAAACAAAACAAACATATGTCTTAGTAATATTGACAAAATGTGTTTTTACTCTTGCAAATTATGATTTGTGGGTGTCCAAAATGGCACATGATGTTTTTGCATTGATTGTAAATTTTTTGAAAGAAAATTGGATGCTTAAACACATTACAATTAAGTTATTTGAAACATTTGAAACAGTAGGGCAAACATTGATAAGAAGTTTACAAAACCTTTTAAAATATAATCTAAGCTCAATAACTACCTTAGTCCCTAGAAAACTTATCCACTTACAAGATTTATCCTTTTATTGTTGAGCAAACAATTATCCTTTTAGGTTGTAAGTGAATATTATCCCATTAATGAGCAAATAATGAATCTTCAATCTACAACTAGCATGTATGACTCATCCCCCCCACCCTCCTAGCACCCTGCCCCCCTCTTCTTATCAAGCCCAAGACCTAAGACCCATGTCCTCTATTTCAAAGCTTTGATATTTGTGCATTCTAATCTTATGATGCATTACAAGCATGTTTTGTGTTAGCTACATGCAAAATGCTACTAAAGTAACTAAGGATTGGCGGCACTTCCATTGAAGAACTATCTAATGTTAATTTGCTGTTGATGGCCCAAGTTATTAACTACGATGTTGTTGAGCTTGCTGACAACACACTCCAACTACATTTGAATGATGCCATCAAAGATGGTGGGTTAATTTGTGACAAAAGCTATCAATGCTTCAACATTTGCCACAACCTGTTGCAATGTCACAAGCTTTGGCAGCTATTTGTTTGGGTTAGAGTTGTCCTCATTGGCCTCCTCAAGTCTCTAGAATCTTTTCCTTGCACACTAATAATTTCACATATTAATTTTGATACTTAAATATTTAATTTTGATAATTTCATGTTTAATTTTGAGGACATTCCAAGGCACATTGATCATCAAAATGACATGACACTAACCTCTAAAATTGTATTTGTTGCATTAACCACACTAGTTCATCATCGATGAGCTCAACCATGGCCTATGCCTCCCCAAGCAATTCTAAATATTGCCCAACAAGGGCATCATCATACCCAAGCCTATTAATTAACATGCTCAATATAGCTTGTTGCTCCCAAACTTGCACTTCCAAGAACACCTTTGGGTGGCCCAAGTTGTTGTGCTAGGATTTTAGGAAGATTTTGACTTTTCACCAGCAATTTTGGATGATGGAAGGGCTCGTGTTTTCTTAAACCAAACAACTCCAATGGATGGCTTAAAACACAGATAAAAAGGAACATCATTAAGGGGGCACACACACAAGCCATTGTTCATGGTGTTTGAGCTTCATTAACAACTTGATTACTTTTTTCTTTTCTTTTTTAATTTTTAAATTATCAAAGTCATCAAAAGAAGATGTCGCATCCATCATGGTGCTCGCATCTAAGATGGTTGGCTTGATGTTGGATAGATCAACCAAATCATCCACCACCTTGTCACATTCGCTCAAGATCCAAGCACATAACTTGCACTTGTAAAGTTGTTTGAAGGCAAATGATGTCAATGTCCAAGGGTTGCACAACTAATGTTGTGTTCTTGGGTAGGAGCAAGATAAGCATGTTGGATAGGTGGATGGTGTCGAAGCCTTCTAGCTTTTGATGGTTGTCACCCAAGAGGATGTGTCATAGCACATTGTCCATGATGAGCAAGATGTGCCATTTTGTGTGGTGCATTTGGTTGTTGAGCTTCTTTGCCTAATCCATAAAGATTTGTAAAAATATAACCTCTTAAAAAGCCTTACCTCCCAAGGCATATTTTTGCAAATACGTTATTTTGATTTTCTTCAAGATTGAAATTGAAACAAAATAAATCAACATGAACTTAGCTAGGATTGAAACATATTGATCCAGTCATTTAGGACTTATTGTTGGTGTAGTATTCCACAAGTTCCAATGACTGGAAGCTCTAACCAAAGTAGTGAGAGTGTTTATTCTTTTAGATGACGATGGACTTCAGCTTGTTTGTCCCCATGTAATTGATGATGAAGCCCAAGGTGATGCGTTCCTTGTTGACTTTTGCTCTTTAGATAGCTTCTATTGATAAGCTCTTGTTGGGCTCTGTGTGATAGAACATGCCCGTTTCATCCATGTTGTAAACGTCGTTTGGTAGAATTCCCTATAATATAAAAACATTGTAATCATTCATGCTCTATGTTTTCAAAGTAACCTTCCAAGTCTTAATCAAGCGCATACAATATTTGTTGAAGTTTTTTTTGATAAGCATAGAAAGTCATAAAGGAGAATTGTTAGTTATGAAATGTGTACATGTCTTTCAATGAAGCCTGGGAGCTTCTCATGGGCGTGTGTAATACCCTTAGCATTAGCCACATCGGCCTTTTCATGCTCATCTTGAAGCACTTGATGTTATGACACTTCTTAAAGTTGGCCAGCCACCCATCTGAGCTATTGAAGTCCCCCTCAACTCCTAGCTTCTCATCTAGAACCTTGGTTTGCATGGAAACTGTGAGGTTGTTTAGGGAAACCTTCTAGTGATGCTTTTGCAAAAAAAATAAAATTGTTAGGAAGGCATACAATTATGTGTTTGCTGTAAAATAGTTGTGTGCATCATACATGTTAGGGATTTAACCTTGTTTGTAATCATAGAAACATTAACGCTTTTGCACAAGCTTGTTAAAAAATAAAAAAGTTTACTTGGCAAAACCTTTTAAAGAGTGCCTCCTCAAGCTTAAGCCACTTTGTTCTTTTCTACTTCTTCTTGTTTAGTGTAACGTCCTTTAGAGCTAACCACTTCTCCTTTTCCTTGAAGATCTTGTGGACTTACATATTACTAGGAGCTATCTCCCAATGCTTTTGGGCAAACTCTATCAACCTCTTTTGTGTTTAGTGCTTGGAGTTTGATTCCTTGCATTCACAAAACTTGCACTTTTGTGCTTTAGTCAATGTAACATGATTTCCCTTCTGCCTTTCCCCATCTTCCATGGTTACTACAGGATCACCTTGATCAACCTAATCTAAGCTAACAATGACCTCATAATTGCCTATTTATTCACAATGTGTTTTTTTTTTCCCCCACTTATCCCTTTTAGATCATCGTTCTTTACATCGAATGATATTTTTCTTATGGAAAGAAAAATCATCATGTAATAAACGAACAAAAGGCTAAATTTTTAGTATCCGCTTGTGCAATAAGCGAATAGGCTTTATATGCTTAAAAATCACAATTTATTAGGGAAAAAGTTCATCCCCAACCTCTTTATCCACTTACATCATTTTATCCCCTTTAAAAATGTGCGCTTATCAATCTTAGATTATAATGTGGTTTGATTAAAAAAAATCCTTGCTTATGGTAAATTAATTTGTCACATGCTAAATTTATGATTGATCACCTTGAAATCAATAGTAAATTATGAAACTTTATGTGTGATGTTTTTTGACATGCCCCCAAATTCCTTAAAAGACCCAAATGTGGGTCCCAAAACAAAACAAAGGAATTTTTTTTGGGGGGCATGTTCCTTAATTTGCAGCACTTCAGGGGTAGGAAGGAATGCTAAAGCTCTGGGATGGGAATAGGATGAACTCATAAATGAGAGTTCAAGATGAGATCGACCTACACAACCAAGGAAAGAGAGCGATTAGTGCCAATTGAATAAAAGTGGTGTGACGAACTTAGTAAGGACAACTTTAAACATAAGCTTTACATGGCCTGCAACCTTTGGGTGGAGGCACTACTCCCCTCCCTATAATATATTCTATGCCTTTGTGAGGTCTACATCCAAATGTGACTTTTCCCTGGGGAGTTGGAAGTCCCAAAACTAGGACTCTTGTTGTCCCAAAACTTTGGACATTCATATTTATTTCAAATCAATTTTTTTTTGGAATGCAAAGGTATTATCTTATAGCCCTCAAAAAGATCTTTCCAACGATGTATAAAACACCTCAATCAGAGCTCATTTGACCCCTGCTTTCAAGGGGTTTATGGTTGAGAATCAAATATCCAATTTGACTCCCACCCTTTCTTTTGATCATATCTCATGCAAATTAGGTCTAAATGAACAATGCAAGGACATTTTAAACATCTATGCTTCAAGACCTTTCTAATGGTGTCCTGGGGGGCCAATTTGGTGTTTGTTTTCCTTCCAACCAAGGCTTTGAACATTCACAATGCTCACATGAGTGCAATTCCCAAATTGGGAGTGCATTTGGGAGTCATTGGGCTCTACCCCTTGCACCCTTCCCCATTTGTGAAAGTTTGTTTCACACCAAAACACACTCTCTTAGCCTCATGGGCCCTTGCACTCCACATTTAATTGTAAACCCAATATTAGGGTTGTGACATTTTTACTCTTTTATTGCTTTGAATCTTTGTATTCTAAAGTGTTGTTGTTTGATTAGTAATGTGAATTGTGTAGGTTTGTAAGCAAAAAGATCATGTTTTAAAAAGCCTTTTAATTTTAAAAAACCATTGCCTTCTATTACAATAAACATACTAGTTTTAAGGTCAATATATCACAAATTTATTAGCTTCATTGGTTCGTTTGAAATTCACATGAAACCTATTATTTCATGGGTTTGTGTTTTTTGCACACAAATGTCATGTATTTAAAACATGTATGATGCATGTGTAAATAGGATGAAATATTTTCAACCATTATTTCATCCTATTTATACATGCATCATATGTGTTTTAAACACACAACATTTGTGTGTAAAAAACACAAACTCATGAAAAAATGATTTTTGCACGATTTACATTATCAAATCATGGGATGGGCAGTTCGTGATGTGGCTATGTACCTCCTTTAGTCACATGTCATATATAGAATGAACTTCTTTTATCAGATGCTTTGATTGATAATGATGTTTTTGACTTAATTATTGAATTAGAGACTTTTGCAAAAAACATTAAGAAGGTCATTAAGGTGATTGACTTTTTCCTTTCTTTTTTGACATGATATGATGAAAGAAAAGTTCATAATATGATAGCCTTGATGTTAGATCCTAGATTCAAGAGTTTGACATTGAACTTTATCAAGGTGGTCATAACTAAATAGCGTGATAGGAAATCCTTGTTTCCTATGGTTTTAAAGTCTTATTATCATTTGCATCCATTTTCTGAGGTTGAAAGTTCCATTGCTTACAAAATTGATGAAGTTCCATAATTTGGAGATGGTATTTGACACCAATGAACTTACAAAGGAGCTTGTTGATATTTCATAAATATGAGATGGATGCAAAAGGTGTCAAATGTTTTTTGGAGTGGGGGAGGAAACATGAAATCATGTTCCCAACTATTGGTTTTTTAATTGAACATTATTAAAAAATTGTAGGTTTTCAAATTGAAGTTGAGAAATGTTTTTCCCTTGTTGGAATTCTCAACAATTTGAGGAGAAGTTGGTTATAATTAGATAAGCTTGAGAAATTAATCGTAATGAGTAAAAATTAGCCAAATGATGCATGAGTGAGTTGCAAGGCTCCTAATAATCAAGTAGATTTGATCAATTTTGAATTAGGCTTAAAACATGAGTGAGATGATTTTGAAAGCTCATTGGAGCAAGATAAATTGATAGAGGAGTAATCTAATTTGTTTGTTTTGTATATCTTTGAAATGCAATCACATATTTTTGTTTAGATATTAGAGTTCTGTAATGATTGTTGATTTGTTTTTGGCCTATGAAAAATTTAAAAAAATATTTAAGTATCTTAATCCTAAAATCTAAAAGCAAAGTTAAAGAACTGGCTTAATATAATTGACTAATCTAAATGATTTCAGAACCAGACATAAGGAAAAATAAAACTAAAGAACTGGACAAAGTATGATTTTTTGTTTAAAAAAAAGTGAGAACTGGTTTGGTTCTTAAATTAAAACAAAATTGAGACCCAAAACAGGTGGTTATGAAAAAAAGTTAATAACCACCCTACACTGGTACTCACTACCTGCAATGACAAGTATGTATGTGCAGATAGAATGTTGGGGCCCATAAACATGCAAAATTGAACAGTATAAAGTGAGAGACTACTTGAATGCTACCACTTGAACCAATAATTATCACCAACCAATCAAAAATAGTCAGTTTATTTTACTGAGCCTTGTGCAGACCACTGATGATGATGGAGCCATCCCTTAATCCTGTGAAAATAAAATCAGGAATGGGTATGTCATTGACCTTAAGCATTATGTCTTCCACATCCTCTAGCATTCAATAGATAGAATCATGGAATAGGGTATGGAAGATAAAAATTTGAGTGCCATCATAAGCAACATCAGTGATGAGGTTTGAACTTTTTTGCCTCTAACCAAGACACAATTTTGGGCATGCTTGTTGAGTTTGCACAAAACTCTGGCTGTATGCCTCCTGGCACTTGAGCCTCTCAGAGTCTTCTATATTGCCAACCTGTGCACCATACCTCAGGAAGAGAGAGAAAGAAAGATCTTTTTGTTGCAGTAATGTACTTCATAAAAATCCACCTGGATTGAGAACAGTTCAACATTCGGCTGTTTCCATTGATACCAAGATTAGATCATATGCAAAACCGTCGACCCATGAGTTGACACTAACTCCACACACAAGGAGACACAATTTCTCCTCTCACTTTGCTTAAAGACCTTAGACATACTCTCCAACAAAGTTTGTAATTGAGTCAGAACACCTTGGTGAAAACTCCATGTAACATTGCCCCTTCCGGACTTCAATGACACATGATGTTTTAAGATAGAAATGAAGGGAGTTCACTTTATCCCGGTTTTATTCAACAATGTACAATTTATGCCTCCAAACTATACAGTGGTGCATACAGATGGTGGCACCCTCGACTCTAAGAAGAAAATGAAATTCAGCCCTACTCAAGCAGGTTCATAACGGGACCTGAAAGGGCGAGTCAAAACAGGGCAGTGTTGATGTCTGGAATTGTTGTGTTTCTCCTTGCACCACATTTGCTACTCCATCACATGTAGATGCATGAAAAAATTAATGCATGTCTTGTGCAGGTCCCTGCTGGCCAGAGATGATCAGAGAAGGAGATGAATCTGCAGTGCATTGACCTGATGTTTTCAAGTGGTGAACTTGTGTTGTGCTTGTAAGAGCAGCTGCAGGCCTT
>Ga0116229_10008984_pt1 | contig 15381 bp, 15 predicted proteins | sample S1TSphgellanicum_3_FD_87313 | JGI IMG/M metagenome (GOLD analysis project Ga0116229, IMG submission 87313) | Host-associated microbial communities from peat moss isolated from Minnesota, USA - S1T2_Fc - Sphagnum magellanicum MG | ecosystem: Host-associated > Plants > Peat moss > Unclassified... | reverse complement strand
TTGTGGCTTTTGATGATGATGCTCCTGATCCTGGTTAGTGTTTAATTTACTGGTAAAATAAAAAATGAAATTTAGAAAATGAAGTTATTTTGGGGGGTTTTCAATAGCCAGAAGTTAGGGGGGTAATAAATTAGCAGAAAATAATTAGGGAAAAAAAATTAGCAGGTTGCTTCTATTTGCTTCCAGTAAGTAATAACCAGAAATATAGAAAGATAATAAAATTTTAAAATTTTTTGCTTCATATCTTGTTTGCATTCAGATTTGGCTAAATCTTCTTAAGGATGATTGCCACTTTTTTTTTACAGCTTCCTATGAACAATAGCCACTTATAGGCTAAATTTAAAAAATTCCTAAAGAAAACATTGATCCTGGTCATGGCTATCATGGTGATGCTATGATGATGATGATGATGTGAGTGGATTGTTTTCTTTTCTTTTTCTTTTCTTTTCTTTTCTATTGCATGCTGGCATGTTGGGTTGTGGTGCTTGGGGACTAGTTTGTAACCCTAAAAATGATCCTTCCCTCCTTTAACCCTATAATAGGTAGGTAGGTACGTAGGTCGGTACCTAGTACCTACCCCTATTTCAACCCTCTTCTAGGTAGGTTGTACCCATGTGTTCTATTTGAGGCCTCCATTTCTCTTCTTTTTTTGCTTTTGGGGGGATGGGAAGGGAGAGGGGCTTCTTAGCTTTGTGCTCTTATCTTCTCTTTGGGAGATTGTTTTTTTTTCTTTTTTCTTTTTTAATTTTCTCATGTTGCATTAAAAGTGGCAATTGACCACAAGAGGATTTTAGCCAAATCTGACTCCAACCCAAGACGAATAGAGAAATAGACAATTTAGGAATCCTATTGCATGTTGGCAAATCATTAGAACCTATTTGTTAAATTTGGCAATTTCAAAAGAAGAAAACTAGAAATATGTACAAATCCTTCACAATTTCATAACTTTTTTCCTCGAAATGTGACAATTTTTTTTGGGAATGTTTTCAAAAAGTTACCTTGACCATCTTGCTTGGAACTTTTTTTTTTCTTTTTTTTTTTTGTAGCAAAATGCCAATTTTTCACCACAAGAAATCAATGCTATGGGATCTCATCTTTTCACTTTGTGGAAAGTGCTTGAATATACCATCATGAATATAAAATATACCTCTCTTTGATCCCTCTTGGAACATAGCAATGGAGGAGTTTGAACAAATTTTTTTAATGCACGAGAATTACTATAGTCAAAAAGCAACACACTTTAATAATTGTGACCCATTTAGGATAGGCCAAAAATTTGAAATAAAAAATGCAACAACTCCACAAAACTATGACCCATTTAAATTAAGGTGAAAATTTGCCAAAAATTTGAAATAAAAAATGCAACAACTCCACAAAACTATGACCCATTTAAATTAAGGTGAAAATTTGTGAGCACTCCCTAAACAAGATGAATAAATTAAATGTAGCAAAAAAATGCAACATGTGTTAAGGATCGGGTTTTCAAACTTTGACAACTAACTTAAAAAGCCAAGGTTCCACTTAATTAGTCCACCCTTAGGTTAACCAAACTCAATTGATCCCAAATCTCCCCTAAGAAACTCAATGTTCCCAACAAAAAAAACCATTAGACAAAATCACATAAAACTCCCAAGAACAATCCACAATCACACCTCCTTGAGGAATGAATATTTGCATGTGGTATTGTCTTTTCTTGGGGACAACCTTCCTCCCCCAATGAACCATGCAATCCCCTAATGCACCTTTCTTTTAGGAGTTTTCAACTTCCCCACTATTCTATTCTCAAGCTTTCTTTAAGAGAAAATACGTCTCTCCTAAGGAATTATGTGCCCTCGCTAGAGAAAGGAAGTCGTTCCTTGATCCCGATGGCTTTACACATATCCCCACATGATCTTTGTTTCAAAGTTTTCATGGCTTTCAAAGTTTAATCTTTCATCAAAGATCTCATTATCACACACCTCAATTGATTTTCATCACAAAGTTTGCATTTCTTGAACATCACACCTCAATTGATTTTCATCACAAAGTTTGCATTTCTTGAACATCATTAGTGGTTCCACATCGCAATGGAACCTAGATGTGGCCTACATAAGAACTATGATCATCCATTCATTGGGGAAGAATTAAAAGTGGAATGATGGCATAATCTTTTCACTATGATAAATTCAAACTTTTGATGGTAGCATCAAATTGGGTTTTTTCTATGGATGAAAGGAATTCACATCTTCTCAACATGGTTGAATTGGCTTAAAATTAGTCTTACTTTCACTTGAAATTGCATGCTACACTTTGTTCCTTATCGCAAATTTGAGGTTATATTCTTGTGATGTTCTTTTCTCCCGTAAGAGAAAGGGACTAAGTTGCCTCAAGGAGCAATTTTTCATGAGGAGGAAGGGATTATATTACTTTTTCTCATAGAGAGAAGGGGATTATGTTGCCCTAAGGAGAAGAGGACTTAGTTCCTCAAGGGAAAAAGGGACTATGTTTTCCCTTTGAACAAATTCTCAAAGATTGGATCAAAATTACAAAGGATCAAATTTGTCCAAATCAAATGTTCTTTATATCATTGGAAAGCTCTCAAAAAGTAGATATTTAAAATGATCTTGGATTTTCAATTTGAAGATATGATTTAAAAATTATGATGAAAAGAAAAATCAAAAGTCAAATTTCTCCTAGGGAGCAAGTTCCTTCGAGGAGTAGGGAAAATTTGACCTTTGACCTTTCTTTTCATCATAACTTTTAGCTCATACATTCTTTTGAAAATCCAAGATCATTTTAAATATCTATTTTTTGAAAGCTTTCACTAGTATAAAAAATGTTCAATTTGGAAAAAAATTTACTCCTTGTAATTTTGATTCAAACATTCGAGAATTTGCTCCAAGGGGGAACATAATCCCTTTCTCCTTAAAGGAGAAGGCAACATTAATATTATTGTTGTTATAAATAATTTTTCATTTTTCATTTTAAATAATAATTAATTAAATTACTAACATATATATGATTAATTTCAATATTTATTATTGATATTTAATAATTATTAATATAATATAATATAATTTTATAGTTAAGATTTTAAATAAATTGAATTCTAATTTTTATATATTTAATAATTTAATTTTTATTACATAATTATTTTATTATTATTATTTATTTATTTAATTAAATATTTTATTAGCTAGTTAATTAATGAATAGCTAGTTTTTTCATTAATTAATTAACTAATTAGTTAATTATTTAGTCACTTACGTATTGAATCATATAATTTACAAAAATAAATATAAAAATAAAGGATATTTAATGGGCTTTGCAGTTGTAAGTAGTTTGCAACTAAACTTTTTTGTCATAAAACAGTTTACAAGTAAACACCAAGTTCAAAATTTATCCCATAAGGTTTGTTTTTCATTCTCATTTTGAAAATTATATAAAGAAAGTATTTGCTTCCCATCTTCACATTCAAAATATAAGCCATGTGGGATGAACCAATTAAAAGGCTTAACCCAAAAAAAATTAAAGGTTTATACCTACCCCTTACCTACCTTACATCCATAACCAACTTATCCACCTAGCAATTCACCTAACAATTTAGTTTAAATAAATAGGATATAAATAGCCTACCTACCTACGTGGTTCAACCTATTTACATACCTACCTACCTAAATTGATTTTGGAAAATTTTAATTTATATTCCATGTGGCACATTTTGATTGTACCACATGGCATAATCGAAAACCATCCAAACATAAAAATTGGACATGTTGGATTATTTTAGAAATTCATAAAATAAAAACAAAAATATTAAAAATATATTAAATTAATGACACATGGTAGGATATGATAAGAACACAAGGTTGACCAAATTAATTGCAAACTAGTTGTAAATGACAATATGTATGTGATGGATCAATGGATGAACATGTATTTTGTTGACTTTTCTTTCCATCCATGAATGGTTGTCATTTGCAATTCGTCGAACACAACTAAAGGAAATTTAGTTGCAAATGTTGTCTATAACTAAAAACTAGTTGAAGAAACCAATTGTAAAAACATTGATTTCTTTTATGTTTTGACATGTTTTACGCATTTTCTTTGTTGTTCATTTGCCTTTAGAGTTGAAACATATAATATAGAACTTACCTTGGCATTCCCATGATGTTTTACATCACACAAAATAAACAACAAATTCAAAATTGTTTACTTGCTAGCCAGCAATAGGCAATGACTAGTTCTACTTTAACATAATTTATCTATTAGGTATAATAATTATTAATCTAGAATCTAGATATTAATGTATAATAATAATGATATTATTATTATTATTATTATTATTGAATAATACCTTGGACTATTTATTAATTATTAACTTTTAGTTATGTTAGTTATAGTAACCTAACCTAAGATAATAATAATAATAATAATGTTGTTACTATTGTTATTATTATTGTAGTCAATAGTTGGTTAGTTACACAAAGATTTAATATAATAATTATAAAGTAGTTGCAAAAAAGTTATGAATGAATGTTTCATTTATTTAATTTATATTATATTTATCATCTGTGACTATCATGTAACTTGCTAACAAAGTCAAACATGGTCGACCAAAACCATATGTATCATGCATACATTCATTTGTATACAGGTCTATTTTGGGATAATAGAATTGCATGATTTTTTAACATGACATTTTATTTTTTAATTCCCTATATTTTGATGGGATAGTTGTAATAGAGTTGCATATTAATTGTTTCGAAGCTTTAGTTGCAAGGTAATGAGGTTTCTAGGGACACAATTTCTCATAGTGCCACCACACCTTCCTTAATGTCCACCATGTCTACATCATTTAATGTGGCCATAACAAGATGTTCATAACAATGTTATCCTTAGCAAGGTCTTCTATCAAATGTCATGTCAACATCATTAAAATGATGTTCCCCGAAGGAAACTCTTAACTCGTTATCAACTTGAACATCCTTAATTTGCTTCTTTAAGGATTTACCTACATCACTTTGGGGGCTTGGAAGCCCTCGTTTGCCACAACTTACATATCATTTGTGTATGATTGGGGCCATTTTGAGCCTTCCAAGCTTGATTATTTAACCCAAGAAGATAATGGAATTGGGATGGCATAGGCATAAACTTAAAGCTTGAACTTATAACATGATGACATATAATTTAACTACATCAATGAATATGTTGATGGATGATCATTCGACATGGATGAATGTCATTCATCAATGTAAATGAAATAATGAATGTATCAAAAAAATAGTTGGATGAAATCCATCCAAAAATCATTTTAGTAATCTCATAAAGGGTACAAATGTAGTTAGAAATGAATGGAAGATGGATGAATGAGAGATGAAAAATGTAAAAATGATAGACAAACAAGAGATGAATGATGGATCCACACAATGGTTACAAATCATTAAAGAACTGATGTGGGAAATATGATATAAATGATAAGGTATGGCAAGTTTTAAGAGATGAAAATTAAGATGAAATTTTATTACATGATTGACATGTTGGCTAATGACATAACCCAATATGATTGAACAAACATGAATCTATTTTTCTCACTTTTGGTCTCAAAGCTTAAATTGATACCTTCCTTCATTAGACCTTTAATCACTTCCAAAACACCATCCAAAACCAAATTCCAATGGTAGCATTCTCGTAGCATTGTTATTGTCATCCATAGACACCTTGAGGTGCTTTGAAAGCTAATGACCTCAAACATGTGTTTTTAAATGTGTTACATGCACTATGGATTTCAAGGGACGTGTGGTTTTTGTTGGTGTTTTCTAAGTTCATTATCATCAACTATGGGTTCATTTTATACGAAAATGTCAAATTGAAAAAAATGGAGGATGAGGGTTTCATTGTCAATATTGTTCTCAATAACATTGGGTTTTTATGCCAAGTGTTTTAGGAGCTTCCACTAGTTGATGAATTATGCCAAGAGAAATCTAAGTAATTTTGATGATATGATTTTGAAGTCTTTTAAAAAAAATTCAAAGTGAGGTCACAATTTAAATCATTAGATATGGTTTCCTTGTATAATATAGTTTAACCCAAAAACTAACGATTTAAAAAAAATAAATTCAATTGGCTAATTTAAACATTTTCAAATTTTATGGTTAAATATTTGTGTTCATTTGGTTTTTTAATTGACAAATTTGGAAACAATAATTATTTTTGAAAAGTTGTTAAACATTTCTATGGGGTTCTAGCATGTAGCAAAAAATGTGAAAAATGAATGCAAGGTATGGTGGCTCACTTTTGAAATCATATTAACAATTTTTGCAAGGTGTTTTGAAATTTAAATGTTTATGGTGAATAATTTAATCTTAAATAAATTAAATGATGATTCATTCCAAACTAACAACTTAATTATGAAGACATTTAAATAATTATTTTTTGAAAATAATGCATTCATTATCAATAGTGGACTTTTGAAGTCTAAAATATGGACCGATTAGTTGACTAGATTGTTAAGAAATTTATGAATTGTTTATAGTGATTAAACATGGGTTGAAAAATGAATCATAAAGTTAAATGTGCTTTTTTTTTGGAAACCTTAGTCAAATGGTAGTTATGAACTTTTGAAAGGTTATAATTGTACCTTGTTTTGAAAAGGACTTTTGAATTTTTTTTTTTTTTTTGTTTATCAAAATTTTTATGCCCAATGGATACATAATTGAAATATCTAAACAGGCTTTTATTCTTATGGATTTTATGGGTTTTTCTTTTAGGATTTTCAAAGAGATTTCACTATATTAGTTAACAACAATTTTCAATATGTGTTTTGATCTAATTTAAAAAAGTTTCATAAGTGATTGAAACTTTAATAATCAAATGTTTCCCCATAGTTTATCACGTGAAAAATGCATTTATAGTTTGGTTGGCATTTGTTTTCTAACAACATAAAATTCACATTAATTGGCTTTTCAATCACAATAATTTTTTCTACCCATTTGTTTAGAATATTTAAACAAAAGCCATGTTGAAGCCAACAATATTTTTCCTTTTTCCTTCCCATGCCACCATCATAACATGTTTAATTTTAATGGTGGTGGAATCATTTATAGAATATCATAGGGCATTGAGGACTCACCCCATTAGTATCATATGTATTGAAAATAAATTCCTTGTTAGACATGGTTGGGAGTGATGGAAAAGATGGTAACAACACTATCACAAATGAAGGGAAAAAAAAACACAAAAAAAAACACAATGTCATAGAATGTTAACAAAAAAAAATGGATAACTTGATCTGCACCTAAGAAGATTATGAGATTGACAAGAAACATTATAAGAAAAATTGTTATTTGTAATCAATTTTCACAATTAAAAATATCATTTGAAATTAGTTATAAATGAAAAAAATTAATTACACAAATTGATTGCAAACAACAATTTTTCTTTTAGTGAAATCCCTAGTTAAACACAAAAAAATCACAACAACAATCAAATGTAAAAATGCAAGATGAAGAATGAAAATGTAATTCAAGCACCACAATTGAGATACAATGAAACAACGTCCCTAGATATTGATGAGAAATTGTCCTTAGGCATTCTTATGATTGGATAGGGGAAATGATTTGATGTGGTTCAAAAGGTTTGAAAGTTCAAACTTTGAACAACACTAAATTTTTTGAAACCTTCAAGGTTTTGTGTTGTCATTATTGGTTGCGGATCTTGAAACAATATGGGCATCAAAACAAATTTGAGTAGCTATTATATCATGCCATTATTATCAATCTATTACCAATTTGATTTCAAGTTGATGTGATTTGAAAAGTTGCTCACCTTGGATACGCTATTGATATTTTTTGAATTTAATGTTTGGGAATGCAAGTTTTGGTGGGGAGCAATTGTAATTAGGAAGTTTTTTTATGATAATTTTGTTTTATAACACATAAATGTATTAAATTCAAAATACTTAACAATTCATGAAAATCGTAGTTTTGGTGAATGATGGATGTTGGGGAGCTATGGTGTTTTCCTGGTGAGAGTGCACAGTTCGTTAGGGGAGACGAAGTTTCCTGATGGGATAGAAGGCCCTTGGAAATGAAAAAATTGAAAAGCCCCCAGGGAAGGGTGCATTGGTGGGATTGCATGGTTCCTTGCAGGAGGCTAGTTTTTGAGAGGAGGACATGGCTCCACAAGGGAGGAAGATTGCTTTGTAGAAACATCTATTCAGCAAGGAAAAGATGTGCCAGCATATTAGATATTAGAGTTGTCCATAAAGTCAGGCGATTAGGGAGCGAGAACGGCCAGTTTCGGCATAATAGGGCACTAAACACGTAACTGGAAATGAAAATTTTACAAAAGGAAATAACTAGGACCCAAACTAATTTTCCCACCAATTTTGGCGGTAAACTGAGTTTCATCCTGTCTTTCCTTTTTCCTAAACGCCTCCACTGCTGCTGCTACAAATATTTTCACTGCTGTAATCACTCTCGAACCTTGTGCATTGAATGCTGAGTTTCAGCATTTCATACCCAGATTTAATAAAATTTCCTTACTTTGCAGATACCACTGAAAGATGGGATAGGGGGGCAAAAGCAGAGGAGACAGGGGGTGAAACAGAGGGTGACTTTATGCAAAACTCTATTATTTTCAAGGAAACTTTAAGCGATTCCACCTAACAATGAACTTGTTTCTAATGTTCTGCCTACTTTTCGCTGAGAATATTTAATTTGTTGCTCTTGTTTAGTGTTTGCCCAAGCCTTATTGTTCTTGTTAAGTATGGACTCATGCCACATTTCATTCGTTGCTTTTGTTTAGTGTTTGCCTAGCATGAAAATACCATCAAAATGCACAAACTTTACAAGTTCCCTATATCAGCCCTTATATAAGTATGAGGAACAACAATAATATCTTTAAATGTGGAGACTTACATTTTGTAAAAACCCTAAAAACAGAAAAAAATCAGTGAAGGCAAGCCATTGCGAGCTTCATGTATTTTTTGAAATGCCTGCACAAAAAGGAGAACAAATTATTACATATGTTCATGTATGTTGTATTGTAAAAGTTCATATTGGAGAACACACGAGTACTATGGGAACCTACATAGTACCCTTATGTAAAACAACTCTCTTTCGATTTCCTCACTTCTTTCCCATTTTGTAAAAATGAAGTATTTCTATGGGAACATGGGAACATGTAAAATTGGGGACCTCCCTCCCCTGGCATAACACCCTAGGGAGGGTTCTTCTGGCAAGGGATGGAGATCCCTCAAAATACACATCTATCTATGAAGGAAGGTAGTTTGTTTTGTTTTGTAGTTATGAGATCCACCGAACTGGGATGCTTCAGATCATGTTCTTTGTGTCTTTGGAAAGCTCTCGATGAGGAGGGGCGCATGGGTTTTCGTTCCATGACGATTGGACTTGTGTTGGAAAAGTTCTTGACTATTGAATGAGTTTTTCACTGAAAATCAAATTAAATCAAAGCTGAAGAAAATTTTGGAGGAATTGTTCAGAATGTGAGACATAATTGGATTTTGAAGTGATTTTTGCTGTTGAAAATTCAAATGAATTCCAAAAAAACCAGGTTTGCAAAGGAAAAATCAATTGAAGACGTGGTAACACTTGGGCCGACGGCACAGGCCACAATAGTAAAAATAAAAAGGGAGTAGTTTATGTAAAAGTTCATATTGCGTTGCACTTTTCCGCCCTTTGGGAAACTTCCATGTGTGATGTTGTGGTTGGCATTATTTTAGGATGCGTGCCCCCCACCCCCAAATTGTTGGCCATCCCCACCATCACCTCCACCCCTTAAGAATCAAGTTAGTTGAGGTTAGGGTGTTTTCCCGTTGTCATGATGGTGTAAGTTAAAGTTCACGTAGTGTTAACACTTTTCGACTTGGAAAGTTCTAGTTCAGTTGTATGCATTAAGAACTTTGTCAAGGATTCTTCGATGACACAAATTTCATAAATTAGCATCACAATAGACATGATATTAGGCTAGAGTGGCTTTTTAGTGATGCCGTGGTGTGAAGCAATCCTTCATTTTGCCTATGAAAGATTGGATTGTGCCATATGATGATTAAATTTTGTTTTGTGATAGAAAGTGCAAGTTTGTGTGATATGTGGAGCCCTCCCGCACACCCCCATGCCCTCCTCCACAATTTGTAATAAGCTCGTGGGCAAGGTATTCACAAGTTGGTTTGCGAACTTTTGTACTTTGGGTCCACCACAAGCATGCTCAAAACTTATGCTTCAAGTGCCTTGTAATATAAGGGGGGAGTAGAAACATTTTGTTGTGTGCAAGTGTTTGTTGTTAACAAGTATGTATGTACACCCGACCAATCTAATAGTGGACATATCGGCCCATTTTCCCAGTTTATGAGGAAGAAAATGGAAGTTATTTAGGTGTATACATATGAGCACTTATATCAAAACCAAGCAAAAATGAACTTACGGATTTAAAAATTATTATTTAAAAGGATTTTGGGCTTTTATTGCAAGTCATAGCCACGTTATTGTGAATGGGGTTGTTTTGGATGAAATTTCAAAATTGCAAAATGTGAAAATTCTATTATGATGTGGGTTTTCATTGGAAGCCCCCTATGATGATAGGCTTATGTCATTGGAAGTGTGAGAGACTAGGGATGAAATTCATTCATTCATTCATTCATTCATTTACTTCTAGCTTTTTTTTTAACATATAAAAAATTATCATGTACTTATGCACGACCTTACAAGGTGTAATCGGCGATCAAGTCTCAAATGCACTCCGTGCGTGCACCATGCATTGCATACCTACTTTCTAATTCATGTCACCCCGTTTCGGAACTTGTTGTAGGTGCAAATTGCACAAGGCATGTTGTGTACTTGGGTTGAGAAATTTCCTCAGACTGGATACATATACATGTTATGAGATTAAACATATAAGAGCAACAAACTATAAATTTACTTCTCCATAAACCCTAATTTATAGTTTCTCCAACTCGGTGTTTTTTTCCTTTTCAATTTTTTTCTCAAATTAAAAATAAAATAAAAATGGTGGGAAATATTTCCTCAAATTTATTATTACTATTTTTTTCATGTTTCTTTGAATTTTTTCAGGGAAAAAAAAAAAACGACAAAAAAAGAAAGAAAAGAGACTACCCTCGACATGCGATTAAGAGCCAAGCTACGACTCTCACATAAAAGTTAAGAACCGGGTAAGTAGAAACGCGAACAAATTCACACATGATGTTTGCTACTGGCCGGCAACCGAAACTTGGGGTCCAAGTAAAATACGTAATCGGCAAGCACTTTATCAAAAGGCGAACCAATGGATAGTTGTGCACGTCGTCCACAAATGAGTCGAGTGGAGTCGTCCATAAACGAGGCAACGGCACACCCCACATTTAGTGTTCGTACGTGATAACGTTTTCCGTACGAGAGCATGACTCAAGTACTTTCATTGGCACCATCCCGACCCATAATTTTTTTCCGCACATGGGAAGAAGCATGAATCGAGTTTTAAAAAAAAATAGACTGGCACAATCCCACCCACATCAATTGTTTTTTTGTTTCGTTCGTTTTGTTCATTTGTTCATTCCGTGAATTATCGCTTGTGTTGCAAGTTGGAGGAAGCATAATTCCCCGTACATTGAATGGGACACTTTCACCCACATCTCTTGTTCGTGTTCGGGATAGCTTTCTTCTTTTGTACATGTGGTAGTCAGAGGCGCGACAAAGGCACCCCACATGTACCCCACCCACCAACCTTCGTAACAACTTTTCACCGAGGAGAGTACCGATTGGTTGTCGTCACCAATTTCAAAGTCGGGTCCAAGTTGCCTAAAAAATGAATCCACGTTGTTCAGAGGAGGAGTTCTGGAGGACGATGAGCAGATGATCCCGTCTAGATGCCCCAAAAATTTAATTGGAGCATACTCCTTGGAGTGGCAATACTTCCGTCCATACAAAATTTATCTAATTTCCGTAAAGATTGTGCTTGGTGTGTAGCATTGTTACTAGGGTTTTTTTTCTTTGTTTTTTTACTTCAATTTTTTAATATTAAAAATCGACGAAAATTTTCCAAAAAATAAAAAAAGTCAAAAATACACTAAAAAACCCTAAAACAAAAATAATCTCCCTTTTTTGGGGTAAAAAAATTACAAAATTTGTCAAAACAAATTGCCAATTGTTACCCTCGGGCATTTTAATCTAATTGTTTCAAACATTCATCAATTTCTTAAATTTAAGAGTGACAAGTTTTGTGTGTTACAAGGGCACACTTCCCATGCAACCTCCCTTGAGGTTGAATATGTATTGGTGATACTCCTAATAAGGAAGGTTATTTTAATAAATTTTCTCATTGAATACTCAATCAAAATCAATTTTCAAGGGAAATTGAATTTCACATAAACATATATATACTTTGCAAATTTATATTAGTGATTACTTTATTTTTGCAAAATTAGACAACCTAGTGACAAAAAAAAAGGGTCCTTGTGACAAGTAGAGAGGTTTTTTTTTGGGGAGAGGAAGAAATGGCCCATTGTTGTGTCATGTGCAACAACATTGAGGCACTTACATTTATTGATATCACAAAGCATAAACACATCATAACAATATTGTAGAGACAAAACACACACACACACACACACAATCAAATTATAAAAAAAAGACAAAAAAACGAAAAGCATTCATGATGGAGAATTCTTGACTCTCACCAAATTGCAAAAACAAAGTGTGCAAACGCGAGAGAAACACATGAAAAAACACACGAAACACAAGAGATTGTGCAAAAGACTTAACTTGAAAAAATGATTCTTTTGCACCACAACTTTGGGTGTTGTGTTGTCCCAAAGTTGAAACATTTTGAACCTTTTCACATTGTTTAATTATTTTTATCTATTCATTATATATATGTGTGTGTGTGTGATTTTATTTTATTTTTAAAAAATTGTGCAAAATAAAGCTCATTGGTGTGGCGATGAGAAGACGGGGAAGTGGGCTTTACAATTTTGCTAAAGCCCACAAAGAGGTTAGGCAGGCTTTACAACAATTATGAAACACCCAAATACAAAATGGATGCAAATTTCCATCCCATAATGCAACAACCAAATATCATTTAAATATTTTTGAGAAAAAAAGAAAAAAAGCTTGGTCTTTAGTCTTTAACGGTGTAAAGCTTTCAATTTGCCATGTGAGATTTACAAGGATCTAGTATTGTTTGTCGAGTATGCGTGATGATTCCTTTGGAAACCACTTGTGTTCGAAGAAATTGAACACGAGCTCAATTGAGGTGTGGAATTGTTTTTTGCTGCCCTTTTCTTTTCAGCTCGTTTCAATTGGAGCTAATAGAAACATAGTTGGTTAGCTATGGGCCCATCCATGTAATGCCATATTTGCAAAACATACCTAGTCCAAGAGGAAGAGGGGGGCCACTTAGGAATGAGAAAGCTCTAGAAAAGAGCATGCATGCTTGTGGGAGACTCCAAGGATCCCAATTGAATACAAGGGAAAATACTTGGTTCCACCTTTTTTTTTGACGGAACTTATTATCTATGGTTTGGTTCCAACTTGGTTCTTCAAATTCCTAAACTTTGAATTCCAATTGAGCTCACTTGTCTAGAAAAACATTCCAAATAGAGTTTGGTTTGGAAAATCAAGTCTTGCCTAAACAATTAGTGGCGGGTAAAAAAAAATCAACAATTTTTGTTGGGTTTTTTTAGCCCCCCAAAAGTTTGGGAAATGTTTCGACAAATGTGTTTAAATTAGTTAGGGTTTTAAATTGTAAGAGAAAATCCTGGCCCTTGAATTAATTTGATTTTTTGGAAAATTTCAGCATGTCCAAAAATTATTTTATATATATATATATATATCAAACCTCCTATTCAACTATGGTATACCGAAGGAAACAAATAATATATCCACACAATCCATTGGTTTCGACACAACCAAGAGAATTGGCATGGGAACAACAACAACAACATTTTAATGTAAGTTATGTTTCATGTCGTCTTTATGAAAAAATAAAGGGAAAGCTTCCACTATAAGTGCCATATTGTCGATCATAGAAGAAGAAGAAGGAAGCTTCGATTGTAGAAGAAGAAGAAGGAAGCTTGGGGTGTTGTTGGTCGGTAGCTCCCACCAACTTACCCACCGACCCACCCACTCATTTATTGGCTCTTTGTTTCGTTGCCAACAATGGGTTGACACAAATTGTTGTGTTCAAAATCCCTTGAAATGCTGGACCAACAAACAACCACGTACTAACTAACTACCTACTAACCTTATGTTAGGGTTTAGTTAAATCGAGAGGAGGTGATGGTGTTGTTGTGGAGGATCCCTACATAGGACACGTATCTAAGTTGGTTATCGTAACCTTGGGTTAACTTGCATGGGCCAGAATGAACCAGCCCTTCTTCATTGGAGTGCTCTTTTGTGTCACCCACCTGTTTCCGTCCATCTAGGCATATATCCTTCAAAAAAGCATCCAATAGTGAATGAAAGAATGGAGACTTTCTTTGTGTTAGCACGGGGGTTGGGCGGTTATCTCCTCCACCCTCTCCCCCCACCCCTTTTCCCCCTTCCCGGTTATCATCCCAGTTGTCACCTCGAGAATAGATGAGTACTAAGGGTTGTGGTAACCTGGTTGATAACCGACTTTCGAATGCCGCCCATGTGAGATCCAGTTCTTTGAGAGGTTTTGGTTCTCAAGGATAAATGCAAGTTAGGGATTAGTTCGATTAGTCATTAGGCGGCTAGGATCATTAGGTTTAGGGTTTTAGGTTTACAAATCTCTCATAGCAAGTGACAATAGCAAGGTCTCTTTTCTTTGTTTCTTAGAGACATTCAACGTGAAGTCAAGCTTTCGCCTTTCATCTCTTGTGATCGATTACTTCACATCTCACCTAAATTTTAAAAATTTTCTCAAGTTTTTTTTTTTTTTTTTCCTTTGGTTGTTTAGCTTTGTGCAAGGTTATAGTTGCAAGGCATGATTTCGAATTCCAAGGTCATGTGAAGTGTGAACAATTTGATTTGGTTGTTATTTTGTTGGTTGCTTGGAGTAATGCACTGACTTGTATGTGCTCCCAAAATGCAAGTGATCACTGGCCATTGTTCGAGATTATATCTTGAAAACCAACCAACAAAACTTCTACAAAGTTGTCATTCTTCCTGCATGCAAAAGTTGTCATTCAGAAAAAGCTTGCAAAAAAGTACATTAACATCAAAGGGGGAGTGAAACTGGTAATACAATCAATTTTTGTGGTAAACTGAGTTTCATGCAATCATTTCTTTTTCCTCAGTTCCTCCACTCCTACTACATATATTTTTGCTACTCCTACTTGTACATATTACAATTAATATGGCCACCAAGAGGCCTTACTAACTTTAAAACAAAAAAAAAAAGGTGAACATGTCAATGTGGGTG
>Ga0116229_10008978_pt1 | contig 15383 bp, 13 predicted proteins | sample S1TSphgellanicum_3_FD_87313 | JGI IMG/M metagenome (GOLD analysis project Ga0116229, IMG submission 87313) | Host-associated microbial communities from peat moss isolated from Minnesota, USA - S1T2_Fc - Sphagnum magellanicum MG | ecosystem: Host-associated > Plants > Peat moss > Unclassified... | reverse complement strand
CTAATCAATGTGGCGCCGCTCCTCTTCATCAAACGCGCCGCCATCTTCTTGTCCTCACATCCCACACAGACAGACCACCTTCTCCCATGCACTCCATGCATATCCAGTTTCCCTCTCAAACTAGTGAAGAGGAAATCCGCCGCCACTCATCAATGGAGGCGGCCAGATTACCCTGATCAAGGGGTTTGTGTTCACACCAACTGCATAGTCATGGAGTCACTGTCCTGCCACCCGTTGTTCGGCTACAATGTTTTGAAACCTATACACATATATGCAAGTGATATAGTTTTGAATCATTTTATTACCCTTACCTGGCTGTAACTTTGGATCAATATACCTGCCCATGGGAACTCTAGGAACTCACTTTGTGTACAAGTATCAACAGCAAGATTTATTTCTCGCAAATTTTGCAAGGTAGGTGGTACGGGGATGATTAACAAGAGGACATAGCCAAATTTGACATTAAATAGTGACATATTTTTAGAACTTGCCTAAATAGTAAAAAATTAGTTTAAAAAATGTTATCAAATTAAAATCAGAGTACAAATGTGGTGAAAAAAAAATATTTAAGAAAAATATTTGATGTTTTATAAGAATTTTTTTAAAAAATTAAAAAAAAAATCACCACAACTTCCTACAATATGAAAGGGGTGCTTAAGATTTTCTACCACCATATTTTTCATATCGCCAAATTGGGCTAAATATACTTATGGATGGATGATTGCCACTTGAGCAACGTCACAAAAATTGGGGGGGAAAAAAACACTGCTTCTACCTGAGTTGAAACATTTGTGACTGCCCCTAGAGGATGGTCTCCCAAATGCTGCCTTGGATCCAGCTGTTGTTATTCGGTGTGAACCAAAGGCCTCTAGAGCCTGAGCAAATGAAAATTGCACCTGAATGAGACTGAAGGTTTGCTTGAATTATGGAGCTTTTTTAACAGATAAAGTGCTGAAAGCAAAGAGAAAACTGAAGGGAAAAGATAGGACCAGGTCCTCCATGCAAAATGGCTGGTAGGTAATGGAGAGGTTCTGAGAAACCATGCAGTATAATTTCTTTCCTTTCCCATATGGGTCAGTTGGCATACCAACTGATGTACAATGTGTAAAATCTGTGGCTCATGAGGAAAAACCCCATCATCTTTGCAATGTACTTGACCCATGGGATTGTTGCAATCCCGTACAGAAAGTCATAAAATCAGAAGCCTTTTTTTTCGCAAAGTATGGACTCATTTCTTTTTCACTGGGAAAAAATGAAAACTTCCACTAGAGTGTCACTCTTGGGAAATGTCAGTTTTAGGAGAAAAAAAGGCCAGAGTGAACTAGCACCCACCACTGCCCAAGATGGATGGTGTGTGTGTGAAAATGAAACGCTTTTTCCATTGCATTATTGTTCCCGAGCTAATCCACCCAGCTCCATACTAATTGCTACCCAGTGTTGGCAGGTTCCTAGTTTGGAGTGTTAAACTTGAAGATTCAGGTTCTTCAGACTTGGACCTGAATTAGAATCCTTTTGGTGGAATCAACACAAGCACTCAACTCTAGAACTAACCTTTCACTAGAATCTTAATTGGAATTGAAACTGGAACTTTGAAGAAAAAAATTTGAACATAGCTTAATAAGCCCTAAACCTGAGAGAGGACCAATTTGATCCTCTTTTTGGTGTATTTTTGACTTTTAATGACATTTAAGGGTTAACATTCTTGCAGTAAACAAGTTTAACTTTTTCAAAAAAATTATAAATGTATAAAATTTTATAATGATCGGTTTTAATTAGTTGTCAGACTTTGTACCTACACAATCCTCAATTTTAATTTGCAATAAAACTCTATACCTATAAAAGATTCAATTATGAAACGGGTGTTGTGCATACATGAAACTGAACTTGGTTTTGAAACTAGACTTAAAAGGTTCTTGAATTTGAAAAAATGTGCCAAAATTGAAACCACAAGATTTTTAAAAATTGAAAAGTTGGGCTTAAACCCAAACCTAGAAAATCTTTAGCAAAAAGCTTTTAGTGACAAAATTGGGACTCAAGGTTGTGTTTCTTTAGCAAAAAGCTTTTACCAACAAAATTGGGACCGAAGGTTCTGTTTCTTTAGCAAAAAAATTTTAACAACAAAATTTGGACAGAAGGTTCTGTTTCTTTAGCAAAAAGTTTGTAGCGGTAAGATTGGGATCAAAGTTTTTGTTGAACAGGAAGAACCAACTAGTACTAGTCATCCATGAGTATCTATCTACCTATCTAGTAGAACTAAAAGTGCCTTGCCTACTTACCTACCTTCATAGAAACCACTGACATTCCTTACCTACTTTACCTACAATGTTGAATATTGAACATTTAACACACCCCAAAAAAAGTCCCCCAATTATTTTGGCCTACAGCCCACAAAGGTCTTGCATCTAGCAAGAGGTTACAAATAATCTGTCATGTTACCAAATCTCAGTCCCATGTTTTTATTCTCACAAAGAAATTTCAGACCTAAGTTAAATGAGTGAGATGGAATGTCTCAAATTTGGGACGCATGTCAGTTTGCAAAGATGACAGATTAGGGCTACCAATGGTGTACCAGACTTGTGAGGCCATAAATGATGGGAATGAACTTGACCGGAAAAAGGAAGCAAAATATAGCAGCTTGAGCTTATGAGCAACACGAATGGAGAGAATAAGTGCATGTTATGTTTTACACCATACTTGAGAACTTTGGAAGATATGGAATTTTATTGCTTAGGGTTGCAATAACCCCCTACCCAATTGATTAGGTTCAGAGAAGTGTTTGGCACAGTACATTGTTTGTTGGAATGGCCTCAATGGAAAAATAAAAAACACATTAACTTACTGAGCATGGAATTCATGCATTCCATCCAGACCAGAGTTTGGGAATACTTGAGCGATTCCGAAACAGGTGGACCAGGGAATTATAACAAAAGAGTTGTGCAAGGACAACACATCCCTTTTTCCTCTGAAATTGGCAGAATCAAAAGCCATTTACCTTGTTCCAGGATGATCGGTAAAATACTTGAGTGGCTTGGGGAATGGAAATACCATGCAAATGCATGAATAATGTCGCAGGGGTTGGTTGTTGTTACTGCAATAATCCACAAAACAGAAAGCAAGAGTTTGTACAAACGCTTTGCTGCAGCAGAAAAGGATCCATAAAGTCTGCAGTATACCCAACACACTCTGAATATAGGTAGCAGCATTTGGAATAAGATCAACCTTGTAGCTGAAATCAAATGGTTTGTTGGAAAGGAGAGAAACTAAGGAACTATAGATTGATGAATATGCAGGATCAAAGTTCAAACCAAATTTGTGCAGTTCTTTACCTTAATCAAAGAGCCTCTGATTTCCATTCTAAAATATAAATTAGAACTCTCTTGGTTCCGGTTTGACAGATCAATGCAACTGGGAATCCGGTTCCAGGTCTATTTGGGAAACTGGCCTTGGGTGAACCAGTACCTACACTAAAACCATGAAAAAACTTGGAAAAATATGTCGTGTTTACTTCTAAACATGACAAATATTCTATCTCAAGACTAAATCAGGGTATCCAAGTTCAAATCTTATATTCCCTTGACCAAAATTTTGATTACCCCATATGTTCTATAATATAATATATATTATTGCAGTTCCCAATTCTGAAGCTAATCATTTTTCCCGCACTTATTTCTCACTCCTCTTTCAGAAGGTAATAGGAGAAATATATAACCACAAACTTTCAAATTCCAATGAACAAGTATGAATAATATTCCCTACCTCTAAGAAGGATAGGTATACATATAAGTTAATGGTCAAGGTGCACTATGTCAATTATGTACAATGTCAAATGTTGAAAATCATGCAAGTTTTGAATATGGTTTTATTCATATCCAACATGTTTAGAAAAAACACATGACTTGACAACACTGGTTCTATCTTTGGCTGGTTTCACATCCTGAAATAGATTGTTCATTAGTGTTACGTATTCAGAAGGTTTTGTTAGGAGTGTTAGTTTAATTATTCAATTATGTGAATGTTAAACTAAATTAGCATAATTCATTGCGTTTTTAACTTGAAATTAGTTCATGTGTGAATGAAGTTCAAATCATTTAGTGTTGGGGTCATTATATCAAGTTGTGAATTCTCAAATCATTTTTGATGATTTAGAAATACAACTTACATATAAACAAGTAAGAATCCAAGTTTACAGCATAAAATTAAAAACAGCACAGAATCATGTGTAAAAACATTTGTATAAAAACAAAAAAAAAATTACAAAGCAAAAAGAACATGTTTAGAAATGATGCGCTACTAGGGTGGTTTCTATCATTTGTGATGTGTGTAAATAATGATAATGGTAAAAGTCGACATGGTAGTGCATGACATTATTTTTGGAACTTCATGGAACGTTTTCTATTTAAACTATTGTTGCTGGTTTTAACTTGCGTAAAAGGTTAAAAATATTACAAGTTCATTTTCTTGGGAATTCCATGGAACATTAAGACTTGAGGTGACATATTATGTCACTTTCTCGATCACGTTATATGACATAGTCTTTTGGTGACGATCATACATGCATAATTATAGTGGCAAAATATACTATGGAATGGTCAAGCCTTGCCCATTATTTCAGGTAAGGCACCATGTGAGCCCATTAGGGGGATAAACCTAACATAATTGGCAGGGTGAAACCATTCCATGACATCAATTAGGTTTGGGTGGCACATTCAATGAAGGTTTTTTAAAAATGATGTTCAACCAATATATTTTGGTCACCATTATGAGTATAATATGGTCAAGAAAACAACATAATCTATCACCATAGGACCACACAATGAAAAATGGGCAACAATGAACCACTTGTTTGTGTCAGGCCCTGAAATTGACTTAGAGACTTCTCCAAAGACTTTTGCCAAGCTTTCTAGTGTAATCCCAGAGCATTTCAGAGCATACTTTTTCTTCTGCTGTTGGCAATGCAGCAGGCAATTCATTTTTCCAAAAGCTTAGCAAAAAAAATTTCATTTTTTTCCCATAATATATGCCAGGTATCATTATAAAAAAAATAAAAATCAGTGCAGGTCTTTATTCTTGGTAGAGCCCAAGGGTGCAGGCTTTACCAGAATTGGGCCCGGGCTTCAATCTACACTTGTCCAATTAGCTGATTTCTTATTCTCTTCCTTGTGGGGGAGTCTGTCCACAGGGACACAAGTTGACCCTCATCAATCAAAGTATACATGAATTCTGGAAACTGATTACACTGCAAAGGGTCCCATGCAGCAAGAGCTTCAAGCTCCAACGAGAGAGGAAAAAGTCAAGAGACAAATAAAGGACAGTACTGAAAATCCTACTCAAATCCTTACTTTTGTTCTGGCTTGATATCCCTGCCCCCCATCATGATCTGGGATTATTCTTTTTCAGGCGAAATTTCACCACTGTGACGTTTTCTTTTTGGAAAAATGGTGATAGAAAATTGTTTTATCTGAGTTTTCTATTAGCCAGATTTTTGTAATAAATGTTCCAACTGGTTGGGTAGCAAACAATATTAGAGGATGTCTAACTTTTTAAGAACATTCATTAGTCAGATTTGCTTTCATTGTCTTCTGTATGATTGCCACCTCAAAGTTCAGCTACATTACAAAATTGAAGAAAGAGTACTGAAATTCAATTCCTTACCATCTCTAATGAGAATATCAATGCTTGGATTGGCTATTTAAGTCATGAGTTACAAGCCATAAACCTTTGTTTCATTGCTGACATACTAGTTAGGAGTTAGGACAAAGGTACTACCCTTGGCTCACATTGGCTTAGTGATTCGGTAAATGTTCACTGCCTGGACAAAAATGCCGTAACCACTCTTGTTGTTGATGAAAAGTGAGCATTTTGAGTCTCATCAGCCTTTTGCTATAGGCAAGATTTTGCCATAAAGAGAATTTGAATATCATTTTTTGGAAACAAAATGATTTTGGAGGGTTTCAATTAGAGGTTTTCTCACTTTTTTGACATAAATTTTCCTGCAAAGTGGTCCCAAAAATTAGCAAAAGTAGTCAAATTCACTCTAGTTTTTTTTAAAAAACTCCCAATTTTTTTGTTGAAAAAAATGACAAAACATGTCAGAAATAAAACACCGGTTTTCAATAGCCAGAAGTGAGGGCAAAAGAAAAGAAAAAGTCATCAGACTTCTCTATTTGGTTTTCAGTGTGTAGCCATAAATATAGTAGGTTGACTAATAATTTGTACTTCATATCTGGTTTATGGTCAGATTTGGCTAAATATTCCTAGGGATGATCGTCAATTTGTCTACATCTTCCTATGAATGATCACGACTTGTGCCACATTAAAATAAGGTTCCTGAAAAGAACATCGATTCTCATTAGGGATGGTTATGTTCAGCAGCTAGGGGCCTCTTGCCGGTTACCTAGTCTATGATCACCCTCTGACAGATGCTCAGGATTTCTGAACTCACAGCAATCACAGGCACAAAGCAGAAATAACCAAGCCCCAAACCATCCATCCATCTTATAGAGTACAAATGCATGTGTCCACTCACACAGAGACAAAGAGTCAAATCTTTTTAGTTACCTATCGGTGTAGATTTGGCATTCTCTCTCTGATTGCATTGCTCGTTTTTGAGTGAGTGCATGCAAAAGTTCCGTCCACATTCACGTGTTTGTCTATGTACAAAACAAGCTCCAGGAGGTGAGGTTTCTTAGTGAAAATTTAGGGTGCCTTACACAATGCATTTTCTTGGAGCAGGATCTTACCCCAAACCTCCCTACGGCATGAGCATTAGGTGATCTGAATCGTCAGATCACCTTGTTTGTTACTAACGGGAAGGCACCCGCTGTGCTCTCAGTGCCTTCTACTCTACGAACCAAGGCTGGATCCAGAGGTCCACCGCAGACGGTACTGACAGTATTGCCTTCCCCTATATAGCCAAATTTGGCTACAGAGAACAATAGATATTTTTGAAACCCTGCTATGAACTGAAGACTTGCAAGAATATATAGTCTAAATATGGTGATTTCAACCATTTTTTTCCTCGAAATCTGATGAATTTGAGGATTTTTTTTCCCAAAATAAGTTCCTTTGTAGAAGCCACAGCCCTTTCTTGGTCATCAAGTGGTGAAATTTCATGGGCCCTAAAAAAACTCTTGTCCCAGTGTTTGTTTTTTTGAAAAAATTTGTCAGTTTTTAACTCAAAAGAACTGGATTTTTTTTGCCAGTGTAAATTCGTTTAATGTTTTTGGAGGAATTTGCTTAAAAATTTATATTACAAAATTGAAAAGAAAAACCCTGTAAATTGGGATTCCATGACAACAATAGTTTTTATTTTTGAGAAATTTTCACATCCTGGTGACAAGGAGAAAAAAACCAATAAATGCAAGAGCTTTCTTTTGGAAAACCACCCTATATTAATGAGAAAGAAAAAAATGGAAACCGCCATATTTAGATAATAGGTAGTAGCATGTAGCCAAAATATAGCACAATTCCTACTTTTTTCTCTGACCTGTAGCCAAATTTGGCTAAGTCCCCTTGTAGATGATTTACCTACCAACCTCACATACCTCACAAAATTTGGGGCCGGGGGAAAAAGAAACACTGATGAGAATTGTGATCCTGGTGTTACTGCACTGCACTGCACTGCACTGCACTGCATGGATTCAATGGTGGTTGGTAGTATGGTCTAGCTCCAATGGCCTTTTTCCAGCTGGAAAGAAAGTGGTGGATGGATTCTTTTGCTTCGTTATTGGAATTTTGGTTTCGTTTCTGGAGAGCTTGAGAAATATTATATTAGTGTTGAATGGATGTTTGTGTGTGTACCTTGAGAAATTGAACTGACCTCATGAGGCTGAGTGAAATGTTACTTGTGTGATGGATGTGTGTCATGTATTGAGAAATTTCACTCGGAGCCTGCCTGGGAGAATTCAGGATCTAGTGCGGTGAGAGTCTAGATGGAGTACATTTGTGTCACTCCTGGACGACGATGTTACCGTCAAGAACGTCAGGAAGCGAGATCAGAGAGTTTTGGGGCAGTTCGAGCAGCTATCCCTTTCAACTGGGAAGAAGCACCTGGAAGACCCAAACTGCAGCAGCTTAATCCGCCAATCGTGCAGCCCACGACAAGGCTGTTGCAGCAGCGGCCATGGACTACTCAGTTCAGTCCTGCGGAGCCTGATTTCAGTACGCGGCGCTTTCAAGCGGATCAGATGCTGGCAACGTCCGCTGGGAAGATTACAGAGGACGTTATAATTAGACGTAAAATTCCGGAGAAAGTTACGCCGTCGACAGGTTCTGCGTTCCTGTGTTCCAGTGCGCGATTTCAAGCGGAGCGGCCTTTTAAATCTGAGGAATTCGGGATAGGTCAAAGGTTGCCGCTGCCTCCCAGGCTGCGAGCTTTGAAGAACCAGGTAGCACAAGACTCTTGGGGTACTGGAATTCAACAATTCCAGACCATCTTGGGCGTGCAGAATCAGCTGCCAGATTCAAGACATGACGGATCAGGCCATCGCCGGGCTCTGTCTCTCTCAAGGTGGATTGCAGAGGTGGAAGCATCTCTAGAAGAAAAAGACGACGAAGGAAAAGAAGAAGAAGAAGAAGAAGAAGACGAAGGTTTCAGTTTTTGCTATATGCATGGTCGATCAAAAGATACAAGGCCGACGTTCCTGAAGAACAAAATGGAGCAGCGCTGGAGAAAGCTGGATCTGCAGGGCCATCTTTCCGACGAATTTGTTTGCAACAAAGTGGTGGATCATTCTTCGACAGAGAACACTAAACGAATTAGCCTCGAGTTCTTTAGTCTACATCACTCTCACTATCATGAATTTTCAAAGGAGCGCCTGCTGGAGAAACAAAACGCACTAGATGATGTTCCCAAAGCTGCCGCCTCGCCCGGCGCGGTATCCTGTCACTGCTCTTTCCGAAACCTTGCAGCCGCGCTGCGAGCTCGAAAATCAAAATCGTCATCAAGGTGGGTGCAGGGTAGTTTTCTAAAACGCTTGAATCCATCCTTCACAACAACAAAAAAAAAAAAAAAAAAAATCTCTCAACATGCAGTAGATCTAGAGATAGCACTACAGAAAATATTGTCGATCATTGTAGCAGTCTGTGATGATCTGCAATGCGTCATGCATAGTAATGATACAATTGCCTTCTGGGTGCCAATTGCAGAACTGCCTCCAGCAGATCATCTCCAGCTGCTATATCCCCGCATGATTTCCATGTCCCAGAAGACTTATCAGCAAGAGAGGAGGAAACAACAGTTCTTGATAATTGCAGACAATGTCGTCCTGGCCGCCACAAGGCTTCGCGGCTTACGAGCTGCTTTGCAATCGATTCACCCTGTCAATCCTGCCATAATCTCCATGGTCTGACACCAGGATACGAAAGTCCTTGACGCGAGCTGGTCCAAGCAGTATCATGATCGACAGAGCAGCAATTGCTGACCAACAAACCTTCAGCGAACTCGAGTTTGCACCTTACTTACTGAAAGACAGGAGGAATTCACAACAAGAAGCCACAGACGGAGCTGCGTGCGCGGAATCATCACTTGCAGGTGGAACCCAAAACAACAGTTTTCTTCACAGATTCAGCTCATTCTCTGCTTTGACAATCATCACTTGGAGGAACAAAAACAACAACAAAATTCTTCCCCAATCAGGCTTCCCCAATCATCAATTTTCTTGACCAATGAATCAGATCCTTGAATCTCTGCTTCCCAATCCTGGCTTTGTGGTTACAGAAACAGCAAATTTTCTGGACAGATCTATTCAGATTCTTTCTTTCTGCTTCCCAGTCATCTGACTTTGTAGGGACAAAAAGAAGACATTTTCTTTGACAGATTCATATCCCTGATCTGCTTCCCATTGTGGAAAATGAAAGTTTAGGATTGCTATGCAACATCAACTAGCTAGGATAATTAGAAGGTCCAAATTTGGCATTTTTCTGTACTGACTACTTAAGGATTGAGAAATATCACCCAAAAAGAATGTATCCTAACATTCAACAACCATAATAACATGATGAGTTTGAGGCTGGCAATTTGCACCTAGATTCTCCAGACTCCACACTATCATATTCACTTGGATCCAATTAGTTGGTCCTTTTGGGACCTAGAGTGGAGATAGGTCTGGGCACCCAAGACCTCATTATTACTTCTGTTTCTATGGCGTCACATGGTGCTCTACCATGAAAGCTTTGCATTTTGGCCAACTCCAAACCCTAAACCTCTAACCCATTATGGCCTAAACATCAAATCTCTACTAACAAGTCTCCAATTATAATCAATTAGGAAGAATTGGTTTAGACCATCTAGGGCGAAAACCTCTGGGGACATATACAAGGCCAAATGTGGAAGAAGCCAGGCCTATTTTGTGGTGTTTATAATCATTCACTTCAAAGGTTGAAATTGGATGTGTAAAATATGTCAACAATAGTGATGGGAAATTTGGAAAAAGCTTTTCAAAACATTAAAGTTATCTGCAAAGACAGTAAAACCAGGTATAGAACTGAAACTGAGGACAGGACTGCACCAAAGGTAAATAAGAGGAGGAAACTCAAGTTTCCTCCTCAACTTAGGATGATTTCAGTTTCTTCTTTATTTATTTTTAGTGTTTTTCCTACCTTTAATTAGGAACTTATGTAAGATATTACTTAGTATTACCTATGCAGACCCTAATGTATACCTATGGATATCTAAGGACTACTTAAGGGATTACACAAAGCTTTCCTAAGAAATTAGTTAAGAATTTTCTCAGTTAAGACATGTCTAGGGATTAGGAGTTAATTATGAAACCACCTAGGGTTCACTCATAGTGCAAGAAAGGGCTACATAGGGCCTTGGGGGCTATCTAGGATAGGGATTATCAAAAACTTACATAGAGGGCTACATAAGGTCTATTTAGAGGACTACTACTTATGCATTACCTAAAGACCTATTTAGGTTATGAGATACTTAAAGGCTACTTAATGAGTTATCTAAAACCTAGTTATGGGACTAGCTAGGGATTTCTTGAGTTAGGGAATACCTAAAGATTATTTTTAAAACTACCTTAGGCTGATTCATAATGCAAGGGGAGATTACATAGGGTCTACATAAGAGACTACCTACAGCCTACTCAGGACTGACTCATACTCCCAATGTAAAACCTATGTAACCCTTAAATATACACTAACTTAGGTAAGTCCTTAGATAATGCTTATCTAATATTTTAAATAATTCTTAAGTAACCGTCTATGTTGGTTTTCAATAGCCTTTATCTCAAATAGCGCCTAGGTAGCTATTAAGTGTGCACTATGTAATCCCTTAAGTAAACCCAAGGTAGCCCTTGACATAGGTAGTACCTTTTTCCATAAGCAAACCATAGATAGACCCTATGTACATCCTAACCTAGTTAGTCGTTTACCCTAGGTAGCCCCTTAATTTATTTGGTTGTAACATAGGTAGATTGTAATGTGATTAGAATAAAAACTTTAGTGACCACTTGTGCATGTTCATCTTTAGTTTTGAGGAACGGTTCTCATTTTGGTGGACTTATGGATGGATGAATTGGGAGGATGAGTGGCTACTGAAATGAGGCCCAAAATGAGGATTACTTTATGGATAATTTATTATCCATAGAATTAAGGGTATTGAAAAAGGACATGGGTTTTTAGCATTTGAGTGTACAAAATTTGACAATTTTACATATATGATATATGATCATTATAAATCAATCTTCAAATGTGCATCAATTGATGGTCATGATATTTGTCCATTTATTTGTAGTATTTGTTTATGATGAACCCAAATCTTGTGACTGGGTATTGATTGAGAAACTATTTCTAGAATTGGTTGTTAAGGTTTTAAATATTTCTAGTGCCATGACAGAAAATGTGCAATTGTAGGTTAAGAATGAGATCATTGGCAATAATTTCATTTGCTTTACTAACTACCATATAATTTTGAAGGTTTGTAACATTCATGCTACTTCTAATTTGATAGAAAATGACCACAAAATTAGGAGGGTTCAATGTTGGGGCTTGTGGAGTTTCTTGGTGGTATGTCCTTTGGATTTGTACAAGTTGTATGGAATATTAATTGTACGTCTTCAAATTTGCAACCATTCTTGCATGAGGTCACAGATGGATATTGTCAGCAACCCCTCCACACAACCTTGGTGATCCAAAACCAAAGATAAATCACATACTTCCCAATATGAACCTTGAAATACAGCAAACCTAGTTACTTAGGGGTAGCAGAACTCTATCATCAAGTCTTTCCTAAACAAAGGTTTAAGTATCAGGGAAAAGAAACCAAGGTTGAACTCATGATACTGGAACAAAAAACAGGTCAACAAAATGGGTACATCAGCTATGCAAGTACCAAATGTATAACACTGTGGGAATCTCTGTTTTCACAAATTTGTGATTTGACCATTCTGCACAAACAAATTGACCTTCTCATGCATAGCATCTGCTTCAGCTTACAGTGCTTCCTAGTGCTTGAATTCAGCCTCAAGGTTGTAGATGAGATGAAGCACCTTCATCTTGGAGGAGTCAGATTCACCATCCCCAAGAGCCACACATGTTTCAAGAGTAATAAAGCATACTAACCATCCTACATAAGAGGTTGACTCTTTCTGCCACTCTTGAGAGCAGTCCCCAGAAACAAATTTCAGTGACAATAAGTGCAATTCTGACTCCTGTGACATTCTGCAGCAGCAGCAACAACAATTCAATACTGTGCTAGGGTTTGGTGCCTGTCTATGTAGCTAAAGCTCAAATCCTTCAAGGGTGGGCTGTACCTTGGACTCAAGGACCGCTGCTGCTGCAGCTTCAACCTCCAGATAGTGACATCAGCAAGGCCTGCCATTGTCCCTGCTGCTCCCACCTCCTCTCTCCCTTGTGCAGTATGCCAGTTGAATACCACAGAAGAGATCCCAACAACTCTCCAAATCTGACCAACTGGTTCCATTCAACTATGACCACCAACTTTGGTCACAGAAACAGTATTTGCCAACCAAGCACATCAATTCAACAGGAGATACAAAAATTCAGCATACAACCATCTTACAAGCCTACATCCCAACTTCAAACACAGATGCAGCAACTGACACCTACTAAAGTACTGAATAACAAATCCAAGTTTAGATTTTACAAAGAATCAAACCTAACTTGATTGCATGGCCATCTGAGCCGCTACTTTTACCATTTGAATGTGAATGTCTTCCATTTTCAAAATAAAACAATCCTGCACTTCTCTGTAGATACATAATATGCATGCAATCCCTCAAGAGGTTTGACAATTCACAATCGATTGCTGAGTCACCAATTTCTTGGACATCAGGTAACTTCTTTTTCCAGATTAGTGGGTTCTACAGAGTTCTTGAGTGGCAATGTCAAATTCACAGACACCAAAGTTACAAACAGAATTGTGCAGAGAAATCCTGAAATTCCACAAGCGAATAGAGGTGTATTTCATGAATGCAATCAACTGCCAACGAACTCTCTGTATCCAAAATGGTACTCAACCTCAATCTCATGATAGAGGAACTTGTATTGAGGGAGCTAAGGAAGAAATTTTTTGAGTGCTGTCAACTAAACTACCATTACTGGCGCTGCAAGCTGCCTCAATTGAGCTACAACTATGAGCTTTCACCTCCATGTGTTATCTCCCGCATTTTGTTTCAAAAGTGGCTCTGTCCCTGAAAGGTCAAATAGCAGTCACAAAAGCCTCGCAACTACTAGGAGTGCCACTCATCCTTATGACATGACTAAGCTTCTGGTGCAACTTCATCTTCATCTACATAAGTGGAAGTGTCATAGTCAATGTAGTCATTGTCATCTTCATCATCTTCATCAAAGCCTAAGCTTAGAGCTTGCATCTTAAACCCTGCTTGTTCAATAATCTCCACAAGACCCGATGCAACTCCTGTTGCTTGAATGCTAGTTTGTTTTGTTAACTGCAAAAGCACCAGTCAGAGCAAGCTTAGCTTCAACTATACATGGAGAAGAGCAAAGACAGAGGTGTCAAGTACAATGAGTTGTTGAAGAATAAGAATCTTGTCCATGGGTGAACAAAACATATCCAAGGACTAACAAGCTCCAAGAAAACTCACAAACCCTGGCACTATCCAGATTTGCTATGTTTCACAAAAGCTCCTCCAGAACATGTGAGAAAAGAGCATTACCTCTACAGTAGCTGCACCTTCAGAGATGTAGACATTCACATTGCTGACACCTTCAGTTGCCTGCACTTGGCCAGGAATTACTCCAATGAGAGACACAGTTTGAAACTAACTACTTCTGACAGGAAGATAGCGAATGAAATACAACATGATGAAAAGAGATTCATGCTACACAATTGCATATGAAGCTTCAATACTCAAAACCTCATGTTGGCAAATAGACTGCACTAATGCTGCTGCAGAAGCCCTTTTTTTCCTTCAAAGGAAAATCCTGTAAGCTTTAGAGCCTCACCTCTAAAGCCTTGGTGACCTTGGGAATTGCTGTTTCAATCAGCGAACCCTCTGCCTGCAAGAAGAAGAATCCCACACCACCAGCCTTAGGCCGTTGAACAGACCAGGTCCAAATATTTGGCAGCAAGTTGCAAAGAAACTAGAAACAATGGCTCACAGATTTGCCATACAAGGAAGACGCTGGAAGAGCATACAAGGTGTGAGGATTCAACCCTAGAACAGCCAAATTCAGGAGAAGAAAAAAAAAAACTATGAAAACAAGGAACAGAGGTCTAACCTTGAAGTACATGGAGAGGTTATCTGTAGGAGCTTGTACGTCCACTTGCTCCGAAGCCACGGCTTCCTCAATTACAGCCCTCACCGGCCGCCTGCCGTTATTACCCCATCCATACCGAACTGTCGAAAATCTGCTGCCGAGGCTGGAAACGGAGCAAGAAGAAGAAGAAGAAGAAGAAGAAGAGGTGAAAAAGGAGGAGCAAGAAGCAGAAGCAGCAGCAGAAGCCCTGTTGGCTTGAAACCGCCTACAATCTACACCACTGGTTGCAGCTACTCTAAGAGTAGTGCAGTGGAGAGAGAGAGCTGCCATGGAAACTCAACAATAGAATCTCCCCGGCACTCTGTATCCTTGAAATCCCTCACAAACAGAAGAGACAATCCCACCCACAAACACAACGCAAGCTTCTCTCCCTCTCTCTCTCTCTCTCTCGCGCGCGAGCGCGCACACCAGAGATGGAAGAGGATAAGACGACAGAGTTGTGTTCATCCTGGCTCCAATGGATGCCAAAAAACTTCATCCAACATACCAACCAGAGTTCTGTTCATCCCGGTTCCAATGGATGCAAGAAACTTCGTCCAACACGCGAACAGAGTTCTTTTGTCCATCCTGGTTCCAATGGATGCAAGAAACTTCGTCCAACACGCGAACAGAGTTCTTTTGTCCATCCTGGT
>Ga0116229_10008977_pt1 | contig 15383 bp, 13 predicted proteins | sample S1TSphgellanicum_3_FD_87313 | JGI IMG/M metagenome (GOLD analysis project Ga0116229, IMG submission 87313) | Host-associated microbial communities from peat moss isolated from Minnesota, USA - S1T2_Fc - Sphagnum magellanicum MG | ecosystem: Host-associated > Plants > Peat moss > Unclassified... | reverse complement strand
TAGAACTGGCAGCGGGTGCGGCCGTGGACCGTAATGGCCCGGACCCCCGCCCGTTCGGCCCGCATCGCCAGCTCCGGCGCATTCTGGCTAGCCGCATCCCATCCCAGCCGCATCTTCAGCGTCACCGGCCGCCGGGTCGCGCCGACGGCCGCAGCGATCAGACGCTCAGCCTGATCCAAATCGCGCATCAGGGCCGAGCCCGCCAGAGAGCCGGTCACCTCCTTGGCGGGGCAGCCCATGTTGAGGTCGATGATCTCGGCGCCCGCGGCCTCCGCCATGCGCGCGCCCTCAGCCAGCCACGCCGCCTCGCGACCGACCAATTGCATGACATTGAGGGGCAGCCCCTCCCCCACCGCCGCGCGGCGCACGACATCGGGCCGCCCGCGCGCGAACTCGGCGCAGGCCACCATCTCGGTCGCAACATAGGGGGCGCCCAACCGCGACAGCAGCCGTCGGAAAGGCAGGTCTGTCACGCCCGTCATGGGCGCGGCGAGTACACGTCCAGCAACCGTGACGTCGCCGATCTTCAACGTATTGGGAATTGAGTCGCCGTCCGACTTTACGAGCGGCGCGGCCATGGGCGTGTCAGGCGAGCCTGTTAGGCCGCAACCTGCATCGCCAACTTCGCCTTAATCTGACGCTTGATTTTCAGAGCGCGGGGCGACAGCTTCTCATCGGAGGCCTTGATCAGGAACACGTCCAGACCGCCGCGGAAGTCCAGCGTACGCAGGGCGGCGTTGCTGACCTTCAAGCGGAAGCTCTGGCCCAGCGCTTCGGACTGCAGCGAGGTCGCGGCCAGCGAGGGCAAGAACCGACGCTTGGTCTTGATGTTGGAATGGCTCACGTTGTGGCCGACCATGGGGCCGACGCCCGTGAGTTCGCAACGACGCGACATGACGCTATTTCCGTTAAAGACGTGGCGGATAGGTAATCGACGCGGAAGATGGCTCTTCCACGCGAGAAGCGCGGTTTTAGTCGCGGTGGCCTGCGGCGTCAAGGGCTGCGTCAGAGCTTGAATTTATAAAAGCGATCTAGCAGCCCGTTCCGGTGGGCTCCGGGCTGGTCGTCGTTTGATATCACAGCCAATAGCTGGATATCCCTCAAGACCGCAACGGCGTTAAAGGATGGTGCGACCGCAGCATTATCGGCGCTCATAATAGGTACTTTTGATTCTGAAGCAAGCGACGCTTGAAAAGCGCCGGGCGGCCCAGAACTAAGCAGCAATCCGTCGAATTGCTGCCTCTGCGCTTGAAAACGCAACCGTCTTGGCACCGAGTTCAAGCAACTTCAAGTCAGACGCCTGCCAATCGGCCGCATCGTCATAAACTATAAGCTGAATAACGTTAGGATCTTTGGTTAATCGCACATCCATATTAGCTACTACACGCGAGTTGATAGACGACCCGTCGTTAATGACTGGATCAATTATGAGTTTTCTATTACCATGAAGATAGATAATATGACCAAATTTATGCTGCTTGTTACTGGCACCTATAATCAACGCATCATTTTTCATGCTCTCGTGGAAATACCGCTGCAAGAGCGCAGCCAAATCCGCTTTGAAGTTGCGGTTCACCCGGAACTTCAAATGCTGCGACCCCCAATCGGCCACCTCCTTTGAAGCGTTAGCTACTAGAATCAAGGCGGCGGGGACTACTGATCGGGAAACGACGGGACTGAAGATCGCTCCCTTGCGCACCTTGAGGCCCTGCGGCTTCACGAACGCCCCCATTTGTCTGTCTGATAGGCAGCTCACAAAACCCATGTCACTTAATTCTAGGGCAGCGCCGCCGTCGTCGCTGATAACGAATTCATTTCCGCGGCCCCGTAATGCAACGCCAACGGCATTGTTAGACGGGTATAAACAATGGGTAGTTACGCGCAGACCATCTCCCATCGCGGAAACCCGGACGGCGGATACCAAAACGTCCCTTAGCTCTTGCGCTTCCATCAGAACAGCTCGGTTCGTGCTGGCAGTGTGATCGTGCCCGAAGGCGGCATTTGAATGTTCGTCTCGTGACAAAACCACTCAAAAGCCGCTTCGAAACTGTTAAGCTTCGCATCCAAATGTCTAGCATTTTTCATGGTCTTTGGCAACGAATTTGAAGTAACGAACCTCGTGTTATCGACCCAATTATGATAATGTGGCCCCTGAACGATCATTCCGGCAATGTCTTTCGGTGCGTTAAGAGAGTTTGTATGTGTTGCAGTGGGGTCGTATTCTAATCTCCAGATACATTTGGGCTGTCGAATTAAGATGGTAAATCTTAAAGGTACCCTGTTTGGGTAGGCGCATATCTCTAGGTCTATTCCGCTGCTCTCGCCATTTAGTAGAAGCGGTATCAAGATCCGCCATTGGCCATGATGATCCATCTCACGCCATGCGGCATCTCCGCCGAGCGTCTTCGGGGCCGCCAAAAGGTCGCTGATGATCGCTACGATCTCGGGTGTCGCCATTGCGCTCAACTTGGCAGAGCTTTTGCGAGGCGCCTAGATGGCTAGGCAAAAGGCAGCTGGGTCTTCTACTTTGATGCTCCTCACCGCCGTCGCGCGCAGGTGGCGTCAAGAGCGAAGAGCGAAGCGTCTCTTGATGCGTCCGAGCACGGCGGTGAACCCGCAGCCACCCAGAACACCGTAGTGTCCCAATCTCCGCCGACATACCATTAGCAGTATCGAACAAACCCTGAATCTCCCCGAGTCAGTGATTCGGTGCTGATTCGTTTTCGCGCTGTTCCGACCTGTGTCCAGCCGTTAACCACGCCCGTTAATCTGGCGAATATCCTTGAAAACAGCGGCCAATCGGCTTGCCAAATCACTCCGGATTTCCGATCTACTGTAGGTATGGCGGATCGCCCCTCGGGCGCCGCGCCGTCGCGACTCGTGGCGGTGCTGGGCCCCACCAATACAGGCAAGACCCACCTGGCGGTGGAGCGGATGCTGGGCCACGCGTCCGGCATGATCGGTCTGCCGTTGCGTCTGTTGGCGCGGGAGATCTACGACCGCATCGTCAAGCTGCGCGGCGCGCGCTCGGTGGCGCTGATCACCGGCGAAGAAAAGATCGTCCCGCCCCACGCGGTCTATTTCGTCTGCACGGTCGAGGCCATGCCGCTGACGCGGGATGTGGAGTTTCTGGCCGTAGACGAGATTCAGCTCTGCGCCGATCCGGCGCGCGGGCATGTGTTCACCCATCGCCTACTGCACGCGCGGGGCCGTTGCGAGACCATGTTCCTGGGCGCCCTCACAGCCGCGCCCCTGATCCGGCGCCTCTTGCCAGGCGTAGAGGTGGTGACGCGGGAGCGGTTCAGCGCCCTGACCTACGCCGGCTCCAAAAAGCTGACCCGCCTGCCCCGGCGTACCGCCGTGGTCGCGTTCTCGGCCGAGAACGTCTACGCCATCGCCGAGCTGATCCGCCGCCAGCGCGGCGGCGCGGCGGTGGTGATGGGTAGCCTGTCGCCCCGCACCCGCAACGCGCAAGTGGCTCTGTATCAGTCCGGCGAGGTCGATTTCCTGGTCGCCACCGACGCCATCGGCATGGGGCTGAACATGGACGTGGACCATGTCGCCTTCGCCGGCCTGAAAAAGTTCGACGGCAAGCGAAGCCGCTGGCTGCATCCCCAAGAAGTGGGTCAGATCGCCGGCCGAGCCGGCCGCTATCGCACTGACGGAACGTTCGGCGTCACCGGCGACGCCGAGGAGATGGACGACGATCTGGTTGAAGCCGTCCAGGAGCATCTGTTCGAACCCCTTGTCGCCGCCGAGTGGCGCAGCGCTGACTTGGATTTCACCTCGCTGAAGGGCCTAACGCGCTCCCTCGCCGCCCCGCCGACCAGGGACGGGCTGAAACTGGCCGAGGAGAGCCTGGACGAGACGACGCTGCGCCAACTGTCGACCGATCCCGATCTGGACAGCCGCTGCCGCAACCGTGCGGTGCTCCGGCGGCTGTGGGAGGTGTGCCAGACGCCGGACTTCCGCAAGACCACCTTGGACGAGCATGTTCGCCTGTGCCGCACGGTGTTCGACTACCTCACCAGCCGCAGCGAACGCCTGCCGGAAGACTGGATCGCTGAACAGTTTACGGGATTAGATCGAAGTGAGGGCGATATCGACGTCCTGGCCCAGCGCCTGGCGGGGGTGCGCACCCTGGCCTACGCCGCCAATCGCCCCGATTGGCTTCACGACCCGGCCCATTGGCGCCAAAAGACGCGGGCTCTGGAAGATCGCCTCTCGGACACCCTGCACGAACGGCTGATGGCCCGTTTCATTGATCGGCGCACGAGCGCCTTGATGCGCAGCCTGCATCAGCGGGCGGACGTTCTGGCCGGCGTCGGCGCCGATGGGGCGATTACGGTCGAGGGCCACTATGTCGGCCGGCTGAAAGGGCTCAAATTCGAGATCGCGGCCTCCTCCACGGCGCTGGAGGATAAGGCGCTGCGCGGCGCCGCCCAGCGCGCCGTAGCGCCGGAGCTGACCAAGCGGCTGGGCCAGCTGTCAGCCGATCCGGACGACCGGTTTGCGCTGTTGCCCAGCGGCCTGATCACCTGGAACGGCGAAGCGGCGGGACGGCTGGTGGGCGGTCGGCCGTTTGCGCCCCGGTGCGAACTGTTCGGCGACCTGGGCCAACCCCCGGCCCGCGAGCGGGCGCGCCGGCGGCTAGAGGCCTTCATGGTCGGCGAGGCGGGGCGGGTGCTGGCGCCCCTCAAGCGGCTAGACGACGCTATCGCCGACGGGGGTTTGCGAGGGTTGGCGCGCGGCGTCGCCTATCGCCTCGCCGAGGCCGGCGGCGTCTTGCCTCGCGCTGGCGTCAGCGCCGAAGTGGCGGCCCTTAGCCAGGGCGAGCGGCGCGCCCTGCGCCAGCTGGGCGTCCAGTTCGGAACCTTTGCGGTCTTCCTGCCCGCCCTCCTCTCCCCTGAGGCCAGACTGATCGGCGCCGCCTTCGCTCTGATCGCGGCCCCAACATGGCGGCCCCACGCCGAGCGCCCAAGCCGCCTCCCGACCCCGGTCCCGTCACCCCTGGCGCTCGGCTGGCGCGGCGTCATGGCCTGCGGAGGGTTGGCGACCCCGGTGGAGATGCTGGAACGCCTTGGCGCCTTGTTGCGTGAAGCGCCTCAGGCTAGCGGCGGCGTTGCGCTGAGCGACGAGGTCCTGGGCCAAGCGGGTTGGTCGCCCAGCGACGCGGCTGTGGTGTTGCGAAGCCTGGGCTACACCCCCGCCCGGCGGCCCGAGCCCGGACAGCCCGCGATCTGGCGGCGACGCAAAACCAAGCCCACAAACTTCAGCCCGACCGCGACCGTATCGGCGCAGGACAGCGCCCACCGCGCCGCGCCATCGCTGTCGCCCTTCGCCGCCCTGGCGCAAATCAACGTCCGCCCGGCGGCGCCCGCGGCGACCAAGCGGCCCAGCCGACGTCGGCGTCCGCGCAAACCGCGCTCGGTCGTGGGGGCCGCATGACCGATAGCGGCGAGGCGTGCCGGGTCGATGTCTGGCTATGGCGGGCGCGGGTGTTCAAGACCCGCAGCCAAGCCGCCCAATTCGTCGACGCCGGCCGCCTGCGCCGCACCCGCGCGGGCGTCGAACAACGCCTGGACAAGGCCAGCCGCTCGGTTCGACCCGATGATGTGCTGGTGTTCGCCCTGGCCGGCCGGGTCTGGACGATGCGGATCGTGGCGCTGGGCGTCCGCCGCGGGCCGCCGGGGGAGGCCAGGGCGCTCTATAGGGCGCTGGACGTGATGACAGCTACGCCGCCGCCCGAGGCTTTATGGCCAGTAGCTCTGAGCTGATTTCCTGCTTGCGTTGGTCCAGCTGATAGCCGTTCTGCAGCCTGAGCCAGAAACCTTCAGAGAGGCCGAAGTAGCGGCATAGCCTGAGATCGGTGTCGGCTGTGACGGCCCGCTTGCCCAGGACAATCTCGTTGATGCGCCGCGGCGGAACCCCGACCGCTCGCGCCAAGGCGTTCTGGGACAACTGCATCGGCTCCAGAAATTCCAACTGAAGGATTTCACCTGGCGTCGAGCGCGCGATAGCGTGGTCAGTGATAGTCGATGATTTCAACATCTTTTACGCCTCCTGAAGTCCAAACGAAAATCAGTCTCCACTGTTGGTTGATCCGGATGCTGTGCTTACCCTTCAGATCACCTTTCAAAGCTTCCAAGTGGTTATTGGGTGGTATCTTTAGATCCTCTAAGACGCACGAGGCATCAAGCATCTGCAATTTCCGAAGCGCAGTCTTCTGGATCGTCTGCGGAAGGGTGCGGCTCGACCGACCGTCCCACAGACCCTCTGTTTCCTTACATCGAAAGCTTAGGATCATGGTGTCTATATAACGTTATGCGTTATGAACCTCAATCAGCGAGGCGAGCGCCCCTCTCATTATGCGAAATCGATATCCCCCTACGTTACAATCTGACCGCCGCCGCCATCGTCGACGCAATAAACCCGCCGCCGAGCACGCGGCTCGGCGCCTGGGCGTCGTAGAGCACGCAGGCCTGGCCCGGCGAGACGCCCTCTTCCGCGGTGTCGAACACCACGGCGGGGCGGCCGTCTTCGATCACCAGCCTAGCGGGGACCGGGTCGCGGGTGGAGCGCACGCGGGCGAGGACGGGCAGACCCACCTCGGCTGCGGCCGCCAGGCTCGGCTGATCGCCCAGCCAGTTGATTTCGCTCAAGCTTAAGGCGCGCGTCAGAAGCGCCTCGCGGGGGCCCACGATCACACGCTTGGTCGCCGGGTCGAGTTTCACGACGAACAACGGATCGCCGACCGCCACGTTCAAGCCGCGCCTCTGACCGACCGTATAGCGCGACACGCCCTCGTGGCGGCCGAGCACCCGGCCATCCAGATGCACGATCTCGCCCGCGCCCGCTGCATGGGGGCGCAGCTTGTCGATCAGGGTGGAATACTTGCCTTCCGGCACAAAGCAGATGTCCTGACTGTCAGGCTTGTCGGCCACCGCCAAGCCGAGCGCCGTCGCGGTCGCGCGCACCTCGGTCTTCGGCAGATCGCCCAGAGGAAAGCGCAGGTACGCCAGCTGTTGCACCGTGGTGGCGAACAGGAAATAGCTCTGATCCCGCGACGGATCGCGAGCCCGATGGAGCTGCGGCCCGGCGGCGCCCTCGCGACGGCGGACATAGTGGCCCGTGGCCATGGCCTCGGCGCCCAGCTCCTTGGCCACATCGACCAGGTCGCGGAACTTCACCGTTTGATTGCAGCGGATGCAGGGGATCGGCGTCTCGCCCCTGAGGTACGCGTCGGCGAAATCCTCGATCACGTCCTGGCGAAAGCGGCTTTCGTAATCCAGCACATAGTGGGGGACGCCAATCCGCTCGGCGGCTTGCCGGGCATCGCGAATGTCCTGGCCCGCACAGCAGGCGCCGGCCTTCTTCACCGCCGCGCCATGATCGTAGAGCTGTAGCGTCACGCCCACCACGTCATAGCCAGCCCGCGCCAGCACCGCCGCCGCGACCGTCGAATCCACCCCGCCCGACATGGCCGCCACAACGCGGGCCCCAACCGGCAAGCCGACGGCGGCCCGCACGGCGGCTTCGGCGCGGTCTAAAACGTCTGAAATGGCGGGCTCAGCGAGCGACATGGGGTGAACTTAAGGCTTGTGCGGCCAAAACGCGAGCCGGCAAGCCAGCTGCGGCTGAGTAGAATCCGAGCGTTGTGCGCCAAGGGGTCGCCGGCCCCTTATACAGGATGGCCGCGCTCACCTGTGATAACCGCATTGCAGCCAACCTCTCGGGCGCGCCCGAGACCATGCTCTGGTCGCTGCACAACCGGGCGATCGAGACGAAGCGCCAGGATGGCGTGCCCAGCCTTGTGCATGTCACGACCCTGGGTCCTGAACCCATGGGTCCCGTCGCCGACGAAGATCCAAACTCCCGGAGTTCCTCAATGCCTTCCAACCGTCGCGATCCGTCCACCATGGGCGGCGTTTCCGCCATGGCGATCCACAACATGAGCTGCGGCGACGACATCGCCCGGGCGTCTCGCCACGTCATCGGCAAGCGCGTAGCGCTGGGCGTGCAGGCGGCCTTGCGCCCCCATCGGGCCGACCACGCCGAGTTCGCGCGCATCATTCCGGAAAAGGTCGAGGCCTTCTCGGCTGCGGGCAAGGTGATGATGCAGAAATCAGACGAAGCTGGCCGCCAGATGATCGAGGATTTGTCGTTGGAAGTCGTGACCGCCGCCAGCGCGGTCGTATCCATGAGCCAGCGCCCCAATCCCATCGACCTTGCGGCGGCGCAGGGGCGGTTCGCCTATGGGTGGATGGGCCGGGCAGCGTCGCGTTTCATCGAGATGGGCATGTTCGCCATGGCCGCCCAGGCGGCGGCCATGGCGCCGATCCGGCGAACGGTGGTGGAGAATTCTGAGCGGCTGGCGGGGTAGGGGCGGTAGCTGGGCGATTTCACCGCGACCCGGCGACGTCGGTTTCAAGCAGCATTCGCACGTAGCGCGTATAAGGCACGCCCTTTGCCTTTGCCTTTGCCTTGAGGGCCGCGAGCAGCGACGTCGGGAGACGCATGTTCAGCGCCGCCGACTTCGGCTCGATCTCGAACCGCATAGGCTTAAAACCCGAAAGATCATATTCGGTCAGATCGGCGACGGCGACGAATGCCTCAGCGGCCTCGTCGCTCGGCAGAGATGGCATGGGCTTAGCCTTGTCCTTCATAATGATCGACCTCCTTCTGGTGCATGTAGCGGGCGCTGATAGGGCGAAGCTTGGTCTCGCCGTCGATGTCGCGATAGGCGGCGACTAAGAAGACGTATCGCCCTGACGCTGTTTTCCCTATGGCCCGGAATCTCAGCTCTTGGGGATGGGGGTCGGCCATAACCGCTGGCTGACCCAATAACACCTGCTCGATTTCTTCCTGTGATACGCCATGCTTTCCGCATTTCGGCCAGTTGCCGGTATCCCAGTTAAAACCTCCAAATTTCATGGGATTTGTATGCACGCTTGTAAATACAAATACAATGACATTGACACCCCCTACGCGCAGACAGCTTTAGCGTCTCCATTGTGGTTGACGAGTGTAATCTAGTTGTGGTCGATTTCGCATCCGAGGGCTTGAGGTGAAAATACGTGATCCGAGCTATCCGAAAGTTGGGGGCGTCCAAGCGAAGCAACGCTCGCTCGGTGAAATGGTGGGGCAACGCCCTCTCACTGATGGCGATCTTGGTAGCTTCGCCAGTCGCTAAAAATGCCGATGCGAACAGCGTCGGGCAGCCTGGGCCGGACACAGTCCCCGCTCCTGAATACGATCCACTGTCGTTGAGAACTGTTCGGCTTTGGGAGGGCGCCGCGCCAGGGTCTCATGGAACCGCGCCGCCAGACATCCCGACACTAACAATCGTTCCGCCTGACGGACTCACACCCGTGGGCGCCGCCGTGATTGTTGCGCCGAGCGGTGGATATCAAATACTCGAAAGCGGTCGCGACGCCCAAGATGTTCGCAGGACCGAGGGCCTCCCCGGAGATGGTGCGGCAAACGATGCCGTCCCTTAACGTCACGCCGCAAACGCCGCCTACCTTCATCTCCAAACCACCGAAGACCGCTCACTCGCCACCAACGCGACGGGTTTCTACGATGCTCTTTTCGCGGCCAAGGTTCCTGTTGAGCTGCACATCTTCGAGCGGGGTCGGCACGGGGTCGGACTCGGCATGACCGACCCTGCCCTCAGCCTATGGCCGTTGTTGCTTCAGAACTGGCTCGCCGGTCGGGGGCTATTGGAGCCTCCGCCAGGCCAAGCAAAGCCCTAACCCTCCACCCGAAACACCCAAAACCGACAGGCCAAAAACACCACCACCGTATAAACCCCCATCCCCGCCAGTTGAGCGGCGAGGTGGGGCAGGGCGCCTTGGCCGAGGCTTGCGCCAGCTACGCGCAGGATCAGTTGGTTGAGGGCGAATGCGGCCAGGACGACGGCGATGTAGCGGGGCGCGGTGGCGCGGGGGTTGGTTTGGCTTTTGAACACAAAGCGTCGGTTCAGCACGAAGCCGACGCCCATACCGACCAGATAGCCCGCCGCATTGGCCAGGGGGGGTGAGATATGCAGACCCACGTCAAGGCCCGCGATGACGGCGAAGCCGATGCCGGTATTGATCAAGCCGGCCAGCCCGAAACGAGCGATCAGGGAGAGCAGGGTGCGGATCGCGGCGATCTTGGGCGGCGGCGAACCGGGGTTAAACACGGTGGACATTTTTTTGGCCCGCGCCCAATAATTGCTGCATCCTCATCCTCTTCCGCCTCCCACGGACTTGTTCCTGGGGTCCATGGCGCGACATTTCCATCGCCGAATGGCTATCAAACTTCGCGTTGAATGGGTGAGGCCCTGACTTGGGGGAGGAAGAGGGTGCGCGGGTTGGAGGGTCTACCCCGGAGACCTCAACCATGGGCCAGCGTATAGTATTGCGCCCCAATCGGCAGGGCGCCCATCAAGGGCTCCAGCGGTCGCAACGCCTTGAGGGCGCCGGGGAAGAAGCCCGTATAGGTCACGCCCACATTGTCGAAGCCGGCTTGGCGCTGGCGGGCCTTAAGGGCGCCAGCTGGGATCAGCACGGCGTTCTCGTCAAAGGGGCAGGTCGCCACGATATAGCGCGTCACGGGATTGACCGGATTGTGCTCGAACACGACCATCAGGCCGTCGGGCTTTAGGAGCCGCTTCAGGTGGGCGAACAGGCGGCCGTGCTCCGCCGCGTCGATGTGGTGGAAGACGCAAGCCGAGAAGATCAGGTCGAAACTGTTGGCCGCTAGCGGGATTTCGCCGCCGTCGTAGCGAACCAGCTTGGCGACGCCTGGAAAGCGGCGCTCGGCGATGGCGAGGCTTTTTTCCGACACGTCCAGCCCGGTCAGCGACGCGGTTGGAAACTGTTTGGCGAGGTACGGCAGAGCGTTGCCGATGCCGGCGCCGAAATCCAGGATCGCTTCCGGCTCCGTGGGCTTGAGCGCGGCCCAGCGGCGGCCGACCTCTTCGATCTTGGCGCGCGCGAAATAGTCCGGGTCTTCCCCGCTGATGCGGATGTTGGCCGCATGGGTCGCGAAGTACTCCTCGGCGAACTTGTCGAACTCGGCGGCGTCCAGCATCAGGCTCCAGGGCTCGGGGAGGGGGCCGCAGGGTTTGCGACCACCTCATCTATAAGGAAAAGCGGCCGACCTTTCACCTGCATATAGATGCGACCCAGATAGGCGCCCATGATAGCGAGGCACCCAAGCTGTCCGACGCCGAAAAAGGCCATGATCAGGGCCAGGCTGGTCCAGCCTGGCGCGGCGTGGCCCACGAAGAAGCCGACCAGGGCGTAGACGACGATAGCCGCCGCCAAGACCATGCCCAGGAAGGCCAGGACCACCGCCACCTTCAGGGGCGCCGTGGAGAAGCCGGTCAGGCCGGTGACGGCCAGATGCACCATCTTGCGCAGGGTATAGCCGGTCTGGCCAGCGTGCCGCGCATCGCGATCATACAGAATTTCCGTCTGAGCGCCGCCGAGCCAGGCCACCATCCCCCGCAGGAACCGATCCTGCTCCGGCATGGCGTTCAGCCGGTCGACGATGCGCCGCGACATCAGCCGGAAGTCGCCGGTGTCGCGCGGGATGCTGACCTCCGACAGGCTGGCGAGCAGGCGATAGAAGGCGCTGGCGGTGGCGAGCTTGAAGCGGCTTTCGCTGGCGCGGGTGTGGCGGCGGCCGTAGACGACGTCGAACCCTTCGTCCATGCGCGCCATCATGGCGCTCAGGAGCTCCGGCGGGTCCTGCAGGTCCGCATCGATCACCAGCACCCGCTCGCCCCGCACCAGCGTCAGCCCCGCGGTGACAGCCAGCTGATGCCCGTGATTGCGGCTGAGATTGACGCCGACGACGCATGTATAGCGCAGCGCCATGGCCTGGATGCAGCTCCAGGTTCGATCCCGCGAGCCGTCGTTGACCAGGATCAGCTCGTAAGCGTCACCCACGCTGGCCTGCGCCGCCGCGGTCATCCGCTCGACGAAGGCCGGCAAGCCGTCCGCCTCGTTATAGCAGGGCGCCACGATCGACAGCTTGGGCGACGTCACGGTCATTTGGGGGCGTCGCTCTTGCGCCAGCAGGCTAGGACGCCGAATCGTCTGCCGCCGGTATTGCGGCAGATCCAGGCTGGATCAAGCATCGTAATCTGGGGCGGAAAGTCCGCAGCCGCCGTGTCGTGAACCGCCACGTCATAGACCCACAAGATCACGGAATGGGGCGGGGCGGCGCCGGCCAGCAACCGTCGGTTCGGGTCCTCGCCGGGCTTCAGGATGACCGGATCGACGGTCAGCTTCACGCCGTCGCGGCGAAAGAAGGCGTCGCCGGCGGCGGCGAGCTGTTCGGGATGCTCGATGGGATCGACCGGGTGGTCCCACAGGAAGACCAGATGTTCGGGATGAACCTTTTCCAGCAGTTGCGAGGCGCGCTCGTAGTTGTAGGCGCGCGGGACGATCCGCTCTCCCGCCTCGATTTGCCGGCTTGCGGCCGCCGCCAGGCCGATCACCAATAGGCCCAAGGCCCAAGCCGCGCGCCGGCCCGCGATCACCGCGATCACCGCGATCACAAGGACGATCCCTAACAGCACCCCAGGACCATCGGGTATCAGATAACGAGGCGCGAAACTGGGGCGCAAAAATCCGATCACGATCAGCATCGTAGCGCCAAGGGCCGACGCCAAGACCGCAAGCCAGAGTGACGCGGAGCCGGTGATCGAACCTTCGCGGCGCGCTCTTTCGGGGCGCCATAGGGGCGCAAACCGAAGGCCGACCGCCAGCAGGCCGACCGCGAGCAAGACCCAGCATTGGCGGCGGCCCATCAGGTAGAGGAGGCTGTCGGTCAGGTCATCGACGTCCAGCAGGCTGTACCAGGCGATTCCCGGCCGCGCGAACTGCACAATCCGCGGCAGGTGATAGAGCAACCAGCCAAACGCCGGCGCGAACGCCAGGGCCGCGGGCCAGGTCCTGAGCGCGCGCAGACGATGCGTCGCCAGATAAACCAGGCCCTGGGCGGCGCCCAGAAAGATGGCGTCGTAATGGGTCAGGATCGACAAAGCGCCAAGGGCGGCCCACAGGGTGGCGCGTCCGGTGCTCGGGGCTTGCAGGAGTCGGATGAAGGCCAAGGTCTGCAAGGTGCTGATGAACAGCAGCATGGCGAAGCAGCGCGCTTCTTGAGCGTAGCAGAGGGCTGGAAACCAAAGGGCGGTCACTGACGCCCAGGTCAGCCGCTCGGTGCGGCCCAGGCCCTCCACGGGACGCAAGGCGAGGACGAGCGGGGTTGCGACCGCGAAGATCAGGCTGGGCGCCCGCATCGCCAGGTCCGACTGGCCGAACACGCCCTGCCATAGGTACATTACAAGGTAGTAGAGGGGCGCGTTCACGTCCCAGTAGACCTGATGGAAAAAGTCTATCCATGGGGCAGGACCGGCGATCCCCACCGTCCACGCCTCATCCAGCCACAGGGGCTCGCCCCGCTGAAGCCAAAACTCCAGCACCAGCGCAGTGATAAAGGCGAGGGCGAAGAGGATAGGGGCGAAAAGGGCGGAGAACCCGGCGCCCCTGGACCCGCTACCACTTACGTATGAAACCATGCCGCCCCTAGCGATTGAAATAGGCGTGGATCCGTTCAGCCAGGGCTTGGCTGACGCCGTCCACCTTCATCAGATCCGCCGCCGCAGCGCGCGAGACGCCGCGGGCGGAGCCGAAGGCGTGCAGCAGGGCGCGTTTACGGGATGGCCCGACGCCGTCGATTTCGTCCAGCGGATTCTTCGCCATCTCGGCTTTTCGACGCGCCCGGTGAGTTCCGATGGCGAAGCGGTGAGCTTCGTCGCGCAGGCGTTGCAGATAATAGAGCACCGGGCTCTTGGGCTCGAGCATGAAGGGCGGTCGGCCAGGAATGAAGAACCGCTCGAGCCCGGCATCGCGATCCGGCCCCTTGGCGACGCCGACGACGGGGATGTCGTCGAGCCCCAACGCTTCCAGTACGCCCAGCGCAGCCTCCAACTGACCCTGGCCTCCGTCCATCAGCAGAAGGTCGGGCCGCACCGGGGTTGCGCCGGCGGCCTCCTCCTTGGCCAGGCGCGAGAAGCGGCGGGTGAGCACCTCGCGCATCATGCCGTAGTCGTCGCCGGGGGTGAGGTCTTCGCCGCGGATGTTGAACTTGCGGTAGGCGTTTTTCTGGAAGCCCTCCGGCCCGGCCACGATCATGCCGCCCACGGCGTTGGTCCCCATGATGTGGGAGTTGTCGTAAACCTCGATTCGCTCGGGCGGAGCGTCCAGGCCAAACGCCTCGGCCACGCCGGCGAGCAGGGTGGCCTGGGCGGAGCCCTCCGCCATGCGCCGGCCCAGCGCCTCGCGGGCGTTGGTGAGGGCGTGCAGCACCAGGTCGCGCTTTTCGCCCCGTTGAGGGACCGCGATCTCGGTCTTGCGGTCGCTGCGGACGCTGAAAGCTTCCGCAAGGAGGGTGCGGTTGGGCGGCTCGTGGGACAACAGGATCAGGCGCGGGATCGGCTTATCCTCGTAGAACTGGCCGAGAAAGGCGTCGAGGATAGCGCCGTTTTCGTCGGCGCTAGGGTTATTTGCAGGCGTGTCATCTGCACCCACCTCAGCCTCGCCTTGGTCCGGGGCGATCATGGTGTTGACCCGCGGGAAATAGGCGCGGTTGCCCCAGTTCTGACCCGCGCGGAAGAAAAACACCTGGACGCAGGCCTGACCGCCCTCGGCGTGCAGGGCGAAAACATCGGCCTCATCGACGGTCTCGGGATTGATCGACTGTTCCAGGGTGATGGACGACAGGGCGCGGATGCGGTCGCGCAGGCGGGCGGCGGTTTCGAACTCCATCTCGTCGGCGGCGGTCTGCATATCCCGCGACAGGCGCTCCAACACCGCGCGGCTCTTGCCGGTCAGGAAGTCGCGCCCCTGTTCGACCAGGGCGGCGTAGTCGTCGATGGAGACCTCGCCCGTGCAGGGGGCCGAACAGCGTTTGATCTGGTGCAGCATGCAGGGGCGCGTGCGGCTGTCGAACACATTGTCGGTGCAGGATCGCAACAGAAACGCCTTTTGCAGCGCGCTGACGGTGCGGTTGACGGCCCAGGTCGAGGCGAAGGGGCCGAAATAGTCGCCCGTGATGGTGTGGGCGCCGCGATGCTTGCGGATCTGGGGCGCGGCGTGATCGCGGCGGATCAGGATCTCGGCGAAGCTCTTGTCGTCGCGCAGCACGACGTTGAAGCGGGGCTTCAACCGCTTGATCAGGTTGGATTCCAGCAGCAGCGCCTGGGACTCGGTGTCGGTGGTGATCACCTCCAGCGCGCGAGTCAGCCGCACCATGTGGGCGATGCGCGGCCCGTGAAAGCGGCCTTGGGCGTAGTGGGACACCCGCTTCTTCAGCGACCGCGC
>Ga0116229_10008975_pt1 | contig 15385 bp, 12 predicted proteins | sample S1TSphgellanicum_3_FD_87313 | JGI IMG/M metagenome (GOLD analysis project Ga0116229, IMG submission 87313) | Host-associated microbial communities from peat moss isolated from Minnesota, USA - S1T2_Fc - Sphagnum magellanicum MG | ecosystem: Host-associated > Plants > Peat moss > Unclassified... | reverse complement strand
GCGCGGCTGAGGGCGAGATGACGGATCGGCCCGAGCCCCTCCGCGTCGACGGCCGTCGGATCGTCGCTGGCGAAGGTCGCCGCGGACGCGACGGGCAGGCCGCCCTTCGCGGCGAAGGCGATGAAGGGCGCGGCCTTTGCGGCCGGCGCCTGGCGGTCCCCCCGCGCCATGGGGACGAGGGTCACGGGCGCCACGAGGACCACGGCGGCGATCCCCAGGGCCGACAGCCCCGCGAGCCAAGCCCATCCGGCGCGGGGCGCCGCCCGCGCCGCCGCCAGGATCAGCCAGAGGGCCAGGGCGTCGAACAGGACGTGCGCGGCGAGGCCGCCGGGGCCGCCCGCCCCTCCGCCCGCCGGCCAGATCGCCGCCAGCCCCACGCCCACGGCGGCCTGCAGCGCCTCGAACGCCAGGGCGAAGACGACGGCGCAGAGCAGGACGACGCCGCTCCGCCCGATCCGTCGCCGCACCGCGACCCGCTTCAGCGTCAGGAGCAGCCGGCTTTTCAGGAGGGCGAACAGGATCGCGCCCGCCGCGAGCCAGCCCAGGGCCGTGCGCCACTCGTCCGCCGCCGTCCGCGCCCGCGCCAAGGCCAGCGTCGCCGCCGGGAGGGCGTTGAGATAGCGGTCGGCGGCGCTGGCGGGATCGAAGGCGATGGCGGCCCCTCCGCGGCGAAACCGCCGCTCGAAGAAGAGAACCGCGCGGCGGCTAATTTTGGCTTACCGGCCGTTCAGCCTGTTCGGCGACCACGCGGTTCAGGGCGCCAGGCGATAGCCGCCCTGTTCGGTGAGGAGCAGCTTCGCCGCCGCCGCCTCCGGCTCGATCTTCTGGCGCAGGCGATAGATGTGGGTCTCCAGCGTGTGGGTGGTGACGCCGGCGTTGTAGCCCCAGACCTCGGTCAGAAGCTCCTCCCGCGCCACCGGCTTGCCCCCGGCGCGGTAAAGGTACTTCAGGATGTTGGTCTCCTTCTCCGTCAGCCGCACTTTTTTCTTGGCGGGATCGAGGAGGAGCTTTTGCGCGGGCCGGAACTCGTAGGGGCCGATGTGGAAGACCGCGTTCTCGGACTGCTCGTGGCTCCGAAGCTGCACCCGGATGCGGGCCAGGAGCACGTTGAAGCGGAAGGGCTTGGCCACATAGTCGTCCGCCCCGGCCTCCAGCCCCTGGATGGTGTCGTCGTCCCCCGTCGCGGCGGTCAGCATGATGATGGGCGTCTTGACCCCCTCCGCCCGCATGCGCCTGCAGACCTCCCGGCCGTTGATGTCGGGCAGGTCGACGTCGAGGAGGATCAGGTCGGGGGCCGCGGTCTTGGCGCGCTCCACGCCCTCCAGGCCCGTCGCCGCCTCGATCACCTGGAAATCCGGCTCCAGCGCGATCTGTTCGGCTACGGCCGAGCGCAGGTCCTCGTCGTCGTCGATCACCAGGATGGTTTTGGATTGCGCCATGCTCAAGATCGCGCCTCTGTTACGCACTGAGGCCCAACATAGGACCGCTCGGGGCGAAACGCATGATCTTCACCGCTTTTTCCGACGGGCGCTTCGATCTGGCGGGGCGGGAGACGCGCTGCGCCCTCGGCAAGGGCGGGGTGATCGCGGCGGCGGACAAGCGGGAGGGGGACGGGGCGAGCCCCCTCGGCGTCTGGCCGATCCGCCGCGTGCTCTATCGGCCCGACAAGCCCCCGCCGCCCGAGACCGCCCTGCCCACCGCGCCGCTGACGCCCGAGGACGGCTGGTGCGACGATCCGGCCGATCCCGCCTACAACCGGCCGGTGACGCACCCTTATCCCGCCAGCGCCGAGCGGATGTGGCGGGCGGACGCGGTCTACGATCTCGTCGTGATCCTCGGCCACAACGACGATCCGGTGGTTCCGGGCGCGGGCTCGGCGATCTTCCTGCACATCGCCCGGCCCGGCTATGCGCCGACGGAGGGCTGCGTGGCCCTGGCGGCGGACGATCTGCAGGCGCTCCTGAAAATCGCCCAGCCCGGCGACGCCATCGCGATCAGAGAGGCTTGAGCCTTAGCCCCGCTTCGCCCAAGGTTCGGCGAGGCAGTTCGGAGACGATCATGAAAGCGGCCGCAGCGGCGATCCTTTGGGCGGCCTTGGCCGTCAGCGCGTCGGCGCAGCCTCCGGCGGCCCCAAGTCCCTTTCCCCCGAGACGCGCCGTGGCCGACCAGGGGACGCCCCTCCTCAGCCCGGCCCTGATCGCCAACGCCGACCGCCTGCGCGACGAAGCCATGAAGGGCGACGACGTGGCCTATGACGTGCTGGAGGGCCTGACCACCGAGATCGGGCCCCGCCCGGCCGCCAGCGAGGCCGAACACCGCGCCGCCGAGTGGATGGCCGCGAAGATGAAGGCGTTGGGCTTCCAGAACGTCCACCTCGAACCCTTCGCCATGACCGCCCGGGTGCGCGGGGTGGAGACGGCGGAGGTGACCGCGCCCTTCCCGCAGCGGCTTGTCATAACCGCCCTCGGCGGCTCGGTCGCGACGCCGCCGGACGGGATCGAGGCGGAGGCGGTGGTGTTCAAGACCTACGACGAGCTTCTCGCCGCGCCGGTGGGATCGCTGACCGGCAAGATCGCCGTGGTCACCCAGCCGATGCCCCGCACGGGCGACGGCTCGGGCTACGGCATGAGCTATCAGATCCGCGGCCTCGGCCCGAGCGAGGCGGCGCGGCGCGGCGCGGTCGCCTATCTTCTCCGGTCTCTGGCCACCGACAGCCACAGACTTCCGCACACCGGCGCCCTCGCCTACCTGCCCGGCGTTCCCCAGATCCCCGCCGCCGCCCTCTCCGTGCCCGACGCCGAGCAGATCGACCGCATCGCCGCGCGGGGCAAGCCGATCCGCATCCATCTGACCCTGACGCCGACCCTGCGCCCCGGCGCGACCAGCTACACCGTCGTCGGCGACGTGGTGGGCCGCGAGAAGCCGGACGAGGTGGTGCTGATCGGCGGCCACCTCGACAGCTGGGACCTCGGCACCGGCGCCATCGACGACGGGGCGGGCGACGCCATCACCATCGCCGCCGCCAAGCTGATCATGGACCTGCCCCAGCACCCCCGCCGCACGATCCGCGTGGCCCTGTTCGGCGCCGAGGAAGTCGGCGTCTCCAACCTCTCCTTCGCCGCCGCCCACCCGGCCGCCGAACAGGCCAAGATGGTGATCGCCTCCGAGTGCGACTTCGGCGCGGACCACATCTACGCCATCGGCCTTCCGAAGGGCGCGGCGGGATCGAGCTTCGGGCGCACCCTCGGCCGGGTGGTGGCGCCCATCGGGACCTATATCTCGCCCGAGACGCCGCGGGACGCGGGCGCGGACCTCGAAAACCTCGTCGGCGTGCCGCTGGCGGGCCTGGCGCAGGACGGGACGCGCTACTTCGACCTGCACCACACCGCCGACGACACGCTGGACAAGATCGACAAGGCCCAGATGAACCAGAACGTCGCCGCCTGGGCCGCCTTCGCCTATCTGGCGGCCGACAGCGATGTGGATTTCCGCGCGCTGGCCAAACCGTAACCCCTCCTTGTCATCCTCGGGGCCGCGAAGCGGAACCCGAGGACCCAGCAGCGTCGAGTGATCCGCTTGCTGGGTTCTCGGGTCTACGCTTCGCTCCGCCCGAGAATGACAAGCGTTTGGAGCCTGTTGGAGCGTGGCACCGCTCACACGTTGGCCTAACAGACTCCAGCTACACCCCATTTGTCATCCTCGGGCGACCGCAGGGAGACCCGAGGACCCAGCCAGCGGCCCATCTCCGCTACGGCGGTCAGCGTGGCGCTGCTGGGTTCTCGGGTCTACGCTTCGCTTCGCCCGAGAATGACAAGATGAAGCGGTGCTGAGCGAGCGCGTGACCCCGGCCCCCGAGCGGCCTATCTTCCCCGCATGAGCGACGCCCTGATCCTGGACCCTGAGACCGCCGACGCCAGCGAAGCAGTCGGCCGGCCGATCGAGCCCCCGATGCGGCTCTATCTGATCGACGGATCGGGCTACATCTTCCGCGCCTACCACGCCCTGCCGCCGCTCACCCGCAAGTCCGACGGCCTGCCGCTGGGCGCCGTGGCGGGTTTCTGCAACATGCTGTGGAAGTTCCTCTGCGAGATGAAGCAGGAGAAGCCCACCCACCTCGCGGTGATCTTCGACGCCTCGGAGAAGACCTTCCGCACCAAGCTTTACGACCAGTACAAGGCCCACCGCCCGCCGCCGCCGGAGGACCTGATCCCCCAGTTCCCCCTGGTGCGGGAGGCGACGCGGGCGTTCGGCGTGCCGGCGCTGGAGCTCGACGGATACGAGGCCGACGACCTGATCGCCACCTACGCCAAGCAGGTGGCCGAGGCGGGGGGCGAGGTGATCATCGTCTCCTCCGACAAGGATCTGATGCAGCTCGTCAACGAGCAGATCAGCCTGTTCGACCCCATGAAGTCCCTGAAGATCGGGCGGGAGCAGGTGATCGAGAAGTTCGGCCTCGGCCCCGAGAAGGTGGTGGAGATCCAGGCCCTGGCCGGCGACAGCGTGGACAACGTGCCGGGCGCGCCGGGCATCGGGATCAAGACGGCGGCCCAGCTCCTCACCGAATTCGGCGACCTCGACACGCTTCTGGAGCGCGCCCACGAGATCAAGCAGCCGAAGAAGCGCGAGACCCTGATGGCCTTCGCCGACCAGGTGCGTCTGTCGCGGGAGCTGGTGCGGCTGGCGGACGACGCGCCCATTCCCGCGCCGGTCGAGAGCCTGACGGTGCGCGAGCCCGACGGGCCGACCCTGGCCGCCTTCCTGGAGGCGATGGAGTTTCGCACCCTCGCCCGCCGGGTGGCGGAGGGCGCGACGTCAGGTGCATCGGGCGGGCTCGGCGGCGGCCCGGCGGTCGCCCGCCCCGCGGCGCCCAGCCCGCAGGCGGTGGCCGACGCTATCGCCATCGACCCTGGCGCCTACATCTGCATCCGCGACCACGAGACCCTGGACGCCTGGATCGCCAAGGCCCGCGCGGCCGGGGTGATCGCCTTCGACACCGAGACGGACGCGCTCTCCTCCTCTGACGCGGGACTTTGCGGCGTCTCCATCGCCATAGCCCCGGGCGAGGCGGCCTACATCCCCGTCGGCCACTGCAAGGCGGCCGCCTCCGAATCCACAGGGCTTGATTTCGGCCAACCCGACGGCGCGCAGGAAAAGGACGAAGAGGACTGGCGCCAGCTCGACTGCGGCGAGGCCCTGGCCAAGCTGAAGCCGCTCCTGGAGGACCCGAGCGTGCTCAAGGTCGGCCAGAACGCCAAGTACGACATGGCGGTCCTCGCCCGCTACGGCGTCGCCGTCGCGCCCATCGACGACACCATGCTGATTTCCTACGTGCTGGAGGGCGGGCTGCATGGCCACGGCATGGACGAGCTGTCAGAACTCCACCTCGGCCACACCCCGATCCCGTTCAAGCAGGTGGCGGGCGTCGGCAAGGCGCAGAAGAGCTTCGCCCAGATCGAGCTCAAGCCCGCCACCTGCTACGCCGCCGAGGACGCGGACGTGACCCTGCGGCTCTACCGGGCGCTGAAGCCGCGCCTGCGCGCCGAGGGCCTCGTCACCGTCTATGAGACCCTGGAGCGGGGCATGCCGGCGGTGCTGGCGGCCATGGAGCTGGCCGGGATCAAGGTCGATCCGGAGCGCCTGCGCCGCCTCGGCCACGAGTTCTCCCTGAAGATGGTCGAGCTGGAGGCCCGGGCGCATGAGCTGGCCGGCCGCCCCTTCAACCTCGGCAGCCCCAAGCAGATCGGCGACATTCTCTTCGGGGAGATGGGCCTCACCGGCGCCAAGAAGACCGCCACCGGCGCCTGGGCGACGGACGTGAAGGTGCTGGAGGACCTGGCGGAACAGGGCCACGCCCTGCCGCGCACCATCGTCGACTGGCGCCAGGTGGCCAAGCTGAAGAACACCTACACCGACGCGCTGGTCGCCGCCGTCTCGCCGCGCACGGGGCGGGTGCACACCTCCTTCTCCCTCGCCGCCGCCTCCACCGGCCGCCTCGCCTCCACCGACCCGAACCTGCAGAACATCCCGATCCGCACCGAGGAGGGGCGAAAGCTCCGCACCTGCTTCATCGCGGACGAAGGCAACGTGCTGATCTCGGCGGACTATTCCCAGATCGAGCTGCGCCTTCTCGCCCATATCGGCGACATTCCCCAGCTCAAGGCGGCGTTCAGCCAGGGGCTCGACATCCACGCCATGACCGCGTCGGAGATGTTCGGCGTGCCGGTCGAGGGCATGCCGGGCGACGTGCGCCGCCGGGCCAAGGCGATCAACTTCGGCATTATCTACGGCATTTCCGCCTTCGGCCTCTCCAACCAGCTCGGCATCGAGCAGTCGGAGGCCGGCGCCTACATCAAGACGTACTTCGAGCGCTTCCCCGGCATCCGCGCCTATATGGACCAGGCCAAGGCCTTCGTGCGCGAGCACGGCTATGTGCAGACCATCTTTGGGCGCAAGGTCCACATCCCCGCCATCCGCGGCAAGTCGCCGGCGGAGCGGAGCTTTGGCGAGCGCGCGGCCATCAACGCCCCGATCCAGGGCGCCGCCGCCGACATCATCCGCCGGGCTATGATCCGCATGCCCGCCGCCCTGAAGGCCGAGGGGCTGACGGCGCGCATGCTGCTGCAGGTCCACGACGAACTGGTGTTCGAGGCGCCGGAAGCGGAGGCCGAGCGGGTGATGGCCGTCGCCAAACGGGTGATGGAGCGCGCCGCCGAACCGGCGCTTCAGCTCTCCGTCCCCCTGGTGGTCGAGGCGCGCGCCGCCAAGAACTGGGACGAGGCGCATTGAGGCCGCCATGCGGTTCGCCCTCGCCGCCGCCCTCCTGCTCCTGACCGCCGCGCCGGCGCTGGCTCAGGCCTCCGACCGCGATCCGGCGGCGACGGAGATCGCCACCGCGGCGGCGGCGGGTGCGCGGGGCGACTACGCCGCCGCCATAGCCGCCTTCACCCGCGCCATCGCCGCCCGCCCGAGCGCGGAGGCGTACGAGGGCCGGGGCGTCGCCTATGAGCTGAAGGGCCGCTACGACGCCGCGATCGCCGATCTGACCGAGGCCCTGGCCCTCCGGCCCGCCTACGCCGAGGCCTATGCGGCGCGGGGCGTGGCCTACGACCAGAAGGGCCTCTACGACCGGGCCGTGGCCGACGACACCGCCGCCCTCGCCCTCAACCCCGGGTCCGCCGAACTTCGCTACAACCGCGGCGCCGCCTACGAGCACCGCCGACTCTATCCGCAAGCCCTGGCCGACTACCGCGCCGCCCTCGCCCTAGACCCGGCGCTGAAGGCCGCCGAGGACGGCGTGCGCCGCCTCAGCGGCGGCCGGTGAGGGGGCTCTTTAAGCGGTGGCCTGTTCCGCCCATCCCGGCGGCCAGCCGGATGAATGTTTTCGGTAGGGAACCGGAGTTCCAAGGTCCCTTAAGACCCATGGTGGAACGATGCGGCGAGGCTAGGCTTGGGCTGTCAAGGCTGGGCCGCAGGCCCACCGCTGCGCGGCGCGCGAAGCGCGGCCTTGACAGCCCAAGCCGCTCGCCACAATCGCCTCCATGGACTTAAGGGCGGGTGTGGTCGGTGGGCAGCCGTACTTCATTGCGCCGCTCAGTCAACGAGTGGAGAAATAAGCTCGCGCCACTCTAGAACCGGCTTTGGATATCCGCTTGCCCTGATCTCTAAGCTTACGTCCGCCTCTTTGATCGTCCAATCGTTGTTCGGTCCGTTTCCGGCAACGTAGAAGGCGCCCGATAAATCTGCCGTTGGATCACTGCTTCGCCAATCGAGCCTGATATCTAGTTCAGTAACAAGCTCTACCTTGCCGATTCCAAAGATAGTATTATGTACACCGGGCGATTTAGTGCGAATACCTTCTAGGAGCCGAGCACCGTCAGGCCCCTTTATTTTTACGCGAGCAAAGTAGCTGCGGCTGCGGACTTCAGGATCGTATCGAATAATCACTTGAATGCAGCCGTGAACGGCATAGTTCGACGAAATGATTACAAGCCGCTTTAGGCTCGCTCCCTTCATCGCGATCCGCCTTTCACGGGCTGGAACTACGAATGCGGCTATTATAACAAGCAGGCTTCCCAGAGCTGCCGCCCAAGTTCCGGCGCCCTCGTGTTTGTCGAGCAAGCAGATTGGCCAAACGGCATTACATACTTCTTTCGTCACTGTAGCCGTCTGGACGACTGTATGCATTGGTCCCACGGGGACCTCCTTCACAACAGGACCGCGATGCTAAGTTTAGGCAAAAAGGTTGTGAATGTGACGAACCGTTGCGGAAGGGTGCGTTGATCGTTTGGTTCGCTATCCGCTCAGGGTCGCCGCCTCCACCCCCACCCGACAACCCTTCCCCCCGCGCCCGTCACCCGCGATAACAGGGCGGTGCTGATGCGGGGACGGCCTATGCGGATTTGGACAGCCTTGATCCTGGCGGCCTTCGCCGCGCCCGCCGTCGCGCAAACCGCTTCCCCCGCCGCCGTGATCGTCAAGGGCGAGGCGGGGCAGGTCGTCACGCTCACCGCCGCCGATCTCGCCGCCCTGCCGCAGGGGCGCGTGAGCCTCTCTCACAACGGCGAGACGGTCGCCCTCGCCGGCGCGCGGCTGGACGCGATCCTGGCCAAGGTCGGCGCGCCCCTTGGCCCGGCGATGCGCGGCCCGGCCCTCTCGGACGTGGTGCTGGTCAAGGCGTCGGACGGCTATCGCGTCGCCCTCGCCCTCAGCGACGTCGATCCCGCCGTGCGGCCCGAGGCCGCCGTCGGGCCCGTGATCCTGGCGACGACGGCGGACGGCAAGCCGCTCAGCAAGGACGGCCCCTTCCGCCTCGCCGTCGGCGGCGATCTGAAGCCCGCCCGCGCCGCCCGGACCGTGGTCGAGATCGACGTCCTCCGCCTGCCCTGAAGCCGCCCCCTGAAGCCTCGCCCCTGAAGCCTGAGCCATGCCGCCGCGCCGCCGCCCATGACCCTCTCCCCCGACGATTGGCTGGCCGTGCGCACGAGCCTCATCGTCGCCGGGCGGGCGACGGCCTTCGCCCTGCCGGTCGCGGTGCTGACGGCGCTGGTCCTGTCGCGCAGCCGCTTCGCCGGGCGGCTGGCCCTGGGCGCCCTCGTCAACGCGCCCCTGGTGCTCTCGCCGGTGGTGGTGGGGTTCCTGCTGCTCCTGGTGTTCGGGGTGCAGGGGCCGGTCGGCGGCTGGCTCCATCGCGTCTTCGGAGTGCGCCTGGCCTTCACCTCCGTCGGGGCGTCCCTGGCGGCGGGGGTCGGCGCCTTTCCCCTGATGGTGCGGAGCGTGCGCCAGGCGTTCGAGGCGGCCGACCCGCGCCTGGAGATCGCGGCGCAGAGCCTCGGCGCCGGGGCGCTGGACCGCTTCTGGTCGATCACCCTGCCCCTCGCCTGGCCGGGGCTGGTGTCGGCGGCCCTGATCGGCTTTTGCGCCTGCATCGGCGAGTTCGGCGCGGTGATCACCTTCGCCGCCAACATCCCGGGCGAGACGCAGACGCTGCCGCTCGCCATCTACGCCGACCTTCAGGCGCCCGGCGGCGACGCCCACGCCCTGACGCTGGCGGGCTTGTCCTTCGCCCTCGCCGTCGTCGGCCTGATCGCCGCCGAGGCGCTGCAGGCGTTCGGCCGGCGCTGGAGCGGGCGATGAGCGGGGCGGCCTACAGCGTGGCGGTCAAGACGCGCCTCGGCCGCTTCCACCTCGACGCGGCGTTCGAGGGCTCTGAGGGCGTGACGGTGCTGTTCGGCCCCTCCGGCGCGGGCAAGAGCACGATCCTGTCCGCGGTCGCCGGCGCCCTTCGTCCCGACGCCGGCCGCATCGTGCTCGGCGGGCGGACCCTGCTGGACCGGGCGCGGCGGATCGACGTGCCGCCCGAGCGCCGCGCCATCGGCTGGGTGTTCCAGGACGCGCGCCTCTTCCCCCACCTCAGCGTGGAGGGCAACCTGCGCTACGGGCTGAACCGGGCGGGCGAGGGGGCGCGGGCCATCGCGTTCGACGCGGTGGTCGAGGCGCTGGGGATCGGTCCGCTGCTCCAGCGGCGCCCGCTGTCCCTCTCCGGCGGTGAGGCGCAGCGCGTAGCGATCGGGCGCGCGCTCCTGCGCCAGCCCGAGCTCCTTCTGATGGACGAGCCCCTCTCGGCCCTCGATGAGGACCGCCGGGACGAGATCCTGACCTTCATCGAGCGGGTGCAGGGCGCCTTCGCCATCCCGATCCTCTATGTGACCCATTCCCGGGCCGAGGCGCGCCGGCTCGCCGATCGGGTGGTGCGGCTGGATCGCGGCGCCGTGGTGGCGCAAGGCGGCGCGGACCTGCTGGCGGGGCCGACGGCCGGGGCCTCGGAAGGTCGCCTGCCGCGTTGACGGGGGCGGGCCGTTGGAGTATGTCCCCGCCTCCCGAAGGCGAGCCGGTCTCCGTCGCGCGCCCCTCTCTATTCAGGTTATACCATGGCCAACAACCCCGGCGCGAAAAAGGCGATCCGCAAGATCGAGCGCCGCACCGCCGTCAACACCGCGCGCCGTTCGCGCATGCGCACCTTCCTCCGCAAGTTCGAGGAGGCCGCGGCCTCCGGCGACCTGGGCGCCGCCAAGGCCGCCTTCATCGTCGCCCAGTCCGAGCTGATGCGGGCCGTGACCAAGGGCGTGGTGCATAAGAACACGGGGGCCCGAAAGGTCTCCCGTCTGCACGCGCAGCTGAAAAAGCTCGGCGCCGCCTGATCTCGACCTGACGTCTAAAAGCGTTTTACTTTCAAAGCCGTAGGCGAGTTCATCGCCTGCGGCTTTTGCATTTTCGCTGCTCCGGGTTCCTCCCTATACGAAGTGTCGCACCTGGGCGAGCGTCGCCGCAACCCTAGGCCCGAAAAGGGGGTTTGCTGTGTCAACGAAAATTTCGCTCGACAGGTTAAAGAATCACCGTTGACGCTCCCGGGCGTGGGGATACTCTGAACCTCTCTGACGGATTTCCTCTGATTACGGACGGAAACGCGGCGGGCTTCGGTCCGGCGGGGGGCGACTATTTTTGTCATTTTTTTCGAAGCGTGACGCTCTGAGTGCGCGCGACGGGAGAGTGCGGCCAGTCGCTCCGGTCCCATTATCGAGCGTCAGGGGGTGGCATGGACGCGAGCACAGGAGGCGGGCGCGGTGTTTGAGGGCGCAAGGGAGAACAGCGGTTTCGGCGCGGGTGCGGGGGCTGCTTCGGGGTCTTTAGCCGCTTGGTCGAAGGCCTGTGCGGCGCTCCGATGCGAACTCGGCGAAGACACCTTCGGCTCCTGGATCGCCCCGGCGCGGCTCAGGGCGGGCGCCCGCGGCGAAATGGTCGTCGTCACCCCTACGGGCCTGGCGCGCGACTGGATCAAGCGCAACGCCTGGCGCCGCATCGACGAGCTGTGGAGCCAGCACGATCCCGAGCATCGCAGGCTGGATCTGAAGTCCCGCACCGAGTTCGAGCAGGAGGTGGGCGAAACCGCCCCCCGGCCCGAGGCGGCGCCGCCCAAGCTCGCCCTCGTCCCGGCCGTCGAAGCCCCCCCGCCTGCGCGGCCCGCCGGGCTGCAGGAGCGCATGACCTTCGACAGCTTCGTCACCGGCCCCTCCAACGAGTTCGCCGTCTCCGTCGCCCGCCGGGTGGCGCGGGGCGCGGACGGCGGCTTCAACCCCGTCCTGATCCACGGCCCCTACGGCTTCGGCAAGACGCACCTTCTGAACGCCATCGGCTGGGAGGCCCTTAGGCTGAAGCCCGACGCCAAGGTGGTGTATCTGACGGCCGAGCAGTTCACCTCGACCTTCGTGCGCGCGGTGCTGGACAAGACCGGGCCGGCGTTCAAGGTCGACCTGCGCGCCGCCGACCTGCTCCTGATCGACGACGTGCACTTCATCGGCGGCAAGAAGTCCTCGCAGGAGGAGCTGTTCCACACCCTGGCGGCCCTGATCGGCGAGGGGCGGCGGGTGGTGTTCACCGCCGACCGGCCCCCGAGCGCCCTGAACGAGGTCGAGGCGCGGCTGCGGTCGCACCTGGGCTCGGGCCTCGTCTGCGGCATCGAGCCGGCGGACCGGGCGATGCGGATGGGCGTGCTGGAGCGCAAGCTCGGCCTCCTCTCGCGCCAGCTCGGCGTATCGGGCGCGGCGCGGCCCGAGGTGCTGGAGATGCTGGCCGACCGCTTCCCTGAATCCGTGCGCGAGCTCGAGGGCGGCCTCAACACCCTGGCCTTCCGCGCGGGCGAGCGGCTCTCGACCATGACCGTGGACGACGCCGAGGCGATCCTGCGGCCCCACCTCGCCAAGGGCGGCGGCGAGCGGCGCGTGACGGTGGACGAGATCCAGAAGGCCACGGCCGAGCACTTCGCCCTGAAGCAGGCGGATCTCCTCTGCGAGCGGCGCACCCGCGCCATCGCCCGCCCGCGCCAGGTGGCCATGTATCTGGCCAAGACCCTGACGACCCGTTCCTATCCCGACATCGGACGCCGCTTCGGCGGGCGCGACCACACCACGGTGCTGCACGCCGTCCGCCGCATCGAAGCCTTGAAGGGCGAAGACCCCGCCATCGCCGCCGACATCGAAGCGATCACGCGGAAACTGCGGGGGTAGGGCCTTTCCAACCTTTGTCATCCTCGGGGGCCGCGCAGCGGAACCCAAGCCCGCCCTCGGGCTGGCGGAGCCAGACCCGTGGGACCCAGCCGCTGAACGCGATCCGCTTGCTGGGTCCTCGGGTCTGCGCGCAAGCGCTCCGCCCGAGGATGACAAGGGTGGGGCGTCTCCGTCCAAGGGGAGCAATCTTTATTTTGTCATCCTCGGGGCCGCGTAGCGGAACCCGAGGACCCAGCCGCTGAACGCGATCCGCTTGCTGGGTCCTCGGGTCTGCGCGCAAGCGCTCCGCCCGAGGATGACAAGGGTGGGGCGTCTCCCTCCAAGGGGAGCAATCTTTATTTTGTCATCCTCGGGGCCGCGTAGCGGAACCCGAGGACCAAGCTGCTGAGCGATCTACGCTGCTGGGTCCTCGGGTCTCCGCGCAGGCGCTCCGCCCGAGGATGACAAAAAAGGGCGGGTCTTTCCGAACTCGGGCGCTCACCCCGTCACGTACTGCCCCCCGTTCACCGTCACCGTCGAGCCGGTGATGAAGCTGGCGTCCTCGCGGGCGAGGAAGGAGACGCAGGCGGCGATCTCCGCCGCCTTGCCGAGGCGCCCCACAGGGATGGTGCCGACGATCTTCTCCAGCACCGCCGGCGGCACGGCCGACATCATGTCCGTGTCGATATAGCCGGGCGCCACGCAGTTGACGGTGATGTTTTTGCTGGCCGTCTCCTGGGCCAGGGCCTTGGTGAAGCCGATCACGCCCGCCTTGGCGGCGGAATAGTTGGTCTGGCCCATCTGGCCCTTCTGGCCGTTGATGGAGGAGATGTTGATGATGCGGCCATAGCCCCTGGCGCGCATGCCCTCGATCACCTGCCGGCTCATGTTGAAGATGGAGGCGAGGTTGACGAAGATGACATCGTTCCACTGCTCGGGCGTCATCTTATGCAGCATGGCGTCGCGGGTGATGCCGGCGTTGTTGACGAGGACGTCGATGGGGCCGAGCTCGGCCTCGACCTCCTTCACCGCCCGCTCGCAGTCCTTGAACTCGCCGACGTTGCCCTTGACGATCATCACGCCGTGCTCTTCGGCGCACTTCTTGGCCGCCGCCTCGTTGCCGGCGTAGCCCGCCGCAACCTTGAACCCGTCCTGCTTCAGCCGGTCGACGATGGCGAGGCCGATGCCCCGCGTGCCGCCCGTCACCATCGCTACACGCGCCATCTGTTTCTCCCTGTTTACTTTATAATTCCGCTTATCCCGGAAGGTCTGCGAAGCGGACCTGTCCGGGACCTTCAGCCGGTCCGCCGTTCAACGTATCGTATAAATCGCGCCAGTGCGGGTTCATCGACCGCACCAGATTGTTCTTTCACTCGCGGCGCCAGCGCTTGATGGCTCGCTCGCGTTCAAAGGCGGATTCGCGGCTGTCGTGCGGCTCCATATAGACCAGCCGCTTGATGCGATAGCGGCGGGTGAAGCCGGGCTTCAGACCCTCGCGGTGCTCCCAGGCCCGCCATCCGATGTCGTCCGTATGTCCGACATACATCGGGCCGTCCGCATAGTTGGCGAGGATGTAGACGTAAAAGGTCATGCGGGCTGCAGGTCCCGGACAGCCGCTGCGCGGCTTCCGGGATGAGCGGAGTAGGGGAGGTCAGAAGGCAAGGTCTCAACCCCGTTCGACGCAGAGGGCCACCCCCATGCCGCCGCCGACGCAGAGGGTGGCGAGGCCCTTTTTGGCGTCCTGGGCCGCCATTTCGTGCAGGAGGGTGGTCAGGATGCGGGCGCCGGACGCGCCGATGGGGTGGCCGATGGCGATGGCGCCGCCGTTGACGTTCACCTTGGCGGGGTCGAGGCCGAGCTCCTTGACCACGCAGAGGGACTGGGCGGCGAAGGCCTCGTTGGATTCGATCAGATCAAGGTCGGCGACGCTCCACCCCGCCTTGGCCAGAGCCTTGCGCGAGGCGGGGATCGGCCCCGTGCCCATGATCTCCGGCTCCACCCCCGCGTTGGCCCAGGAGGCGATGCGGGCCAGGGTCTTCAGACCCCGCCGCTCGGCCTCGTCGAGGGTCATCAGCACCAGGGCCGCGGCGCCGTCGTTCAGGCCCGAGGCGTTGGCGGCGGTGACCGAACCGTCCTTGGTGAAGGCGGGTTTCAGCCCGGCCATGGCCTCATAGGTCGCGCCGTGGCGGATGTATTCGTCCTGATCGACCACGACATCGCCCTTGCGGCCCTTGATGGTGACGGGAGCGATCTGGCCGTCGAACTTGCCGGCCTTCTGGGCGGCTTCGGCCTTGTTCTGGGAGGCGGCGGCGAAACGGTCCTGATCCTCGCGGGTGATCTGCCAGCGGGCGGCGATGTTCTCCGCCGTCTGGCCCATGTGATAGCCGTGGAAGGCGTCCCAGAGGCCGTCCTTCACCATGGTGTCGACGAGGGCGAGGTCGCCCATCTTCTGCCCGGTGCGCAGGTTCTGGGCGTGAGGGGCCTGGCTCATGCTCTCCTGGCCGCCCGCCACCACGACGTCGGCGTCGCCGGCGAGGATCTGCTGATAGCCGAGGGCGACGGCTCTCAGCCCCGAGCCGCAGAGCTGGTTCAGAGACCAGGCCGGGCTCTCCACCGGCACGCCGGCCTTCACCGCGGCCTGGCGGGCGGGGCCTTGCCCGGCGGCGGCCTGCAGCACCTGGCCCATGATCACCTCGTCCACGTCAGCGGGGGCGACGCCGGCCTCGTCCAGGGCGGCGCGGATGGCGACGGCGCCGAGATCGTGGGCGGGCAGGCTCGACAGGGCGCCGTTGAACGAGCCCACGGCGGTGCGCTTGGCGGCGACGATGACGATATCGCTCATGGCG
>Ga0116229_10008974_pt1 | contig 15387 bp, 14 predicted proteins | sample S1TSphgellanicum_3_FD_87313 | JGI IMG/M metagenome (GOLD analysis project Ga0116229, IMG submission 87313) | Host-associated microbial communities from peat moss isolated from Minnesota, USA - S1T2_Fc - Sphagnum magellanicum MG | ecosystem: Host-associated > Plants > Peat moss > Unclassified... | reverse complement strand
TCGGCCGTGCTTCATTTAGCCTCGGACATGTTGTGGCTATGTGATCCCCTCCATTGCAGAGCTGGCACCCACCGGACATTGTGGAAGAGGATGACGCTATAAAGTTCAGCACACTCCTCTTGAAAAAATTCACCAGCGTGTTGTTCAAAGTAGTCACCTGCTTCTCCATCATTGTCTCTTCGACCCCTTCTTCTTGTTCCTCCTTCAAGGGCTCGAAGGGAGTCTCTCCCAACTCCCCCAGTACTCTCTCGAGCTCGGTAGCAGCAGCTACCAGCTCCTCAACATCAGCGAATGTCCTTACTACGCACAACTTCCGAATCTCAGGCCTCAACTTGGCCAAAAATCTTCTCCTTTGCTCAGCCTCGGGTATCTTCCCCTTTTGAAACAACTTGTCGAGACGTTCAAAGTATTTCTGAACCCTCTTTCTGGGTTTTTACTTGATGGCATCGAGCTTCACTCATGTCATCCGCATCCACACTCCCGTACTTCTGTACGATCAGTGTCTTTAGCTCCAGCCAATCGGCTGGCGCCGGTTGCAATCGTCTGAACCACTCTCAGGCCTTGTCTCTCAAGTTGAGCTTGGCGATCTTAAAAAGCTTGTCTGTATTGAGGTCTCGCACCTCAGCAGCCATGCTGAGCCTTTCCGCCCAATCACCAACGTCTTCATGGTCCCTTCCCCAAAACAACTCGTCCATGCCCTAGGGACTAGTCATCTTTCAGAATTTCAGCAACAACAGAAACAAGATGCAACAGTCCTCACAACACATAGAACTTCAAAACACAAAAACAAAATTGATCAGCCCCTTGGCTCCTGCAGCGATTCTAACTCTTGAAAGAAAAATGTTTGCCTGAGTCATCGATCGAACTCAGACTTAGCGCCCTCAGCTACAGGTGTCAAAGGTTCAAAATCTAATGGGAAAATGGAGAAACATTGCTCATTTGTGGATTCTAGCTGGAATTGCCACTTTGATGACGAATCATGCCAAACCCGCCAGCTTACGAGACGGGACCTTGTTCCGGAATGCTCCACACGGACTATGCGATCTCCAACCTGGAACAGATCCTCCACACCAGGTATGTAGAATCTAGGAAAATGGTTAGCTGAGGGAGGCGACTTGGGGATCCAAATGTCTCCTAGTCTAGACACATTGCACCGCCTCTCAGCAAGCACTGGCGTCACTCTACGCAAGGTAGGTGGTGTAGTGGTATTGCGTCTAAAATTGCGAGATGGACACCCACCCCCTGGTTCCATTACTCACCTTCACCCAGACCTCAGCTTGGGTGTAAAAACCACTGTGAGCTATTTCGATTGTTATATCTCCTACTCTAGCCTGATCGGGATCTATTCCTACAATAGTTATTACACCAAATCCTAGGGAACGCAATACCACGGCCCCTTTCGGTGGCACTACACCCCGAGTAGTGTAAAAGTCGAACCTACGGACGATTCCTTGCTCACGAATCTCCTACACTAATTTTTCCACCTCTATATCATCTACACTAGTCGAGGACATGTTTCCCTAACTACCATCACACCTGGGTTCCCATATGTTACACCGAATCCCTTTGGATCCAACCTGCTTTGATACCAAAAAGGAGAAGGACCACACAACAACCAGACCCCTCTAGCTCTGCTTGCTTCTGACAGAACGAGCATCAGGTATTCACAGATCAAGAGAACAACACAGCAACATCACTGATCCATATCCAAACGAGAGAGATTCATCACTGGAGCACAACAGACTCGCCCGAACCTCTGCAAACACAACTCCTACTCAGAACTTCCAGGATAAAAATGCATAGTTCAAATTGCATTAAAAGGTCCTCGCTAACACAAGCGTCCACTTTCCCAGAACGTTGAACAATGGTCTGACAACTATTCTGTTTATGATCGAGCTCTCCCCAAAAGCAGACCACTCGAATGTCTATCCTATGCATTTCCCAAACTTCTCCGTTCTATGACCTCGATCCTTACTCACAATTAGACTCTCCCCAAATTCAAGAGCTAGCCATCCCCTAGTTATTAACGCAGCGGAAGAAATCAGCAATTGGCAATCTCCTAAGCTCCTGCTCATCCTCCAAAAGTCCCTCACCTCTTCTCTGTTGCTTTCTTAAAATCTCCTACTTCCTCTCTGTACAATTTCTCTACTGACTAGCACCTTTAGCCTCCGCCAAACTCTCAGGACCAGACCTCCATTGCCGCTGTCCTCCTCCATGAATGCCAATTCTGGCGCCGACATGCATTCCCACCGCCTTAGACCATAAAGGCCAGCACCTCCGTTGCCATAATCCAGTGCCATCCTCCTCAAGTGGTGAGCTTCCATGATCAAACCAACGCAGTCGCCATGCATTATCTTAGTGACGAGAAGTAATGCGCCGCCAACCAAGTGATGGTGCAAACAAAATCAGGATCAGAATCAGAATAGCAACGTTGTTCAGTCACCCCATGTTCGGTTACAGTATGTAACTAGGTAGGTTAGGTTAGAGTTGGGGAGAAAAACAAGCACAAACCTATTAAAAAAAAAAGGAAAGGGTCAACACTAAAAAAATAACCATGGAATGAGAAATCCACCAACATCCGATGGATAGAAAGTCCCACTGGTGCACTAATGGTTGCTGGATTGCCCTGGTTCATGGATGATGAACATAAGTCCCCATATGTAGGTTTTATAAACAATTTATAATGGAAACAATGTCATAATTGCAGCCATTTTGGTTTAATTAATGCATACTTTACTAAATTTTGTTCACCTAATTTATTTATGGAATGGACATTACAATACATCTTTTCATGTAATTATTATAAGCATGTATTATTGGATTATGGTTTAGGTTTAAGGTTTACAAAACATAAATTAGTTAATAAATTTTTCACAAATCTATAGTAATTAACCTAAACTCGGTTAAATTTGGGAGAAATTTTTAAGGTTTAGACATATGTGAAGCAATATAATTTCATTCTACATCTTCTTCAAAGAAAATGGAAAAAATCAACTTGGAGAGATCACACAAAGGTAAGAAACATACCTTTTCTTTTGGTTTTTTACGAAATTTATTTAATTAAAAAATATTTTAATTTTATTTGTTAGTAAATATTTGTAATTTAATTTTTTTTCTATATATATGTATATTTTTTTATAAAAATTGCAGTATATAATTTGTATATTTTTTGGGTTTAGGGCATATATCACTAGGACTAATTTTTAATAAGGTTTGTATAGTTAGGGTTTTAATAGGGCTTATGGAAAAATATCATTTGAATTTTTAGGGTTAGGCCTTATGATTTAGGGTTTAAGAATTTTATTCATATATTTTAAGGATTAAGGTTTATACTCTAGATTTTGTTCATTGTATTGGTTATTGATTTTATCAATTATTTATCTTTATGGCATTATTATGAATCTCCTTTGTTTCCATATGTTTCATAGTTGTTAAAGTTCAATATTTTCTAACCCACTTTTGTACAAGTTATGATCTTTTGAAGTTGTGCTTTCAATCACAACTACAAACTTTGGTGGAGCGTTATCATCTTTTATTCCTAAAGATATACATTTTTCTTTTGCTACTTCATTTTTTTGTGTTTATATTTTCACAATTCAACCTCTTTATATTTTTCCTAGCTATTGGATATAAAATGGGCGTCAAGTTGTATTAAATATACAACCATAAATAAAGGTTTTATACCTTTAGTCGAGTATTTCATATTCAATATCTCTTTGTACTTTGATTTTTTCATACCCAAATGCAAGTAATGCATTTACTCCCCACAACCAACATGGGTTTTACGGCCTAAGGCATGTATTGCATTTTCCACCCCTTAAACAATGTGCATTAATAATCATTCCGTGGGTCTACATGGGGCTTTCAAACATTGTGGGTTTAAGGTATAATGCGGGTATTGTGTATGTGAACATCTTCAATGATGGAAGGTTTAATAGCTTAGTGTGGGTATTGCCAAAGTTTGTTTTAATATATGGGTTCATAATGCAAGTATTGTATGTGATGTACATTCAAACAATAGATATTTTATATCATGATGTTGGTATTGCAAGGGGAATTCCAAATCACAACATCGATTTTAAAAGAAGCATGTAGGTATTACATTTTGGGTTTTTGTTCAATGATGAATGTTTTTAGAATTATGAATTTTTGTTTTGTAGGAATTTGTCCTACTTCCTTTCAATCATGGGAAGGGTTCCAAAGTCTCATTCCATTCATATCCAAAACCCCACCACCCCTTTCTGAAACAAAGACTTGGTGTGGATGTCCAGGTACACCATGGAGGGCAAAATAAAGTGAACATTCAATTTGTTTATGTTCCATATGTTCGCATCCTAGAATTCTTGGAAGGTGAATGAGGGAATATGGGCCCCCGTGGAATGGAATGTTTACAAAACCTTTCCAAACCAAACGAATGTCAAGCAAACAACTATCAAAAACCACCTCGAGCAACATGGTAAACATTCATGGCATTAACCTTTTTCATTTTTTTAACTCATATACCAAAGATGTAATCATTTACATCTTGAGTGTTTTTTGGTTTAAGTATCAATGTAGGTATAGACCAGAGGACTATTAGAAAAACTCAACCCACATTCAATCTATTAAACAAAGATGCCTAACATCATTTTCAATCAAACATCTACACACACAACCCGATGTGGCCAAGATCATGATCTATAAGGCCCACACACAAGCTAATGGGTCATTTGTACATGGTGAGCATGACCTTAAATCCATTTCTTATATGTTTCATTATGCTCCATGCATGTCACAAGCATTGAAGGAACACATATGGGTCCAACTAAACTTAGGTTACATAACCAAATAAATATATGGCAAACATAAAATAATTTGGTGGAAATGTGTGAATGTGGGCCAAAGCATGACACAAAATGATTTCATTTTGCTTCAAGACATTGCATATTTGGATTGGAAACATAAGAAAAGGAGTTGGCATTTACACACCAACCCTGCAATTTCAATTTTGTTTTGGGCTTTCCAACATCCGGAGAATGTGTTTTTTTCCAAGATGCTGATGAAATCAACGAGATTCAAGTCCCATTCACCATAGGTATTCAAACACCAATTCAATGTGAGTCCATGTTATCATATGGACACAATGATGCCATTTCTATGGATGCCACATTTTGCACAAATGACATGAAATTCCATTTATTCACCTTGATGGGGTTTTATGATCATCGCATGGGTGTTCTTTTAATGTGGATCATTACAAGTAGGCAAACAATTAAAGATTTGATCAAATTGTTGAAACCATTAAAAGATAATATGCTATCACACATGCCACATTGAAAACCATCATGTATTTTCATTGATAATGCACCCCAAAAATTTAAGGCATTACAATTAATTCTATACCTAGTGCCTACTTTGTATTTATTTCCTTAGATGTTTTTTAATATATTTCATAAAATTCTTGATCACTTTTTAAGAAAAATTATTACTTCATATGCATTTTATCTTGTATTAACCCCATCCACTCATGGTGATTTGATTGCATATGTATCCCTATTAAGGTCGTATGGGGTATGGACAAGGTTCCCATCTTCCTTTGTTGTTGGCATGTTTTCAAAGCATTATGCTTATGTGGTATTGAAAAAATCAAAGATGTGGAAGTGCATGGTGCAATCCTCCAAGACCTTCATGATGTGATGTACATGTCCATCAATCATGGAGAAAAAAATGATGACTTCAAAGAGCGTGGGGGGGTTGTTGTGAAAGAAAACCTTCACATAAGCTTGGTGATGTGTGGACAAATTACTTATGGACTTATTACCATCAATTTGGTAAGTGATAATGTTTGTCGTGGTTTAGTATTCAAAACTCTTTTGTAATCTTGTTATTCACCCTTGTGCATTGTGTTTATGTTTGCAAAATTATGAATGGTGGGTGTTCGATGAATGCCTCATTCCAACCAAGACCCCTAGGTGAACATTGGATCATATCATGGTGCATTGAAACATTGGTTTGTTCTTGACACAAAAGGCCTTAGAGGTCGTAAGATTGATTGGTTGGTGTGGCGATTAACAACAACCATTGCATGCCACTACATGCACACACTGAAAATGAAGAAAAGAGGTTTCATAAAAAACAAGGTTGTGGAGGCCATTGTTACACAAAGTGTGGAAAAGGTAGCCTTTATTCCACTCACCCATGTGTACCAACCAACCCTTGAGAGTGATGGAACTTGGGATGTACGAAGCCAACGCTTTCACTTATGCAGTGAAATTCCCATTCACCAAAATATTTTGTTGCACATGTGAATGGGCATTGTAAAAGAACATGTGTAAACACCAAATTGTGGTGATTCTCGAATGCATGGATATTACTTAAGATGATATCATTCATTACTATGGAACATGGTATGGATCACATCCTGGAAGGTTGTTCATCCCACTCGCATTGGGTTTTGGTAGAAGTGCAATTAACAACCTTTTGATCATTCTATTTCTGCATGGCCATGGCATCTCCCAAGATGCGAACATTCATTCTAACGTGGTTTTGAAGTTGAAGACCTTTTTCAGAAGTTAAGGACCTTTTGGGTTTGACCTTCTTTGCCACTAAGCCATGCACTTCCTTCAAATGTTTTGGTTAATAAGCACTTGGCAACATATGTAACAGTGCAATGGTGATTTTACATCACCATTTTGACCCATCCTTAATCCATTCCTTATCCTTACAAGAAATATCAAGTGGACAAGGGGGTGTTGGTGATTAAGTGGGTTCAATTTCAATCTCTAGACTTGAACCACAAACCGCCAAAAAACAAGTTTTTACTTTTTAATAAAAAAATCCTTGACTCTAAACCTTAAAAACAAGATCACATAGTAAAATACAAGTATTGCAAACAAGATTAACTTTTTTTAGGTATTGCAATGAAAAAAAATTCAAAAAAAATCCCATACCTTCCATCAAATGATGAAAGGCATGGCTATATTAAACTTATAAGTTTTTTGCAATTTTTTAAAATCAATTTAATTAAATCTAATTTATGTAAATTTTGAAATAATTTAACCTACCATTCCTTAATCAAAATTCCCAATTTGTTTTCGGAAGGATCACATCACTTGGATTGGACACAATCACGTGGGCCAACTTTAAATTACATTGAATACTTGTTTCATCAACTTCGAGTTCCCTAATTCCTAATTTTGATCCAACAACATTTTCTTCCTCACTTGCCAATTATGATGTAGCAACATTTTGCTCCTCAATTGCCAATTTTGGTGTAACAAGATTTTGCTCTTGAACTTCCTAATCACAACAAACCTTCTTCAATTTCTTTTTTCTACCCATTGCAATCCTACATATCCAAACAAAAACTTCAGTAAACAAACATATTAAATTTTTTACCTTTTTCAAAGGACCAAAACCATAAAAGCAAACTGCTTTCCTTTTGAAAGGAACATTAGTAGGAGTCAATGATAACAAATAGAAAAAGCGACAACATGAAGAAAAAAAACAAAAAAATTTAAGCAGGCAACAAAAAAACTGACTCAAAGAGGAGAAGGAAATTTACCAATGTTGTTGTAGAACAATAGAAAAGGAGAATGATTATTAATTCCAAACTTAGTGTTAGTGCAGTTGTGTCACATGAAAGCAAATCTGCATTCCAAGAGATATTTGCATAGACATTTAGTCTAAAGCAAAAGCTTGAAATGGCGGTACCCACTAGACCAATCATTATTGTAGGCTAGATCGCTTGTGGTATGCAGCAGAAGATGAAAAAAAAAGGATTGTGAATGCAATTGAGGTAGCATAAGATAGAAGGAACAAATCTATGATTGTTGCAAATCACATTGAACCTTGCCAATGGGAGTGTGATTCAAAACAAATAAACATTCTCACTTCTTTGGGAAAATTAAGGTCAAGGGAGGGCCAGAGTGAACCAACAACCACCAATGCACCAGTTCAGGATGAGGCCATTCAAGTTGTTTTGGGGATGAACCCAAACACATCCAAGTAGGGCATTTTAATTTTCCTTTTCCCTTGCCCAGGCTTTTTTCAACCTTCTTATTTGCCCCAAAGTTTTCCCCTTCTACCTACTTCCCCCTCCTACCTAGGAATTCACCCTACCTAAACCTACTCCCCTAAACCTAAATTCATTTTCTCTCCCCCATGTTTAAATTCCTTCTTCTCACCTCCATCACCAAAGCTCAAGATAGCTTGAGTAGTTAAAAGCTTGAAGGCAAGCTTAAGAACATGGAGACACAAGGCAAGAGAAGCTTCAACCCAATGGCATAAATGGGAGCTTGAAAGTCAGCTCCCTCCCATTTCCTCCTTTTTGATATTTTCTATCTTTTTTTTGCTTTGAAAAAGACGACAATAGTGATGTCGTTGCCTTCTTTTGACCTTTTTTTTTTGGCAAAGAAGGCAATAATGTCGTCGTCTTCTTTTGTTTGCTTTTTGTTGCAAAGAAGATGATGGCACTACTACTGTCATCTTCTAACCTTTTTTTTCTGCAAAAAAGACGAGGACATTGTCATTGTCTTCTTCTATCTTTGTTTTGCTGTGAAAAGGCGATGGTAGCAATGTCGTCATCTTCTTTTGTCCTTATTTTGCTACAAAGAAGATGATGGCAACAACGTCCTTGTCTTTTTGTGACCTTCTTTTGTTGCAAAGAAAACAACTCTTCGACATTGTCATTGTCTTCTTCTAAATTTCTTTTGCTGCAAAAAAGACGACAACAATGATGCCATTGTCTTCTTTTGACCTTCTTTTGTTGCGAAGAAGTAAAAGCGCCTTCTTTTGGTTTGCAAAACCCTTGGGCCTAAACTTCACCCACTTTCATTCAACACACCAAGGCAGTTGTCCTCAAGAGTAGAGAAATCGTCAAGACTCTGAATTTGTGTCGCTCAATGACACACCTATGTACTTAACTTATCCTTGCCTTTATTTGTGTCAACAACTTGATTCAATTTTCCACTAGTTTTTGTAATGACTTTGGTGTTGCATGATGTTTACAAGATGAAGAGAGATTCGTGGTCTCATTCAAAAAACATGGGCTCTTGAAGCATCAATTAACTTTGGAGTGTTATCCTTTTGTGTTTCAATGTGTAGCCTATTACAATTACAAGCTAGCCATGTTGCCCACCAAATATGAGCCCTATTTTACAACATTCTAGAAATGTATTTCACCCAAAAGCTTAGCAATAGTCTTCAGGGCCTATTTAACTTGGTTTCTACCTCTACAAATTCTTCATGTTCTAAGGAATATCCTAGTCCTTTGCCACCTACAAGAGATACACATAAGCATAGACATGCTCCCCAAATCATTAGAATATACAAGCCATTTAGAGAAGCAAATGAATGCATGCAATCATTTGAACCCATAAGGATCATTGGGAATAGTGACAATTGTCTTGAAGTAAAAAAACACTAGTGTCTACTTTTGAAAATCGTTTGCCTTGTTGAAAGCAAAAGTGGACATTAAAAGAACAAAGAACCTTTATAGAGAAATTAATGATATCTACATGAGAAAATAGAAAAAACTCTACAACACTTCGTACTATTATGTCCTTTCCACCAAAACCAATACTAACACAACAAGTAGTTATAATCTATAAGTGTCCTTCATACAGAATCAAACCATCACCTATATCACGAATAGTAGTGACAAGTTGTTATCATTGCTTGTTAACCTCATTAGCTTCAAAGATGGACCTACTGATTATTCAAAATAATATGTGAGAACAGTCCTATCTATTTATGCATTACAAACCTTCAAACAAGGCTTTCATCTAATTTTTTTGGAACACAATGTTAGGTGGTAAATCTTGGTAACCCATCTCAAAGAAAATGTAAAAGAAGGGTTTGGAAGTGACCACTAGCATCCAGGCCCTCATTTTGGGTTTAATGTTTGCCAACCCTCATGAGATTGCTTTCCTTGGGTTTTTTCTCAATGTAAACAATCTTATTGTCTTTCATGACTCCTGCATATTGATTTTCTCTCATGAAAATTTATTCAATACATGTGTCAAATAATCTTTTTCCCCATGGATCTATGTCACCATTTCCTTCATTACATGACACCCTTCGCACCTCGCAGGAAATTCTCTTTCTATCAATTACATTCTCAACTAGCTCAATTTCCTTTGGCCTATTTCCATGTTTCCAAACCTTGTATGACATTGAATCAATGTTTGCATCTTTCTTCTTTACAAAATTACCTTTTTCCTCTAGACGATTTTGAGTATGCTTCTCTCTATCTTGCAAATGGTATCTTGAATTAGAATCCACGAATTCTATGAATGCTACTTCTTTGAGGTGTTTGCTATCACCTTTTATCCATGGTGACTTCAGAGGTTGTAAACCCTTGTCCTCTCACCTTTTCGTTGCCACCTTTTTCAAGCTTCTTCTAACTGCAAGTTCATGCTTTGGACAACCTTCAACAACATGTGCTTCTTTGAAGTCTATTTCACTTACATCAACCCACTTTTTATGATGCCTTTCATCAAAACTTGCCTTCCATGTTTCTAGTGGATGTTGTTGTAGCTTTTTGGAGCTTCTTCCTTGAAGAGTGTTGAATTTTGCTTTCATCTGATGCAAGAGAAAATCTAGGCCATTTGATTTTTTTGCCTTGGGTTGAGTCTTGAAGATAGTCACACCTCCCCTATCCCCACAATGGGTAGTTTCAAATGTCTTCCTTCTTCCATAGTCAACTCCAATATGCTCCTACATCGACAACATCATAGTTGTGTGCTCTTGTTGCCTTCTTCTCTTTTGATTCTCTGTGGTTTCATGTCCTTTTCCCAACACCTTTTTCTTATCACAAACTTTGTTATCAAATGTTGTTTTTTGAAGTTTATGCACAACTATTGCATCAACAATAATGGTGCCCTCCCTCAAGACCATAGTGAACTAGCACCCACGAATGCACCAGCTGGTTGTTCTATCCATGGGATGGGTTGCATTTTCTCATCCAATTCTTGACCCTGCATTAACCCACATTGCACCACAATTTACTTTTTTTGGTTAACCTTTGATTTTTATCTTTTCTTGGTCATTTTTTTGGGGCCATTTTCCCCCCCAACCCTAACCTATATAAGACCCTTCCACCTATCTACCCTTTTCACCTAGCTACCTTGCTAACTTACATTTTGGCCCTACCTATAAATTAACTCTCTACCCCCCTATCGATCCATCTTACTTATTTACCTTTCCCTAACTAATTATTTATCTTCGACAAAAACCTTTATATATTTTTGGCTAAACCTTTATCTCTTGGCAAAAACTTTATTTTTTCTCAGCATAACTTTTTTATTTTTTGGAAAAAAAATTATTTCTTCTTGGCAAAACCTTTATATCTTTGTGGCTAGACCTTTATCTTTTGGCAAAATTTTTATCTCTTCTTGGCAAAATTGTTATATGTTTTTTGTCAAATTTTTATCTTTTAGACAAAACTTTATCTCTTCTTGGCAAAATCTTTTTTTTTTAATACCAAACCTCTATCGTTTGGCAAAACCTCTATCCTTTTTCATTTTGCCTAAATTTTTATTTTTGAGCAATTTTTAATTTTTTTTTGGCTAAAACTTCACCTAAACAAATATTTTATATCTTCTAAGCTAATCCTTTACCTTTTGTAAAAACCTTTATGTCTTATTGGCTAAACATCTTCCCCTTAATGAAACATTTATATCTTCCTAATTAAGCCTTTACCTTTTAACAAAACCTCCATTTCTTCTTAGCTAAACCTTACCTATTGGCAAAACCTTTATATCTTTTTGGCTAAACCTCTACCTTTTGCCAAAACCTTTATTTCTTCTTGGCTAAACCTTTACATTTTGGCAAAAATTTTATATCTTCTTGGTTGAACCTCTACCTTTTGCCAAAACCTCCATCTATTATTGGCTAAAACTTTTCCTTTTGGCAAAACCTTTATATTTTCTTGAATAAACCTAGAAAAACCTTTATCTTTTATTGGTTAAACTTCAACCTCTTGACAAGTTTTTATATTTTATTGGTGAAACTTTGACCTTTTAGCAAAACCTTTATATCTTTTTTAGTAAACCTTTAACTTTTGGCAAAACCTCCATCTCTTATTAGTTAAACCTTTACCTTTCGGCAAAACCTTTATGTTTTCCTTAATAAACCTCTACCATTCAGTAAAACCTTTATATCTCCTTGACTAAACCTATACCTTTTGGCAAAACCTCTATATATTTTTAATGAAACTTTTACCTTTTGGTAAAACCTTTATCTCCTCATAGCTAAACCTTTATCTGTTGGTAAAACATTTTTTTTTATTGGTTAAACTTTTACTTGTTGGCAAAACCTTTAGAAATTTTTGGTTAAACATTTACTTATATGCAAAACCTTTATTTTTTTAGGGTTAAATTTTTACCAACCTAAGGTGGGTATTGCCAATGGGTCAAATTTGTAATGAGTTATAAAATCTTTTTATGCAAGTATTGGATTAATTTAGAGTTTTTTGACATTATGAATAAAAATTTATGATGTAAATGGGGGTATTGTAATTTGTTTTCCATATTCATTGGCTACAATCAAGTCTACATCAAAATTAAAGTATTACATTTTGTTGTATATGTTTCGTCAAAGCCTATCAACACAATGGCTATTCATTTTGGGATGTACCCCTAATGTAAGTATTACATCCACAAATCTCATTGCCTTCTGCCATACTTGCATTTTTTGTTGAAGTTTAAAGATAGTTGGTGTGAATGATACAACATTGTTATAAACTTGCTTGTTAAATATTGGAAACAACCAAGTATTATGTAACTTTATTACAATCATGAAAGCAATAATAAATTTTACCTTCACAACGAATTTTTATAAATTATTTGAATATATTTTAATTCAAATAAATTGAAAATTCTTGAATAAGATAATGGTTAACAAAAATAAACATGTATTGTTATAACACAAATTTTGATTATGGTTGTGATATCATAATACCTTAGTATTTTTTACACTAATTTTTTTTTTAATATCTTAAATTTTCAAAAGATATTTTTCTTCATGTGTGCTAATTTTGTGAAAAAAATGAACAAATATTTGATAACAAGAAGAAAATATTGCATCTTCAAGTAATTGGTTATTTTTTGTTGAAGTTACCCTTTTACAATAATATATGAGTTCTCAATGAAAAAAATACATAAACGTATGTATGGACCATGTAATAACCTAAAACATTTTATTTTGTTCCATTATCCATGCAATGTGATAATAAAAACTATATTAATAAATGTTCAAGAATTTCTCAATAGTGCTTCAGTAGTCTTTTAATTATTCAACATTATTAGAATGATTGATATTACTTATTAAATGATGAAGTTTGAAACATATTATTGAATATTCATTTTCAATTAATTGATGAATACTTGCATGAATAATTCAATTATCAACATACATAATAATGAGTTTTACAAAATATTATTCAATTCTCGATATGTTGAATATTCAAACAATTCAAATTGTTATTCAATAATTCTTAAGCATAGGTGAAAACATTATTAAACCATTTTGGTTCGCTAACCACTTACCTATTCATTGTTCCATTCAAGCATATCATCATCCAAGAATATACAAATAGTGAAATGCAGGTATTTCATGGCACATTTCATAATCAAAATATGCAAGGGTGTGATGAAAATATATGCTAACACTCAAATGTGGGTATTCCACTTAGGCTTAGTATTTTCGACAACTATGTTTCAACTTTGGCCCATCTAATGCCTAATGTACAATTAGGGATATGTAATTTCCTAGGTGAAAATGAATATAAGCATTTTTGGCAGGCTAGGGAAATGTGCCATACTTTTATGACACTAAATGTTTCTTGCAACCCATTCTTTAGATACTAAATAAAATCTAATCACAAAATATTTAGGTAGGATTAGGAGTTTTGCTTGATTAGATATATATAAAACAAACTCAAATAATTTGTTCTATTTTCAAAGGAAGTGGAAACAAATTTCAATATGAAAGGTGACGACATTCTTTCCTTTGCCTCCCTTAAGGTTTATTATTTCAATAAGTTTCAATCATTTTTTATAATTAGGTCTTGATAGAAATTAGTTATTTTAACATATTTATATCATTTTTAATTTATTAAATTAATTTCCAATAATACAATTTACCATTTTTAGTGTTTGATTAGTTTAATGTTGCTAGATTTAGGTTTGTAAACATGTGAAAGTAATGCATGTTTAACTATGTTTTCACTTTAACAAAAAAAATAGTTTGTTTTTTCAATTCATGATTATTTTGCCTTGATAGGGAATGTGGGGTATTATGTTTGTAGATTTTGAAGAAGCAATTTGAAAATTGGATCTTGCTTGAAGGAAAGCAAAGACAACTTTCAATATAAAAAGTAAGAATAACTCCTACTATTTGCTTCATTACGAACTTTTAATTTCATGATATATATATGATTTTTTGTTTATTAAAGTAATTGCCACCAATGCACATACAACTTTTAGGGTTTAGGTTGTGTATTGGTATGAAAGATTAGGGTTTTAGACATGCAAAGGTAATGCATGTTTAACCATGATCAAGCTTGAATATTTATGTAGGTAGAATGATTTTTATTTAAATATTAAGGTCATAATGATTGAGCTTCATTAATAAAGGTGGGGTGGTATTTTTGTAGATTGAAAAACCACATTGAAAATTGGACCCAACTTGAAAAACAATGAAAAAAAAATTCAATTTAAAAGGTAATAATAACAAATCTGATTTTGTATCACTAAAAGTTTTAATTGCACAAGGTTTCATGTTTTTCTAAAATTATCTCCTCATAAAATTTGTCTTAAAAATAAAATTGTGCAATTCCATATGATTTTTTGTGTATTAAAATGATTGTTAGCAATGCACATCCCAATTGTAAGGTTTTTATTGTGCATTGGTATGGAAGATTAAGGATTGTAAACAAATGGGGGTAATGCATGTTTTATCCATGTTTATGGGTTTTGACATGGGTTCTTTTCTTGTAGGGCACATTTTGGATAATCATAATCATGGGATGAACTCCCAAGTCTCAAAGTATAGAGGTCAAAAACCTTACAAAGTCACCATTTTCAAATGTGGACTTGGTGTGGAAGAAGGGTGAACAACATGGAGGCACATACAAGATCTCCATTGAATGTGCATATATACCACATGCACTTGTTCATGAATTCTTGGGAGGTGAATGAGGTGATTTGCATACCCAAGTAGAATGGAACATTTTCAAAAATGTGCCCACACAAAAGAATATAAAAAATGCAACAATTAGGTACCACCTTGGCCATACTTGATAAATGTCATATTCCATACCTTGTTATTTGATGTCAACAAGTTGAATTTCAAACAAATAGGTTATGTTTCTTAATTATCATATGATGTTTTATAGGTATGCAT
>Ga0116229_10008970_pt1 | contig 15389 bp, 11 predicted proteins | sample S1TSphgellanicum_3_FD_87313 | JGI IMG/M metagenome (GOLD analysis project Ga0116229, IMG submission 87313) | Host-associated microbial communities from peat moss isolated from Minnesota, USA - S1T2_Fc - Sphagnum magellanicum MG | ecosystem: Host-associated > Plants > Peat moss > Unclassified... | reverse complement strand
TAATAGGTAAATAAATAACTAACTAGGTAAATAAGTGGGTGAATAGGTAGGAGATAGATATATACATAGGGTAATGAGTAAAAACAAGCTAATAAGAGCTAATGGCAACCTTTTGAGTCATTATATTAATCCTAAAAAGATGATGTGGCAACACAAGATTGGATGAAAAGTTTTGAGGTAGTGGTAAACAACAATGCTTAAACAATGTTTTTACATTGTTTCACTGTGTTGAAAAACACTGGTTATGGGCTTTAAAATGTGTTAAAAGGTATTCTATATTTATTGGATGACTTTCAAACTTTAATAGATGCTAAATTAACATATTAGAAAGGGCTTCACATAAATGCAACATATACTTTCAACATTAACTTAGTTTAGGAGACTTATGAACATCAAAACCAAAGACTAATTACACCAAAATTGGTTCCTATTAGCTTGGTTTTACTCTAACAAATCATGTCACATTTTATCATAAAACATTGGGGATATTGACTAAATGTTTCATTTAATTAAAAATCATTAGCCATTTTGATTAAGGTTGTATAACTTGATTAAATGAATTTAATCAAATAAATCACTATAGTCAAGTTGAACATTCAAAAAATACATATGTAATTCAAGCCCCTAGACTCTACTCAAAATGTAAATGTCTATTAATAAAAAATGACAAATTATAAATTGTGTGGATTAAAGTTCCTAGGAATTTGCCTATATGGACTTTAAAAGGATTTGATATGAGGTGATGTATTCTACCATAGTGATTCAAGTGTATACTCAAGGATTAACAAAGGACCACATGGACTAAAGGATTAGCAAAGGACTACACATGGAATAAAAGATTGTGAAAGAGATAATGGGACACAAAATTGTCAAACTTTATGGATTGTAGGTCCTTGAAAATGGAATATGTGGACTTGAACATGACTTTACATGTGTCTTGTGAACTTATCCAAGGATTGAATAGAGACTACACCTGGACTTAAGGAATGTAAAAGGAATCACAAGAAACAAATTTCAAACTTTATGGAATAAAGACCCATATAATGGAATATAAAGACTTCAAGTTCACTGTTTTCATTTACAACATTTAAAGTTTGCAATTTAATAACTTTTATAAACTTTTAGGATAACATTTAACTATACATGGATTGATAGAAATTAGAAAGGAATCATTGGAACCTTAAGTGCAATAAATGGTAAACAAATTGTTATTAAATTATTTTTACAAAATTTTGCATCCACATTCATTAATCATGAGAGTAATAGACTAAAGACCATATGGATTATAGGGTCAAAGTACATAAATAGGAGCCCAAAACCATGTTGGATGATGGTGAAAACCATAAAATTTTTTACGTATGTTTTTGTTTTGGCATTTAAAAGTTATGTTAATAATTCCAAGTTTGGCTAAATGACTAATATGAATGTTGAAGAATTCAAATTAAATATTCATTGAATTTAATTTATTTTTGGTTTTAGTAAAAGACTTTTGAACTTGAACAATAGTTGTTTCAAATATAATGAATTTTGTAAAGGATTTTTTTAATAAAATAAATTTAGTGGTAAAAGAATTTAGATGACAATACCTTACAACCCACATTTGTAAAACATTCACAATTTAAGAGTTCTGGAATTTGAAATTTTTAGAAATTCAAAGTATTTTTCAAATTTTCAAAATTTCAAAAATTCTTTACCACATGTAAATGGGGTGTAATGTGCATGACATGTAAAACAAAGTTGTAGTTTATGATAGAATATAAAAAAAACCTAAAATAGTTAGCATATTTTGGTATCATTCAAAATTATGATAAATGTTCAAAATGAAATGCAAAATCTGGCAAAATTTGCACACTTTGAGAAATTCATATTTATTCAACAATGATTAACACAAAAGATGTGATATGTTAAGGCAATTATATGTATTTTTAATAACAAGTTGCAAAAAATTTCATTCAAATTTTTTTTCATATATGAAAAAGTGAAAAAGACTAAAAAATATTCACAATCCTTTTGTAATGTAATTCCATAATTTGGCTCCTATCTATGTACTTGCACCTTATAGAATCACAAATTTAGGTATCACATGAGTAGTTATAAAATTATGGGTTCCAACATTGTGAATTTTAAAACACTTTGGGACTACTAGGAAGTTTAAAACATTGAAGAGAAATTTAAAAACTTTGCACATGATGATTTAAGTGAAACTTACCTTGTGAAGGGGTGTTTGGAGATCTTTTATTGCACCTCCATGTCCACCTTCAAGAACCAATTCGATTATTGAAAGTCTCCAACAATCTTTGTGAGGTATTTGGTCACAACCTTTCTATAAACATCTAGAAACACTAAAATGGGTGGTTGCACACCACGAATGGTATGCATGTCCACATGCCATGACTTTGCAATCCTACATAGGTTCAAAGCTTTGCATATAGAAGGAACAAACAAAAATCATGAAACTCTTGAAGCATGAGTTCAAATTAACATCAACATTGAAATTTTTAGGGAAGGGTTTGAGGATTTGTTCTTTTGCATTACTCAGCAACCCCAAAATATGTTGATTAAGAGTTGCCTTGTGATAAATGCAAAAATTTTGCATTTTTGTAGCTTTGAGCCAAATGTCATCCATGTTAGAAGATTTTGTGTTCATTTTGCTCACTTTCCATTAATCCTTTGAATGCCTTCCACCACACTTGCCTGGGAATCCCATTTTCATTGTGGTGTTTACAATGCCATGATAATGGTAGTGATTTTTTTGGTTTTGTCAATTTCTGATGACTTTGTAAAGTCACCATTACATTTTGAAATATTTGGTTGTGATTCGATTGTTGGTGACTAATGAATGACAATTTAGTTCTACAGTCATATTTGGTCTTCAACAAATAAGACATATGAGCCTCAAGCTGAGTGCACTCCTTTTCTAAAGGCCAAGAATGCATATTGCCACTTGTGCAAAACTTCAAAATCAACCATCTTGTTGTTTTTGCGACATGAAACATTTTGCTTGGGTGCTTGTGATGATACTTCTGTCACCATGGCTTTTGTCAGATTGTGTTTCCTTGCCTAAGTGTCCATCAACTTGGTCCCTTTTGCTTGCTTCAAGAAGTTGTATCCTTTGTAGTTGTTCTCTAATTGTCCATTCACAAAAAACAACATAGTTAACTTATTTCCCCTTCCTTTCACACATGATGGGCCTACTAGCTTCAGCCTTGTTAATAAGGCATGTGTAAATGGTACTTCAATTCATTGATGAGTATCATCCAAATCTCCTCAATGCAATTGATGAATGCCACATTGTCATTGAAACAATATTGGTAGTGATTCTTGTTGTTGGAAGGTTCAAAAAGCTCTTGCACTTCCTCTTCCATAAGGTCTAGCTTCAAGCATTTAGGGCAAGGGCCAATGCTACACAAATGATCATTTGCAAATTTGTATGCAAATTGAATGAATCATAATTCAAAGTCAAATTGCCATGTTAATGTTCATGAAATGTCAAATTGTCTCTTGAAATGGAAATGAGAGTCTCGTTGTTGGTGCACAAACTGTGTATTTGGATCTATTAAAGAAGGTTAGATGACATCTTTCTATGGGTTATTTTGAGTATTCCTATTTTACACGTTTTACCCCAAGCAAAAAATTGTCACAACCAAATAGTATAACTTAATGCACAAATATGTTGTGGTCTTGCATATTGTGTTATCAATTGACAAGGTTGTACAAGTGATCAATAATAACACTGGGTACTGGTCCCTTAATAATGCCCTATGAAACCATGCACCATTGTTCATGAAATGCTCATATGCTTATATGTGGGTTTATTACTCTGTGCAACTCTGTAACTCCATTCCAAGATATGCCCAATATATTTCAGTCAAATATAATCAGCAATATCATATAAATATATGCTGAGAAATTTAACAAACATTCTAATCCACCAAGATTGATCTTCATCATGGAAGTGTGTTCCTCATTTTATGCTTTGTGGCTGTGACCAAACAATGTACAACAATAGAAAAGAGCATAGTGAACAATGTGCATGAGGGTGTGAAAATCTTGATTGACACATAACAACTGTCTGTTAATTATTTACATTTCAAATGGCTAACAACCAACTACATCAGAAGTTAAATTCAAAGAACAGACACTTAGTTGGTGTATCTGAATCTGAATCAATGTGACAACCTTTCACCTAAACTCACCAAACTCAGATCTAAATCTATTTTGCTACAACCAATACCATCCCCATAATTATAAGATTTTATGGTTAAGAAACCCTTTTCATTCACTAAAATTTATAAAATGCTTTGAAGTTGTCTTAAGTGCATAGGTCTATAATATGGTTGTGGCAACCTTGCTCCCTATACCTTTTGCCTCCTATATATATATATATAGGTGTGTGAACTGATTACCTTTAAACATTAAGATTTGAGATTGGGTGCATCCACCTAATTGGTCCAGCTGCAACCTCAATATCCTACCAACTTTCATCATTATGTGAATGCCAAAAGCCCTTAGCCAAACCTCTGTTTATGTGCATGTAAAGCATAATTTGATGACTAAATACATGCAGTGTAATTTTCATAGTTCACAAACAACTTAAATATGTGTGACAGGATTAAGACCATGAATAAGAAGAAGAAAATGATGCAAAGGTCACTAACTTATTGGGGGTCACTAACTGTCTCTTCACCTACATGATTACTTAACCTTCTTGCAATGCGTAACCCCTTGGTAGGTCCACAATTCTGTTTGGTTACTGATTTATGGGATGACCACTTGACATAAGTAGGCTTAGCTTAATATTACTGAAGATTATGTTTAGCTCAGCCCATCAAACCATGAGAGAGCTACGGTTGAACGTGTGCTTAAATGTTGTGGACCACGCCTTCGATCAACTTCTACTCATTTTCCCAAGCTGCACTGTCATTTTGCAACAAATGTAATGTAGACATAACCAGTTCTTGAGCGACATGGCAGCACCGCAGTGGCTGGCTGGTCACAAGTTATAACCCATAACTCTTTATGCACAGATGCCACTCGCACACCATTGGTTGACTCACATAGCTCTAGTGCGCACAACGCCTGGTAGCAGGGCGGTATCGACAAAAGCCTTTCAAAAACTGGTTATGTCTGATATCTAGCTTGAGGCTGCAGGTTACCACAGTGGCTTGAGGCCATAGGTTATGACTTAATCTGGTCAGAATCCGCACATAATCTGGTTACTCCTGTGGCTGGATTATATGCAATAACCTGCATCCTCTCACAGGTTACGGAGTCCATAATGGATTTCATGGCTGACGGCAGAACGGGCATGGAAAGTTGCATAGCCGCCCAACCAAGATACGGTTTTGGAATGGGGGTGTATTTTTTGGGCGAGACTGCGGTAACGGCCGTCAATTCCCCAGCGGGCGCCGGTGTTAATGGAATGAGAGGCGCCACGAGAGGGTCACGATGCTTCATGCTTTTCGCTGCCTCATCTTTCGGTGCCGCTTTTAGGTCGCTTGGAGTGATTTCGGGACGTATTCGCGCACGAACAGTGCACTTCCTAGGGAATCGATCCCTGCGATTGCAAAACGTGTGTTTTTTTTCCACTGCCGTATGAGGGGCAAGAATTCACGTTTCGCCGGAATTCAATGCGAATGTCTAACCTGGTCAGCCGTTTCAGCGACGAAATTCGAAAGGAAATTAGATTCTTCAGGCATGGGATTAAAATTCTGGTATCAAATTTGCTTTACTTACTCGTGTTGATCGTTGAGCCACCCTGGATCTTGAGGAAGGCTTTATTACCTTTGCAGTTTGTAACTTGACCAAGATTGCAAGAAGCCCCCAATTATGCGGCGCAGAAAATTGGGTTCCTTTTTTTTAAATTTTTGCGTTTTCTTTCTGAGAGAAGTTTAGGGCGGTTTCAAGGCGCAGCTGCTGGTGGTCGAGTCGACCGAATTGGGTTGTTTTTCCTGGGATTCGAGATTTGGGAAGCATGATTGAGGCGCCGCACGGGGACCCACAGCAGCAGCTTCAGCTGCAGCTGAGCGCCATGGTTCTTGCAGCAGGCCAAAACTGCTGCACAATTCAAGGAATTAATGCAAGCACTCTAAGCTTGTCGATCGAGCAATATGCGGTCAAATTTCATGCGAATCGCTGCTGGTGCATATATATAACAGCGTCATTCCACTCCCGATTCAATCTCACCGAGCAAGTCTTGAGTTAATTCCAAATTGATTGATTCATCAGGCACGCTGCACCCGTTGCAAGCTTTTCGTCAAGTAGTTATCAATCAACTAGTAGAAAGCGATTGGACAGTTCAATCCTTCTTGAAAGATTCTGAGTCAACCAGGCTTGACAGTTGTGCTCAAGAAGCATCAGATCCATACTACCGAACTTCATTGATTTCAATTTCAATGGCTGGCAATTCATCAGCAATGCAGTCAATGCCCCAATTTGTGTGGCATTTGGTTTTAGTTGTGTTGGCTGTCCAATGCAGGAGGAACCTACCGCAAGTGCAATGCCGGCCCGCACCTGACGAGGTTGCGTTCAACTACGAGTATGTTGATGATACTGTTCCTGGCAGTGCAAGCACTCAGTCCTACGATCCTTTCTCCTTCGACCTCAGCGCTGGGAATGTTCTTGGAGGCAATGACGACACCACAGGGACTACTTCTCACGAGCCATACGACAGCGTCCCTGCCGGCACACATACCAGCCGTAGCCCGGCTGCCAGGTTCGCAGAAACCTATTACAACACTAGCCGTAGCATTCCGGAGAGCTTGTGGGATACTTCCGATTCGACTCCCCTGCCAGATTACAGGACTGCTGATTCCCCTGAGTAAGCTGGCTTACATTTGAGCATCACTCCTTCATGTCGTTGAAACTCACGTCCTGCAAGATTGCACGATCTCGTCATTCTACTGAGGTTTCTAATCCATGCTCAGGAATTTGGGATGTCTTTTCTGAAATTTGTTCTAATGCTTCTATGCCTTGTCTTACATGCCATCATGTGGAATCGAACAACAGCAAGGCTTCGAGTAGTGCATTTTCGCTGGCGCGCACCACATTGAGTGGTTGCGGGAGTGGCAACCCGATCGATGATTGCTGGATGTGTGACCCTCAATGGGAATCGCATCGCCAGACACTAGCAAACTGCGCCATCGGCTTCGGGAAAAATGCCATCGGTGGAAAGAATGGAAGAATTTATGTGGTCACCTCCAATAGCGACGACAACGTCGAGAATCCTGTGCCCGGCACCTTGCGATATGCTGCATCACGAAATGAGCCTCTTTGGATCATCTTCGCCAACAGCATGACCATCCATCTCAACCAAGAGCTATTTGTCACCAGCTACAAGACGATCGACGGGCGCGGCGCTACTGTTATCATCACAGGTGGTGCATCGCTATCCATGGTGTCCGTCAACAATGTCATTATCCACGGGCTCTACATTCACAACATTGTCTCTACAGGCCCTGCGAGTATCATCACTTCTCAATCACTTGTCGAGCAGCACGGAGTCGCAGACGGCGATGCCATCCACATCCAGACCTCCAACAACATTTGGGTTGACCATTGCTTCTTGGCCAAAGCCGCCGATGGGTTGATCGATTGCACCGATTACTCCAATCTTATCACAATCTCCAACAACTACTTCACGGCACATGATAAGGTATAGTTGTGTGATGCGCACACATTCATTCTCTCTTGGCTCTGGAGGATTGAATCCAATTCAAGTTGCATGCAATGTCATTCAATATTTTTCTTTGCATGGAACTTAATTTCCACAAAATCAATTCATTTTTTCCATCAGTTGATTGTCACTGTTAGTGTGCAGCAGCGCGGAACCCAAGTTGTGTAATAATAGGTGTGCATTCAAGCTCTCAGCTATGGCTAGGATAAACCATAAATTCAAACCATGCCCATTGTGGTTTCAGAATCATAATTGGATTTGATCTGCATTTTGACATCTTCTAATGTTTATCACTTTCCTGAAATCTTCTTGCCTGTACAGGTGATGCTGTTTGGATCTCACCCAAATCAGGTTGGAGATAGAAACATGCACATCACGGTGGCCTTCAATAAATTTGGACCTGGGCTTGTTCAGCGCATGCCAAGGTTTGCTTCTTCCCTGGCTTGCCATGTTTACAATCAGCAGAGTTTCTGAAGTCTGAACAAGCAGAAGAAGCTCAAGAGTGTTGGAATGTTCACAAGCCTTTCTGAAGAACAAAACATAAAATTTCTTGATTGTGCAGAGTCCGATTTGGTTATGTCCAAGTTCTCAACAACGATTACACATCTGGTTGGGGCATATATGCTATCGGAGGAAGTGAAGACCCCACCATTCTCAGTCAAGGCAACGTCTTCAATCCAGCAAATGGCAACAAACAGGTAACAACTGGAAGCTGGCCATCTGGAAATTGATGATAGATTTAAGCATCCTTCAAGGTACAGAACTCATAATCTTATTGCCAGGCGCTGCATACTGCTAGTTGGCAGAGCTTCATTGCCTTGCATTTGGGTAGTTTGGTGAGGCGTTGTACAAGAAATGCAGGTGGATCTTTCGGGGGGAAATAATGGAGCAGTGAAACACCTGTGCCATGCTCAAAAGAGAACAATTTTTTGATTGCCCACTCATCTTGTCCGCATATATTCCCTGTGCTTTGGATCTGCAGGTTACAAAACGAGTGAACGATGGTGGTGGTACTTACGGCGGATGGCAAAGCTGGAACTGGAAATCTGCTGGAGATGTGTTCTTGAACGGTGCCTATTTCGTAAACTCGGGAGCACAAGAGCAGACTGCTAGTGTGTATGCTCAAGCTATCAGCGTTGCACCGCTCTCCGGCCAGCGTACACCAGCGATTACGGCCGCTGCGGGGCCTCTCAATTGATGATGGATATCGGAGATGGGCGGAGGAGCGTCGTTATCTCTATTCTATCAGGATGTCTGTACCAGTAAAGTGTCGTTTCCGGAATCGCCTGCTGAAGCTGCGCCAAAAAAGGTGTCCCAACTGGTCTTTGTGAAGAAAGCATAGATCTGGCTGTGGCCGCGCAAAGTAGCAGCTCGCAAGTTTCGAAGCCGCAATAGATTAGGTTTTATGCTCATAGGCGAAACCTCCTCCTACAACATATGGTAAAGATAGAACACAGGGCTTTTCTTTCCAGTGGCCTCGTCAATCATAGAACAGCAACCTCAACACCACGCAGTTTTCTTGCCTGTTCAGATGAGTGGTTGCATTTTGCTGAACAGCAACACCCAGGGCAAGAGACTGAGATGGTGTAGAAGAGTTGTAATGTACTCTAGAGCTTTTAGATTGTGTCTACTGTGAGTGTGCTGTTACACCTGCAACCTCGACAATTGTAGCTGCGAGGTGCTATAATCCCAAGCTGTTGTTGTCAATGAGTTGGTAGAAAGTGTTCTGTTTCCCTGTTGCTCCACAACGTTATGTACACCCCCAGGGAGCTGAACAAACTCTGTCTCTCTCTCTGTCTCTCTCTCACGTTGCCTCCAAACTGTACATCATCTTTTGGTGTTCATCTTGGCTATACTGTGGGTATTATCAAGCTTATGAAAAGTTAGAGCTTTTGTATGTGAGGAACTCACTTTGTCTGAGTTATATAATGAAATGTTTTACCTTTTCTGTTGGAATTTGAAGCTGAATATGCAAGTTGAAAAATGCATATCAATGTTTCAGGTCAGAATTACAACCTACCATTGCAAATTGGAGATCCAAAATGTTTATACAGCTGCAAGTGTTTTACAACAAGAATTACAGAAGGGTTCTGTATTTTAAGAGTTTCATAAATGATGTTGCAGAATGCTGTAAAACATTACAGACCCATCCCACCAGCTTCAGCATAAATCCAACAACAAAATTGTACAGGTCAAAAGTTTCGTCAGAGATTGCCTCTGTGTCTAAGAGTTCCATACAAGATTGCATATGCAATTAGCTCAAGTGCATCAATGGCTTGAGGAAAGCCCAAATTATCTTGAAGTCAGTTTATCCAAATGTAGCAAATGATGATTGCTTACAAGGAAATCATCAAGGCCCTCAACATTGAGAGCAAAATTGATGCTGAGATGAAAACAGGATTGAATGGAAAGCTTTTAATTGGGCAGATAATACATAGAGTACAACTACCTGTCCTTTGTGCAAACTTGGATGCAACCCAATTAGCAAAAGAAAGGGCAGGAATGATACATATAGAAAAGCTTATAAAATGCAAGAGAATTTGGCAAAATAAATTTCTCATTTGCGGGATTGCATTTGCAATGTATACAGAAACCAAGGGGAAGAAACTTTCCTTCACACTCTTGGCCAAATATTTAGAATAGACAATAATCAACCTCTCCTTCAACCTTTCATTTATGAAGTGTCTCAGATAGTAAGAGAAAGCCACACATCTCACACATCACAAAATATTGTGCAGAAGTTTCAATGTAGAACAAATCTGATGATGTCCACAATATCTTTTGCATGATGTGAACATATGAAAACCTCTAGCAAATTGAAGGAGATAGCAACTCTTGTTTCAAGAGCGTTTGGCTCTAAAAGAAAAATGATCTAGAAAATTTCTTTAGGCTCAAATTGATGAAGGCCAATGCTCATCCTTCGGACAACAAAATATGTCCCTCCTTTAGCACCTTCTGCATTGAACACTCCTTGGGAGCTTTGGAAGACTTTTCAATTCCTCCCTTGCTTATTTGGAAGTCATTCCAACACTCTTTGCTTCTTCTCTTTGAAAATGATAGAACCATTCTTGAGCAAGCGTGACTTTGACATCTTTGCTTCTACCTACTCAATCCTTGTTGCTAGGTTATGGATGACATTGTTCTATTGCTTCCCCAATTGTAGAACCTCTTCAAGTGTTGCTTTCAACTTCCACTTCTCTTCCCAACAATTCTTGCATCAAGACTCTATTTGACAAATCTTGACTTTCCCTTAAACTTGTCAATTCTAGAGAAACAATCAATGCTAAAGTTCTTCTTACCAACCCCAATTGCACAACCCTTATAAAAACTCTTGGATTTGCCTCAACTCTATTACAATGACCTTATTAATGAGGAATCTCTAACCACAAGTGAAACACAAATGGTGCAAGTTCAATCTTATTATGATCCATTCCTCCTTAGCTATTCTAAAAACCTCATTCTCTTCATGGAGCTCAATATCATGGTTGGATTTCTTTTTCATTTGTGCAAAATCAAAGTTTAATCCTTCATCATTCATAAATACCTCAATGCTCCTACATGGACATCCGCATTATGTAGGTTTCACAACACCAAAAGGGCTTCTTACTTGAGGTCCAACATTACAAAAGTTGCCACAAGCTCATATTTACCATCCTCCATTTCCTCTTTGATTGCTCTAGATGACGTTTCATTCCTAAAAAACTTATTTTCAATATTGGACTTGCAAGTTTTTTTTAACCTACAACAAATGATGTGAATTTGTAAGCCTTTGCACAAAAGAGAAATGAATCACATTGGGTCACATGGTGAACCCTCACATAAGAGTAGGATGAAGTGCTTTAATCACATGAGCATATTGATTAACCTTAATTCAAGATCCACAATTTTGATTTAATCATGTTGATTCAAAAGCTACTACCAAAATCACAAATGAAAACAAACTACATTCATGTGTTTGTCATTTGTATCCAATGAAATGTCCTTATATTTATAATGCACCAATAGAATCAATTTTACAACATTACGTTAAAACAATAATCATGGTTAATTTTAAAGAAGATTTTTGTTTTAACACACCAAATGTTGTTTTAAGGTCACAATTTTGGCAATCAATCATGTAGTTTACAAAATTACATATCAATATTAAACCCAAACATGACCATTAATGCAATCAAAATCTCAATTTTTTGCACCAAGGCTCACATTATGACCAAATGCACAATTTTTAAAAAAGTCATAATTAAAAATTTTAAATTATTTTAGTCATTCAAGATTTTCAAAACTCAAAATATCGAACACGCATATAAAAATATTTTTGAATAGTTCAAAACTTATAGCCCTTTTGTGAAACATATTGATTTTCATCCTAAAATTTGAAGACATCTGATGGAGGTTTGAATAATACAAAACATATCCAAATTTCAAAACAATAATCAACAAATTCTTAGCATATGACAAAAAACTTTAGAAACATAATGAAATGACTCCAAATTCATAGGATTCCAACTTCATAAGTATACAAACACAATTTTTTAAAAGATGTACAAATTGTACATTCAATATAATAAATGGTGGATTTTCAAAATAATAGAGATAATTTTTTATACTACATTCAACAATTAGTGTTTTGGCTCCCTTTACTATGATTACACCTTTAAATAATGTTTTTACATTATTTCATGATCTATTCTATGCACAAAAAACTTTAGTTAAATTTTTTAAATGTGTTGAAAGGTGGGTCCAAACCTTTTAAATTATACCATTCATGACCGAAAAAAATAAAATCTTTAACACATTCTTTAATTGTACCTATATATATATTGATTCTCGTACACATTAATGAATAAGAAAAATCATATTATGTATTCTGATAATTTAACCAATATATATTCAGAATCATCAATATCATTCTCTTCATGTCCATGTGTGTGGTGAGACAACATTAACTAAAAAAAAAAAGGTGATGTTGTGGCAACATTTTGGTATTATTTAAAAAATTTGGACCCAAGTATTTTATATTCATGGCATTATTTTTTAACCTTATCCAAATGCCAGATTACGATATTAAAAATATAATACACCTTAAATGAAAACAAGCAAATTTGCAGTCATGTTCACCTCTTTGTAATCCTACTTTTATTTGTGAATTTTGATTGCCATCTTTTTGTAGCTATAATGGTTTTTGTCTTGTTCTTGTTCATAATCTTGTGGTTTACAAGTTGAAGTAGCAATGAAACACCACCCCCAAGTAGTCTTATAACACCAATAACACATAACATGTCTTTTTTAGCAGCCCAATAACTCATGTCTTTGATAACTTGTGATACACTACCATATTGGTACCTACACCTATTGTTGTCCACACACCACACAAAATAACATAGGAACATCAAATTAACTAGTGCATAATTGACATAAAATTTGTGTGTGTTGTTTCCATTTTATGTTTTGGACTTGGATTTTTGCTTGTTGCATGTAAGTCTCATTTTGAATCACCAAAAGTGATTTGAAAACCCACACCTTAAGATTATATTCCAAACACAAAACATTCCAAACCATATTCACATTTGAACCAATTTAGAATTAAAACATAACTAACTACATTAACATAACTTAGATTTGAACAAATTGTGACTTAATCAAGTAATTAAACTAACATTAAAAAGCTTTCCCTTAGTCCCTAACAACAATAATAACACAAATTTTCCCCCAATTCTTTTCTAATAGCAACAAAAACTCTATTCACCACCCCACCTCAAGTAGCTACATGTAACAACAATAGGTAACAATAACTCCCACCCACCCCTCCCCACCAACAACTTCCAAAAACAATATTGAGCTATAATTATTTCTTGTTTAAGGCAAACTTCCTTTTTAATATTCAATTGATAATATTTTATTTTATTTTCAATTGGTGGTAGAAATTGTGAGAATTGTTGCCCATGAAGCAAATACATGTGATGTGTCTCTGCCTCCATTTAGTCCAATTAATTTTGTATTTAAAGGAATTCAAGTTTCATTATTATAATTCATGGTTTTTAAGTTATCCAAGTTGAATGCCTTGTCCACCTTGACTAATGAATATGGATCTGTGTAATTGGATTCTTCGCGGACTGCGCTGTATAATACCATATAATACCGTATAATGTATTATACAACATTCAGAGGTCCACCGTCCACCTCATTCGTAGATGTTACCCTCGACACCTCGTCCATCACCTCCTCGGCCTCGAAGATATCCTCGTCATGCATGCCGTCTACGCCCTCGGATATGTTAACACGATCAAATTCATCAACGCTACCACCAACAGTATCCTCATCCTCGTCGACAGGGTCCATTTCATGTTCAGATTCATATCCGCTATCAGGGCAGAACTGGTGCAGCCACTTGCAGAAGTTTGTATCCCTTGTTGAAGTGATTTGACGATTGAGTTGTTCCGAATTGAACAGAATGGCGGTCCCGGTGTCGATCTTGTGCTTGCCCAACCGAACTCGTGAGCGACTATGAACGTGTTTGGCCGCCTTGTGATTACGCTCACCCCCGCTTGCCCCTGTCGGATTCTTGTGCAATGCAGATAGGCGACCGTTGATGGCACCGTAGTAATGATCATCAGATAAGGTCCACAATTCAGACGGCTTGAAGGTGATGTCACTGAAATCATCATCTCTGTCCATCGGGCGCATAATAAACGTGGCGAACTCGCTAAAGAGTTTTCGCTGGAGGTCGTCGTTGCCATTCGCAAGACGGCTGATTGCGGCCTTCGATTGCTGGTTGATTGAAGACTTCCCCAATTGCAAGAACTCTTGGCTGAACTTCGCCGCGATCCTAGTGCGCATGGGGGTGAATAATGGATCAGTAGCAAATGCTAGAGCATGGGCCTCTGTGTAAATTGTCGAGAAGCGGTGGTGAATCATCGTCACAATCTGTTCGATATCATTTACAGTCAAATCCAATGCGTCCTTGACAGCGGAATTCAGCGTCTTAATGTGGAACTTGATTGCCACGAAATAGGCATACACAACAGAAAATGTCGCTTCGTCTCCTTCCAAATATGTTAAACATGAGCAGATCGTCTTAAAGAGTGCCTCCATCGCAAACACGCCCTTCCAATAAGACTGATCTGTAACCAAAGTTTTCAGTTCGTCGGATATATCAATGTCATAATCGGCGTTAAGAATTTTGCCTGGCAACAATGCACATGCCGATTTGACAGTGCTGGCACGCTGAGCGGTGTAGTAGACAGTACCCCATCGGGTCTTTGTAAAAAGAATGAGCACGTACGTCTTCCGATATTTCTCAACGCAGAGCTTGTCAAACAACTTTAACAAAAGATGGGACGACTTGAACGTTTTGACCATAAACATGATCTGTTTTAAAACCCGATTCACTCCTAGAAAGTGTTTGCACAAATCCATGCAAAGGTTGTGGATCGCATGGGGTGCACAACCGTACGTAAACATGAACTTGTTCAACTTAAGACATTCCTTGCACAGCTTAACCATGACGCCTGGTGAATCGTTGCAGAAGCAGAACATCGGTGGATTAACGAAGTGTTCATTCTTGGTGCAGGGCAGCCCTTCTTCACCCTGCTGTTCTACGACTTCAACATCGCTGTCTAGATCTGCAATCCTTTCGATGTTCCTTGATAAGACGAAACCAGGAGCCGGCTTACAAATATTTCCCAAAAGGCGCAGCTTGCAGTCCAAAACCTTC
>Ga0116229_10008968_pt1 | contig 15391 bp, 15 predicted proteins | sample S1TSphgellanicum_3_FD_87313 | JGI IMG/M metagenome (GOLD analysis project Ga0116229, IMG submission 87313) | Host-associated microbial communities from peat moss isolated from Minnesota, USA - S1T2_Fc - Sphagnum magellanicum MG | ecosystem: Host-associated > Plants > Peat moss > Unclassified... | reverse complement strand
TCCTGCTCGGCGGCATGGTGTATCAGCATGACGCGATGACGCTGTCGGCTTCGCATCTTGGCGTGACGATCCCCGAGACCGTGTACTGCATGTTTCAGCTGACGTTCGCGATCATCACTCCCGCTTTGATCGCAGGCTCGTTCGCCGACCGCATGAAGTTCTCCGCCATGCTGATTTTCATCACGGTCTGGCTGCTCGTCGTGTACTGCCCGATAGCCCACTGGGTGTGGGAGCCTTCCGGGTGGCTCGCGGTCAAGGGCGTGCTCGACTTCGCCGGCGGCACCGTGGTGCATATCAATGCGGGTATCGCAGGTCTCGCCAGCTGCATGGCGAGAGCATCGAGTAGTCCGTCTCGGCCGTTGCGCACGCCAATAAATCCCAAGGGACGTTTCCTGTCTCAACGCCGTGCAATGGCGACGCGGCTGACGCCGACTAAGCCGCTGCGGCTGACGGGCCAACCCGCCCACACCACGATGAACCGACTGCATTCGCCACTGCGCAAGCCCGTGCGGGCGCGCCTCGTGGAATCTTAAGACAGGCTCCCTGTACCGAACGCGGCCCAAACGAGCCGATCCAGGGTATTCGCCGAATCGGCAAGGACGCGGGAATGGCTGTGCTCATCGACGAGCTCATCGGCGAGCTCATACTGCCGCTTCGACCGCGCGATGATTTCCCGGCTGCGGGACAGCGATGGATCGGGCAGCGGGAACCGCGCCACATACTGGGTCATGAAGCGGCGGCGGCCGGCGTACAGCTTGTTGTTGAATTGGTGATCATAGAATGCTTCGATGAACGAAGAATTCGCCACGGCGGCCGCGAGCCAGAGCAATTCTTCGTCCTGCGCCCTCGTTGCGGACAGCCAATAGCAATCCCCATTGACGATCGTGCCTTGCAGGTCGAGCCAGAAAGTGGGCTGCTCGGCGATATCCCGGAAAACCAGCTTTGGCGCGGCCCACGCCGAAGGATCCTGGGGAACCCAGATTTCATACCACTGCCGCCCCGCCTCGAGCACGTAGCGGCGGCCGCTGAGCAGTTCACGATGCCCCGCAAGATAGGCCGCGGCCCGCGGGTAGGATGCAAGATCGACGGGCCGTCGCACTCCGTTCAGCGTGGCATGCGGATACAAGAGACGCCGCGCGGGTGCACCCGAGGCTGCGCGAAAGCGCCGCGCCGAGTGGTGGGTGGTCAGTGGGCGCAGCAATTCCGGCCGCGTCGCTTCCGGCATCTCGTCCCAGTCCGTGCGGATGAAAACCTGGTCGGCGCAAGTTTTCACGCCGACTCGAATCCGGCCAATGTCGCCGAATCTGCGCCAGGTGTTGGATTCGACTGCTGCGAGCCACGCGCTGCTCTTCGCATCGGCGAACCGCCAGACCGCGTCTGCGGTTGTACCTGAGTTCAGTGTGCCTTTTCTCACGTTGAACCGGCGGCCGTCGCCGATTGCCACCACGCCTTCTCCGCTGAGGGCATCGATCACGTCGCCCGCGCTCTGGGTTGGCTCCGCCCTGCTTTCATAAATTGACGTGAAGCCCCCCGGCTCCGGCACGACATCCGCCGGCTCGGGCGCGAGGCCGACAGACTCGCGCTGCGAATTCTGGTACTTCTCGACCAGCAGCATCGCGGGCAGGACCGCCGCGTCGAACAGTCTCGTATCGCCCAAATCCCACACGTGCAAGACCTTGAAATGCGTCCTGATCGCCCGGCGCACGGCCCCGCCCGACTGCGTCGTCATGAAGCGGTTCGAGACGATGAGACCGCCTATGGCGCCGGGCCTCATCATCTGCGCGATCCCGACGATGAACGCGAATTGGAGATCGACGCGCCCAGTGAGTTCGAACCGGGCCGAAAGCCGCTGCGCTCGTTCAGCGCCTAGAATCTGCGTGCGGACATACGGTGGATTGGCAATGACGAGATCGAAGGTGGACGAGTGCCCACCGTCGGGCCGGCCGCGTTCGCCCGTTGGGCCCCGTTCGTGGGGCGGCTCGCGTTCATCGAGAGGGGCGCGGCCGCCGGGCGGAGGCCGGCGATCGACGACATGCTCCAGGAAATTTCCCTTCGTCAAGTTCAGCAACGCGTGCGGAAAATCTTGGCGTATGCGCGCCGTTGCCGTGTTCAGCGCCGTCGTATCCGTCTCGAACCCATGGACTTCAGGCGCTGCGACACCGCATCGGTGCAGTTGCCCCAACAGGCTCAACAGCAACTCGCCATCGCCGACGGCCGGATCGAGCAAGCGAATGGGACAAGACCTCAACGCCGGCAGGCCGGCCTCGCAAATTCGTTCCGCAACGAAATCGGCCAAGCTCTTGGGAGTGTAGGTCACCCCGAGCGCCTTTTGGCCAGTGGCACTTCGGTAGCGCCCCTCGGGCGCTCCGTACGCCGCGCCGCTCACTGCGGAACGCGATTGAGTGGAGTGAAGTTTCCGCCCCATGGAGGCGGACTATATCTGGAAACGATCTCGTCAAAGAGCGGGGGTGGCGCCCTGCCACCCCCGTGAGTTTCCTACGGCTTGAAGTAATCCGCGAACGCTTTACCCGCGGGTACGCCGACGCCGGTGGCATTGTCCCAGCCGGTAGCCGTCGTCAGACCGGAGTCAGTACCAAAAGTCAGCACGTAGACCGTGTCCTGGTACAGTGGATAATTCCAGATCGCGCTGACGAACTCGGTCGTGTTCTCGAGCGGTCCGGCCAATTGCGCCGCGGTGTAGTGGTCAACCACCGTCGCGGATTCCACAAAATTCGCGGTAACATTCGTCGCCGATGTGACCGGCGTGATGTCGGTAATCGTCGATGCCGGCATCGAGTACAGATACGGCGCCGCCTGACCCAGCGGAGCGCCAGCTTCCTGGTTCGCGATCGCCCACAGCGCCGAAAACATCGGGCATGCCAGGCTCGTGCCCCCGTACACCTCGTACACCTGCTCGGGGTTCTGGAACGGCTCGCTGATCACGATCACGCCGCCGGTATACGGATCAGCCAGCCAGGAGATATCGGGCAGCAGCCGGTATGCACCGCTCAAACTGGCCTGATACGAGGGCTTGGCCAACACTGCGCTCGCACCGCCGCCGGATCCGAAGTTGAAGAAGCTGAAATCCGTCGGCGGATCTTCAATGGTCCCCTCGCTGTCGATCGGCGTGATGTTCGTGCCCCAACCCGCCTGCCACGCGATGGTGTTGTTGGACTTGAGCTCGAGGCTGATTCCACCGATTCCCGTGGCGTACGGGGAATCAGCGGGAGCGCTGACGCTCGGCGGGTTGTACTCGGGTTCATCGAAGGTATAGTCGCCTTCGTCCCCGGTCGAGAAATTGGCCGCTATGCCCTGCACGGCGGCGATTTCATTGATGAGGCTCTCCGTTTGCACTTCGGCGGGGGTATCGTAAATCTCTTCACTGCCGTAGCTGCCGGAGATCACGCCGCCCAGTCCGTTGATGATGGCATAGAACTCGCCTGAGTCGACATCCTGGAAGCTCGCGCTCGGCGGGACGACCAGGGCGATGTTGGCGCCGGGCGCGATGGCGTGCGACCACTCCACGTCGATATTGATCTCCGGGTCCGGGGCTCCGCACGTCGGGGTCGTGGACGAATAAAGGATCTGGAAATTGGACGACGTCAGCGGCGGCAGGCCATAGGCGGCCGAAAAGGTGTTGGCGTCCGCTTCAATCGTCGGCGAGCCGCACCAGTCGATGATGACGATGGTTTGACCCGCGCCGTTGTAGCCTTCCGCATAGAGACCCGTGAGGTTGTACGCGGCCTGGATTTCCGGCGGCGTATAACCGCAGCCTCCCTGCGTCCCCGAGTCGGGTGCATAGGCGTTGCCTTTCAACGCCGCGTAGGGATAGCTGTTGCCATTGTTCTTGAGGGTTTCGGTCTCTGAAGCGGCAACGCAGAGCGAGCTGATCGAGGGCGCGGTCGCCCCGGTCGCGCGGATGCCCTTGACTGCGGCGCCGGTCCCGGTGCGAAGCGTCGTTTGCGTCACGCTGGGATGCGTGTATTGCAGATTGTGCAACCCGTAGACGGCCTGTACCAGCGCACCGGCGGCGCCGGAGACCACCGGGGCCGTGGTGTTCGCGTAGAGAGTCTGGCCGTTGAGTGTGAAGTTCTGCAGCTGGACCTGGAACGCCTTGTTGACGTTCGCGACCGTTCCCGTGGCCTTGACATACATGTTCTTCGGACCGATCTGCGTGATCGTTAATCCGTTCGCGGTCAAGAAGCTCGCCACCGTGGCCGCGTTCGCCGAGGTGGGAGCGAACTGCTCGGCGAATTGTGCCGGCGTGACCCACTGACGGTAACTCGACGATTTCGGGTTGTACAAGTTGGCCGCCAACTGGTTCAGAGCGGCCTGGTCCCGCACCTGCAGCCAGACCATGACACTGATCTTGGTGCCCGGGTTGGTGGCTCCCGCCGGGGTCGCGACTCGAATGAATCCCGGTACGTTGTTGGATATCGTCGTCGCGCTGGAGGAAGCCGCGCCAAGCGCGCCCACGAGTCCTGCGGCGGCGAGCGTGATTCCAGAGATTGCGCCCTTCCCAATCCGCGGGCCTTTCCAGTTGCCCATCCACTTACCCATCCACTTGATACTCATTTCAACCTCCAGTGTCCGTTGATGCCCCGATCATTTTTTTCACCCACGCGATGCAAGCGGTCACTGCATTCGAGTGCGGCGACACGACGAGACTGCTAGGGAACCTTCATTCCGATTTTTCTGGTTGGACATAAACTAACCCATTCCACGTAACTTATGCACCGATAATTTGCGTTGCGCGCGGGCGCCGCGGTCATTCAACATAATGAGCGCGCGGTTGATTGAACATAACGCGACTGCTCTTCAGACGGTTACGATTTTCTACGGAGGGCTTCGCACCAACGACCGTAAAAGAGACGGCGATGCAAATCGACATCGACCAGTTGACGGAATACGAGTTGATCGACCTCAAGGAAGCCGTGTGTTGTCCCGGTCGGGGATTGAACAAAAGAGCGTTGAGCACGTGGGGTCCCGAAGGACCAGGTTCCATGGGAAAAACAATATCAGCCGGCCGGTTGTTTACCGCTCTCGCGTTGGGCGCGACTGTATCTTCGGTGGCTTTCGGCCAAACGGCAATGTTCTCGGTGAAGGAACTGGCGAATCTTCCAGGGTATACACAAGCCAGCGCAAGCAGCATCAACAATGCCGGTGACGTCATCGGTGCAGTTAGCGATTCCCCGACTTTCAACCCTTTCTCTGCGGTGATTTGGAGCAATGGCACGCCGACTCTTCTCGGCGCGGCGCTCGGCACGAGTTTTATAAGTCCCGCCAGCATCAACAGCGCAGGACAGGTTGTCGGCAACGCCACTCCTGATTACGCAACGGTGTGGAATGGGTCAACATCCGACCGCCCTCCCAAAATTTGCGGTACCGAAAGCAGGCGCCGAAGCGCTCGCCGTGAACGACTCCGGTGTCGTTGTCGGCAAGGCCACCAGCCCCACAAGTGGAACTGGCGAGCATGCCGCCGCCTGGGCCAACGGTGTCGTCACAGATTTGGGGACGCTGAAGGGGACCAGTGTTGCTTATGCGGTCAATAACCGGGGCGTAATCGTCGGTGTGTCGGACACGAATAGCGCCAGTGCCAATCACGCCGTCCTTTGGAGCCGCATCGGAGCCCCCATTCAGGATTTGAATAACCTCATCAGCGCCGCAGCGGCATCGGCAGTCTTTCTGCAGAGTGCATCCGCCATCAACGACAACTGCACTGTCGTGGCACAAGGCTTCGTCAAGCAAACTAAACTGAGCCAGGCATTCCTACTGATCCTGAATAATCCATCGCAGTGCGTGAATGGCTTGTAGCGCCGCCGCGAGATGGCTTTAACGAGACCGGAGAGGCAGTCGGTAGCGGCGGCGCCAGTGCTGCACCCCAAGAATTGAACAGGCTGATCAGCCTGAAGGGTTGGGCCTCTCGATATACATCGCTGGATTCATCTCCCGTAACGCGTTACAGTTTAACGCGTTACGGAACGGACAGAAAAAATGGCACGAACTGCAGAGCGGATGAGGGCTATGCGCGAACGACGCCGTAGCCGCGGCTTGCGCGAATTGCGCCTGATCGTACCCGATGCACGCTCAAAGGCGGTCCGCAAGCGTGTCGCCAAGCAGGTGGCTGGTTTGGATCGCTCGCTCGAATTGGCGGCAATGCAATGGATGGAGTCGGTATCAGAATTTGATGCCCAATGAAGCGCGGCGACGTGGTGACAGTTTCGGCAAGCGGCGACTACTGGTTACTCCAGGCCGCCAAGTGCAGCCAGCAACAGTGTCGATGCCGCTTAGAACCAAGGCCTCGCGTTCTTCGCGTCCGCTCAAACGTAACTCAGTTTAAACCCCGCTTCCTTTAAATACTGCCGCTCTTGTTCGAGATCCTCGAGTGTGAGCGGATGTTCCTTCATCCAGCGCTGCGGCAGCTCGAGGCTCAAGCTGCGGCCCTTCACGTGCAACTGCACGTCGGGCAGCGGCTGTGGACTGCGCCCACGGTGCAGCAGCACGGACAGGCGCAGCAGCACGATCAGGAATTCCGCGTGCCGGTCCCATGGCGGCAACAGATCCTCGAGCGCCTCGAACGACAGCTGCCTGCGATGGCCGCCGACCAGCGCCGCCAGCAGCAGTTGCTCCTCGCGGGGAAAGCCGGGCATGTCCGCATATTCCAACAGATAGGCGCTGTGGCGGTGATACTTCGAGTGCGCAATGTCGAGGCCGGTCTCGTGCAGCCGCGCCGCCCACCTAAGGGCCATCTCCGCGAGTGGATCCTCGAGGCCCCATTCAGAATCGACCTGCCGCAGCAGCGCGACCGCGGTCGATTCAACGCGATCGGCTTGCAGCGCATCGACGTGATAGCGCTTCTCCATCGCCCGTACGCTGCGCACGCGCGCATCCTCGTCGGTGAACCGGCCCATCAGGTCGTAGAGCAAGCCTTCGCGCATCGCGCCCTCGGCCACACGCAAACGGTCGATCCCGAGGCTCTCGACGATCTCGATCATGATGGCGAGGCCGCACGGAAAGACCGGCGCGCGCTCCGCATCGACGTCGGGCAGGTCCAGCTTGTCGACGTGCCCGGCCGCGATGACTCGAGCGGCCAGGCGCTGCAGGTTCGCCAGCGTGATGCGCGGCGCTTCCGGATTCAGACGCCGCAGCACATCGGCGATCACGCGGACCGTGCCGGAACTCCCGAATGCCTGCACCCAACCGAGTTTTCTATAGGCGGCCTGTATCGGCTCGAGCTCGAGCCGCACGGCGGTGCGCGCGCGATCGAAGCGCTTCTCGGAGATCCGGCCGTCTTCGAAGGTGTTCAGGCTCACGCAACCGACCGACATGCTTTCGAGCATGATGGGATTGAAGCCCTCGCCGATCACGAGTTCGGTCGATCCACCACCAATATCGATGACCAGGCGCTTGTCGGTGCTCAAGGGGCTGGTATGCACGACCCCCGCGTAGATCAAGCGGGCCTCCTCCAGACCGGAGATGATTTCGATCGGGTGGCCAAGGGCGGCGCGTGCGCGCTCCAGGAACCAGCGTTTGCGCTTCGCGCGCCGCAATGCGTTGGTTCCGACCACTCTGACGCTGTCGGCATGCATGGCGCGAAGGCGCTGTCCAAACCGCTCGAGGCAGCGCAGGGCCCGGCCCACGGCATCATCATCGAGCCTGCCGCTATCGCCGAGGCCGGCGCCGAGCCGGACCATCTCGCGGAGCCTGTCCAAGATGACCAATTGGCCATCCTGGTGGCGCGCCACGACCATATGAAAGCTGTTGGAACCGAGATCGACGGCGGCGAGCACGTCCGGAACGACACGACTGCCGCTCATCTACGGTGCCGGCATTTTACGCCGAGAAGGAAGAACCGCAGCCGCAGGTGGTTTTGGCGTTCGGGTTGCGAATGACGAATTGAGCGCCCTGCAGGTCTTCTTTGTAGTCTATTTCCGCGCCCATGAGGTACTGCGCGCTCATCGGATCGACCAATAACTGCACACCCTGGTTTTCGACGCAGAAGTCACCGTCTTCGATCTTTTCGTCGAACGTGAACCCATACTGAAAGCCCGAGCAGCCCCCGCCGGAGACGAAAACTCGCAATTTCAGGTTCGGGTTGGCCTCTTCACGAATGAGCTCGCCGACTTTTCCCGCAGCCGCATCGGTAAATACGAGTACGTTCGGGTTCATGGGCGGATCGCCCGCGGGGGACAGGGTATTGGCCAGCGTTTCTGATGCGGTACTCATGCCCTGTAGTGTACTAGGCCGAGGCCGCCCAATCAAAGTAACGGGTGCACACTCGCAAAGTAACGGTACCTCACTCGCGGCGCGTCAGGGCGGCGCATCAGGCCGAATCGGCTCCCGATCGAACCTTGTGGATCAGTTTTCCGTTGATTTGGGCGCCGATGGCCGTTTCGAGCGTGGTGTAGTGCACATTGCCGAGCACACGGGAGTTCGGGCCGAGTTCGACGCGGTCGCTCGCGTCGATGTCGCCCTTGACGATGCCATGCAGAACGATGGTCGTGACCACGACCGACCCTTCGATGCCGCCTTGCTCGCTGACCGACAGGATCGAGCCCGCTCCGGGCGTCGCACTCACGTTGCCGCTGACGTACCCATCAAGGTGCAGGTCACCGACGAACTCCACGTCGCCGTTGATCCGGGTCCCGACACCGATCAGGGTTTGAATACGGGACGCTTTATTCAGTTTCCGCTTGAACATCTAGGACACCCTTGGCGTTGCCCGGAGCTTCCGTCTCGATCGACATACCTTGCGCCTTCCAGACGAAGCCCTGCCGGAACGCGTGCGCGGAATCCTTGCCGCTGCGGATTTCCACTCCGACGCGGGTCGGCTCGAAGCCGGCCGGCACCTCAATCGGCTCGTCGTAATTCTGAAAGTAGCGCAACGAGTATGCCAGGCTTGGGCGGCGGTCCGGGCTAACCTGGGCGAACGTCAATCCGGCGGGCTTTCCCTGCTGCAGCCCGTCGATCGTGATCGCGGCGCTGCCGGACACCATGCCGCTTGGTTTGCCCACCTGCATCAGCACGAACTTGAGACGATAGTGCCCGGCAGGGGTTTCCGGCACGATCTGCATCTGCTGCACCTTGACCGCGACGATGGACTCCGGCTGCACCAGGCCGCGGTAGAACGACAGATCCTGATTGAGCCGGTTGATCTGACTCTGCATGTCCCCAAGACTGCGTTCAACCTGCTTGTAGCCCTCTCGATCGACGCGGCGCGCCACTTCGGCTGCCGCGAGTTCCGTGCGCTGCTGTGCGTTTTCGGCCTCGAGTGCGCGAATTTTTGCGCTCGCCGACAGCGCACCGCGTACGGACTCGACCACGCGAAAGCCCGCGTCGTAGCGGCCGAACTCGAACGCCGCATACACGACCAACAGGGCCGCCAGCGCGATCACGCCGATCAGCGCGGCACGGCGCTTCGGCGCATAGGATCGAACGACCAGTTTGCGGAGCGATACCGCCATGGGTGATGATTCCTGCCGTACTCCCCGGTGCCGGTACGTGACATTACACGAGGGCGCGGCCCTTGAGACAGACCTTTGACCACAGAGGGATCGAGCAATGCTCTGGCTGAAAGCGTTCCATGTCATTGCCATGGTGACCTGGTTCGCCGGTTTGTTCTACTTGCCGCGATTGTTCGTCTATCACGCCGAGGCCGCCGATTCATTGAGCCTCGAGCGCTTCGCAATCATGGAACGCCGCCTGTTCATGCTCATGAGCATCGGCGCGCTGGCGACCGTCGTCCTCGGCGTGTGGATGATCGCAGCCGCTCCGGCTTATCTGCAGATGGGATGGCTGCACGCCAAGCTCGCGCTCGTACTGCTGCTCGTCGTCTACCATGTCTGGTGCTATACGCTCATGCGCGCGTTCGCGGAACACCGCAATACACGCAGTTCGAAGTGGTTCAGGGGCTTCAACGAGATCCCCTCGGTGCTGCTGATCGGCATCGTGGTTCTGGCCGTGGCCAAGCCCTTTTAGCCAGGATCGCGACCAGTCACGCTTCCGGCGCGTCAGGATCCCGACTCGACCTCCGGCCACCACTCGGGATAAGGCGGCAGGCCGTCGGGAAACAGCGCCGGGCCGAGTTCATGCAGGGCTTTGACATAAACACGGCGCTTGAAATAAACCACTTCCCGGACCGGAGTCCAGTAATCGGCCCAACGCCAGCGGTCAAATTCAGGCTGATCCGTCAAATCGAATCGCAGCTTTGATTCGTCGGCGGTGAGCTTGAGCAGGAACCAGCGCTGCTTTTGGCCGATGCAGCGATCCCGGACATATTGCCTTGGCAGGCGATATCGCAGCCATCCGCGCGTCGAACCCAGGACATCGACATCGTCGGGCTCCAGGCCGATTTCCTCGCGCAACTCGCGAAACAGGGCGTGCTCGACGTGCTCGCCGCGATTCACGCCTCCCTGCGGGAATTGCCAGCCGCGGCCGCCGACGCGCCCGCCAAGGAAAACCTCTCCCGAACCGCGCGTCAGCACGATGCCGACGTTGGCGCGGAAGCCATCCTTATCGATGTAATCGACCGCAGCCTCTATGGACATGGGCGGATTGTTCCACATTGAGGGCTGCTTGTGGTCACGCCCAAAGACTCATTCGCGGTGGGTTACCCGGTTCCCACCTGCGTACGATTGCGGCCGAGCGCCTTGGCGCGGTAAAGCGCGGCGTCGGCGTCGGCGAGCAGACGGTCCGCGAGCGCCTTCAGATCACCCTCGCGGCGCCCGGGCGACACCGTGGCGACGCCGACCGACACGGTCAATGTGCGCTCGATCAGATCGGTGAGGCGGATCGGTTCGGCCGCAATCGCGTCGCGAATCCGCTCGGCCAGTTTCGCCGCTTCGACGCTGTTCGCGGCGGGAAGCAGAATGGCGAGTTCGTCGCCGCCAAAGCGCGCCGCCGTGTCCATGCTGCGGATTTGAGATTCCACACGGCGCGCGACTTCCTGTAGCGCATTGTCACCCGCGAGATGGCCGTAGCCGTCATTGATACCCTTGAAACGGTCGATGTCGATCATCAGACAGGCGACTTCCCCGCCGCGCCTCTGCGCACGCGCCAGTTCTTCTTTCAGCCGTTGCTGCAGATAACGCCGGTTGTGCCACCCCGTCAAGAAATCCGTGATGCCCGCCCGCAGCAAGCGCGTGCGGTTGATTGCATTCTCGAGGCCGACGCCGCCGACCGCGCCGAGATGCGCGAGGAAGTCGGTCGCGTGGTGGCGGGTAAAGCGGGCGGCGTCCTTGCTGCCGAAGCAAAGGGCGCCGATGTTGCGGTCTTTGAGCGGCAAGGGCACGAAGGCGACGCTCTGCAGCAGGGCGGCGCCGGGAAACAGCAAGTGGTGGTCGGCGCCGATATAGGGGCCCAGCCAGGGCTTGCCGAGCGGCGTGAGTTGTGGGGGTAGACCCGACCACGAATCGACGAAGAAGACGTCGCGGAATTCCTCCAGGCGATCGCCGCCGGCGATCAGCATGTGACGGATTTCGTGGTGCGCATCGAGGAGCAGGACGCTGACGGCGTCGAGCCCGTGCGAATCGCGCAAACCTTCGACCATGACGCGCAGCAATTGCGCCAGATTATCGGCGCGCAGCAGTGACAGCTCGCGCGCCTCCGCGCGTTTCATGATCGACTCGTTATGCATGGCCTCCGCGGTCAATTCGGCGAGCCGCCTTTTCAGCGCCTCGATCTCGCCGGCCGATGCGTCGATGGACATCGGGAACCTTAGGCGCCGCGCGCGGCGGCGCGAACATCGAGGTACGCCCGTCCCCGATTCATGAGGGCGGTGAATTGCGCAGCGTCCTTGTTTGCGACCACCGCCGCCAGGCGTTCGACCGCATCCCGCAACGCCTGCAGCGATTCGCCGCCATATTCGTTCAGGCTCTGGATCTCGAAGTATAAATCGGGACTTTCGGCCGCGACCCGGCTCGCCACGTCGAGCTGCGCATCGAACGTCGTGCTCGAGAGCCGCGCCAATCGCGGCGCCGCCTCACCGCTCTCGGCCAGGGCCGTGAAGAATGCGATGTTGAGCGCATGCGAAAGTCCGAGTACGTACGCGATCAGGCGGTCGTGCTCGTCCAAGCCCATGACGACGCGCTCCGCCATCGTCGGCGCGAACAGCGCCTGCGCTTCGCTCAAGGCACCCGCGTGGCCCAGGTCGATGAAGATGACATGCCTGCCGGAGAGCAATTCCGTGTCGGGACCGAACATCGGGTGCAGTGATGTCGCGCGGCAGCCCGCCGCCACCAGGGCTGCGAGCCCCGCGCGCAGCGGCGTTTTCAGCGAGCCCAAGTCGAAGATCAGTCCCCGCGGCGCGCGCTGCGCGAGTTCCTGCAGCAATTGAGCGGTCGCGCCGAGGGGCGTCGCCAGCACGATCAAGTCTTGTTCCAGCGGGTCCTTGTGCCAATCGGCGACGCTGCCGAAGCCGGCCACGCTCCCGGCGGGGTCGGCGATGCTGACGTCATAGCCTTGAGATGCCAGGAAATCGGCGAACCAGCGCCCCATCTTGCCGGCTCCGCCGATGACCAGCGCGCGCTTGCCGCTGCCTTGCGCCTGCGCCGCGACGCCCGCCTGCTCCTGCGTGGCGAGCGAGGAATAGATCAATTGCCTGAGCAGCGACTCGGCGAGATCCGGCGACACGTTGAGCCGTGCCGCGGCGACACGCCCGCGCAGAATCACCTCGCGCTCGCGGCCAAAATCACGAGTCGGCCGGCCGGTTGCGCGTTTGACGGCCGCAACCTGCTCGCTCAACGCCTTGCGGCGCGCCACGAGTTCGATCAACTCGCCGTCCAATTGGCTCAGTTCGGCCCGCAATTCGTCCAAATTCATGTCGTGCAACCGCCTCGGTTCGATCGGCCTTCCTTTTACTTGCCGCGCCGACGCTGCGCAAGCGCGATGCGCCGTTGCGCCGGCGCGTGACGCGCACGACGAGCGCGGCTACCATCCCGCGCATGAATATCCACACGCAGACCGTCTGGACGGAGACCCTGCCGGACCCGCTGCCGGAGAACCCGGTCGCATTGGCCGCCGAATGGCTCGCACAGGCGCGGCTCGACGCCGCCCAGCCGAATCCGCATTCGATGGTTCTGTCGACGGTGGACAGCAATGGCCAGCCCTCCGCGCGCGTCGTACTGTGCAAGGGAATTGAGCCGGTGTCCGGCTGCATCATTTTCTATACCAATTACCAGTCGCGAAAGGGCCGCGAACTCGCCGCCAACCCACGCGCCGCGATCACGTTCCACTGGGACCACCGGCACCGGCAGGTCCGCGCCGAGGGTCTCGTCCAACCGCTTGCGGAGGCAGACAGCGACGCCTATTTTGCGACACGGCCCTGGCAGAGCCGCCTGGGAGCCTGGGCCAGCGCGCAAAGCCAGCCGGTCGAGTCGCGCGGGGTCCTCGCGGCTGCCGTTGCCGCCGCAGCGCGTCGGTTCGGGATTCCGTATCTCGGCCCCGGCGCGGCGGAGCCGGAGAGCATCGCGGTCCCCATCCCGCGCCCGCCGCAATGGGGCGGCTATCGCCTGCGTGTGGAGGCGATCGAATTATGGGTCGAGGGCGCATACAGAATTCACGATCGCGCCCGCTGGACGCGGCGCGCCGCGAGTGACGCCAGTGACGCGGGACGCCCGGCAGCCTGGACGGTCACGCGGCTGCAACCTTGAGTGCGGCGATGAACCTGGTCCAGGGCCACGACGTCACCTGTCCCCATTGCTGGGAGACCATCAACCTGACGCTGGATTTGTCGGTGCCGGAACAATCCTACGTCGAGGACTGCCCCGTGTGCTGCAAACCGATGATCGTGTCGTATGCCGCGAGCGAGGGCGAGCTCGCGGAGCTGTCCGTCGAAGCGGCCGATTGAGACCTTTGCCAAGTCCGCGGCCTGCGTCAACGCGCTCCCTGCCCGCGCCACCACGCCGGATCACGTTCAAGAGCGTGCGGATCGCGATTCTGCTGCTCATCTTGGTGATCGTCGCGTTACAGACTTGGGGCACCCGCTACCGCGCAACGCGCTGGACCGTTCCGCTGTTTGTCGCCATTTATCCGATCGCCGCCGACGACAGTCCGGCCACGCGAGCCTACGTCGCGACTCTGTCCGCGGCGGAGTTCCAGCCCATCGATCGGTTCTTCGCGCGCGAGGCATCAAGGTACGGACTGGCGGCGCGCGAACCCGTGCGGACGCGGCTTCGCGCCGAACTGCACGAGCTGCCGCCGCAACGCCCGGCCGGTGCGGGCGTGCTCGGCACCATGCTGTGGAGCCTGCGGCTGCGTTATTGGGCATGGCGGATCACCGTCAACGGCCACGTACATGACCCGGAGGATATTCAGATCTTCGTCCTCTACCATGATCCAGCCCTGAGCCCGACCTTGCCGCACTCGCTGGGACTCAGCAAGGGTTTGCTCGGGGTGGTCTACGCGTTCGCGGCGCCGTGGATGAGCGGCACCAATGACGTGGTCATCGCGCACGAACTTCTGCACACGCTCGGCGCGACCGACAAATACGACCTCGCCGACGATTCGCCGCGCTTTCCCGACGGTTACGGCGATCCGCGGCAGGTGCCGCTGTACCCGCAGCGCATGGCCGAATTGATGGCCGGACGCAGGATGATCGCGCCCGATCGCTGGGAGCAAGCCACGGATTTGGAGAGCGTCCTCATAGGGCCGGCCTCGGCACTGGAAATCCGCTGGCCGCGGCCGGCGAGCGGGCCGCCAGCGGCGCAATGAGCCCGCCCGCCGCGTCGATGCGCCGTCGTGAATGCGCTACCATGACCCCATCGGCGCTCAATCGGTTGGACGATTTCTCGACATGAACGATAAAACCGCCTTGCTCAACCAGTTGCGCATTGATCGAGGCGGCGAGCCGGCGCCGGCACGCCCGGCGCGAATGTGGCTGGCCGTCGTGGGGGCGGTGCTGCTGCTCGGCGCCGTCGCGGCATGGGTCTGGGGTCGGCCGAGCAAATTCCCCGTGCACGTCGCCGTGGCCCAGGCGGTGGACGGCGGGGAGGCGGCGGCGAAGGGCTCCGTACTCGACGCCTCCGGGTATGTCGTGGCACGGCGCCAAGCCACGGTATCCTCGAAGATCACCGACAAGATGGTCGAAATCGACATCGAGGAAGGCGATCACGTCAAGGCCGGGCAGATCATCGCCAAGCTCGACGAAACGAACATTCGCGCGAGTTTGAATCAAGCGAACGCGCAACTGAGCTTCACCAAGGCCGGGCTCGCCGAAACGCAGGTCAATCTGGCCAACGCCGAGCGCGATTACAATCGTCAGAAGGCATTGTTGCAAGACCATTTCGTCAGCCAGGCGACGGTGGACAATTCGCGCACGACCCTGGATGCTCTGCGTGCACAGCTCGACACACAGCGCAGCAACGTCACGGTCGCCGAGAGCGGTGTTGCGATC
>Ga0116229_10008966_pt1 | contig 15392 bp, 13 predicted proteins | sample S1TSphgellanicum_3_FD_87313 | JGI IMG/M metagenome (GOLD analysis project Ga0116229, IMG submission 87313) | Host-associated microbial communities from peat moss isolated from Minnesota, USA - S1T2_Fc - Sphagnum magellanicum MG | ecosystem: Host-associated > Plants > Peat moss > Unclassified... | reverse complement strand
GGCGCTCAAGCGCCTGATCACGTTCCGGCAGTTGAACCTCATGCACGATCTGCCGATGTCGGGCCCGCTCGACGCGATATTCTGCCGCAACGTCGTCATCTATTTCGACAAAGCCACCCAGCGCGCGCTGTTTGCGAAAATGGCACGGCTGCAGCGTCCCGCCGACTTGCTGTTTCTCGGACACTCGGAAAATCTGTTCGACGTGTCGGACGACTACACGTTGATCGGCAGGACCGTGTACCGGCGGAACGACGCGTGAACGCCTCGCCGCAGAATCAGGCTCTGAACCGACGCGGCCGAGAACGACCATGACAGCAACCTCACCCGCCATCCAGGCCCCGCCCGCGAGGAAGATCAGAGTCCTGATCGTGGACGACTCGGCACTCGTGCGCCGGATCCTGACCGACATGTTGTCGAGCGATCCCACCATCGAGGTGCTCGGCGCGGCCGGCGACGCCTTCATCGCCCGCGAGAAGATAAAGGCATTAAACCCGGACGTGCTGACCCTCGACGTCGAGATGCCGCGCATGGACGGGCTCACCTTTCTGCGCAACCTCATGCGCCTGCGCCCCCTGCCGGTGGTCATGGTGTCCTCGTTGACCGCGCACGGCGCCGAGGTCACGCTCGATGCCCTTGCGATCGGCGCGGTCGACTACCTTCCCAAACCGAGGATCGATCTGGCGGCCACGTTGTCGGACTACCGCGACGAGCTGATCGCCAAAGTGCGGACGGCCGCCGCCACCCGCGTTTACGCGCGCGACGTGCCGATCGCGAGCGCCGATACCCCCGTGGTCAAGTCGCAGGGGTCGCGGCAGCTGCGCACGACCGAGCGCATCGTCGCGATCGGCGCCTCGACCGGCGGCACCGAAGCGATCAAAGACGTGCTCGTGAAGCTGCCGCCCGACATGCCCGGTGTGGTCATCGCACAGCACATCCCGAAAATGTTCAGCGGCCCGTTCGCGCGCCGCTTGGACTCGCTCTGCCGGATGACCGTGGCGGAGGCCGAGGACGGGCAGCAGATCCTGCGCGGTCACGTCTACATCGCTCCGGGCGAAAAGCATCTGCGGGTGGTCCGCGACGGGGCCCGCTACCGGTGCCGCCTCGACGACGGGCCGCTCGTCAATCGGCACAAACCATCGGTCGACGTGCTGTTCCGGTCGGTCGCCGAGGAGGCCGGCCGCAACGCAATCGGGGTCATTCTGACCGGCATGGGCAAGGACGGTGCGCAGGGGCTGAAGGAAATGCGCGACGCCGGCTGCCGGACGATCGCACAGGACGAGGCGAGCAGCATGGTGTGGGGCATGCCCGGTGAAGCGGTGGCGATCGGCGCGGCCGCCGACGTCTTGCCACTCATGGATATTTACGCCCGGATCATCGCGCTCGCGGATGAGATGGATGTGACCCGCACCTGACGGGGGGCGGCAGGAATCCAGGGAATCGGCAAACGGGCCGCGGCGTCCTGACATATGATTGCTGCAGCGATCCTGCGTGCCACCCCAGTGAAACCGATGTCCGTGAAACCCGAACACCGTCAGTTCCGATATTACGATTTCGTGATGGCCGCCTATGTGTGCGTGTTGCTGTGTTCGAATCTGATCGGTCCGGCCAAGGAGACCTCGATCGAAGTGCCGTTCCTCGGCACCTGGACGTTTCTCGCCGGCGTGCTGTTCTTTCCGATCTCCTACATCTTCGGCGACATCCTGACCGAGGTCTACGGCTATGGGCGCGATCGGCGCGTGGTCTGGGCCGGTTTCGCTGCGCTCGCCTTCGCCTCGCTGATGTCCGCGGTCGTCGTGCATCTGCCCCCGTCGGCGCAAGGCCGAGCCAATCAGGCGGCGCTCGAGGCGATCTTCGGCAACACGCCGCGCATCGTCGTCGCCTCGATCCTCGCGTTCCTGTGCGGCACCTTCGTCAACAGCTACGTGCTCGCGAAGATGAAGATCTGGACGCAGGGCCGCTGGCTGTGGACACGCCTCGTCGGCTCGACGCTGTGCGGCGAACTCGTCGACTCGGTGCTGTTCTACACGATCGCCTTCTACGGGCGCATGCCGTTCGAACACCTCGAGGCGCTCATGCTCACGCAGTACCTGCTCAAGAGCGGTTGGGAGATCGTCGCGGCACCGCTCACGTATCGCATCGTCGCGTTCCTGAAGCGGGCCGAAAACGAGGACTTCTACGATACGAACACGAATTTCACGCCGTTCTCGGTGAAACAGTGACCGGCTCGACCGACCTCGTCCTTCTCGATCGCCTGATGTCGGGCGAGTCGGCCAACCCCGCGCCGGAACGCATCATCGCCGGAATTCCACGGGCGCGCGTGGCGAACCAATATGCCGATCCGACCCAGCAGTTTTTCTGCGGCATCTGGACCAGCTCGACCGGAAAATGGCGGGTGCGATACACCGAGCACGAGTTTTGCGTGATTCTCGAGGGCCGGGTGCGCATCGAATCGGTCAGCGGGATACGTCACGATGTGCGCATCGGTGATGCATTCGTCGTCCCGGCCGGGTTCGAGGGCACCTGGGACGTGCACGAACCCTGTAAGAAGTGGTACGCGATATTCGAACCCAAGGCGCCTACCGCCCGCGAGGACTGAGGCGGGATCCGGCGGGGCGGCCGAAACCGGGCCCGCGCGAGACAGGCTCCGCGCGAGACCGGCCCCGCACAGTTACGACAGCGTCAGGCCGTCTCGCGAATCACGTCGCCGAGCACCCCGATCAGCCGCTCGATATGCGCCGACTCGATGATCAGCGGCGGCGACATGGCGATGATGTCCCCGGTCTGCCGCACCATCACGCCCCGCTCGAAGCATTTCAGGAACACGTCGAAGGCCCGCGAACCCGGCTTGCCGGCACGCGGTTCGAACTCCACGGCGCCGATCAGGCCGCAGTTGCGGACGTCGATGACGTGCGGCAGCCCCTTCAGCGAATGCACGGCGTTTTCCCATTCCGTCGCCATCGACGCCGCGCGCGTCAGCAGATTTTCGCGGGCGTAGATGTCGAGCGTCGCGAGTGCCGCGGCGCAGGCCGTGGGATGCGCGGAGTAGGTATAGCCGTGAAACAGCTCGATCGCGTTCTCGGGACCCTGCATGAAGGCGTCGTAGATCTTGCGGTGCGCGAACACGGCACCCATCGGCACCGCGCCGTTGGTCAATCCCTTCGCGGTCGTCATGAGGTCCGGGGTGACGTCGAACGCCTGAGCCGCGAACGGTGCGCCGACGCGGCCGAATCCGGTGATGACTTCGTCGAAAATCAACAGGATGTCGTGCTTGTCGCAGATCTCGCGCAGACGCTTCAAGTAGCCGACCGGCGGCAGCAATACGCCGGCCGACCCCGAGACCGGCTCGACGATCACGGCTGCGATCGTCGAGGCGTCATGCAGGGCGACCAGTCGCTCCAATTCGTTGGCGAGGTGCATGCCCCACGCCGGCAGGCCGCGCGAAAAGGCGTTGTGCTCGAGATTCAAGGTGGCAGACAGGTGATCCACGCCGTTCAGCATCGAGGATCCGAAGGTCTTGCGGTTGTTGACCATGCCGCCCACCGACATGCCTCCGAAGCCCACACCGTGGTAGCCGCGCTCGCGGCCGATCAACCGCGTGCGCGTGCCCTGACCGCGGGCGCGCTGGTAGGCGATCGCGATCTTGAGTGCCGTGTCGACGGATTCGGAGCCGGAGTTCGTGAAGAACACCCGATCGAGGCCAGGCGGGCTCAATTCGGCCAGGCGATTGGCGAGTTCGAACGCGAGCGGATGTCCCATCTGGAAGGTCGGCGCGAAATCCATCGTGTGCATCTGACGGGCGACGGCGTCGGCGATCTCCTTGCGGCCGTGGCCCGCGTTGACGCACCACAGTCCCGCAACGCCATCGAGGATTTCGCGGCCGTCCGCGGTCCAGTAGCTCATCCCGGAGGCGCGCGCCAACAGGCGCGGATTCGACTTGAACTGGCGGTTCGCCGTGAACGGCATCCAAAAAGCGTCGAGGTCATTGGTAGCGAGGCCGGGGTTCAGCTTGGCGTTCATGGCGAAATCCTCGTCGGCTGGGTAGGTGGCATTCTGCGGTGCGCTGGGCGAGATGGGGTATACACCATAGATGATAAGAAAAATCGACAGTTAGCTCAAATCGGTGGGAAATCCGGTCGCGAGTGTTTAAAATAATCGACACCATGAGTCTCAACGTCGGCGCGCACCTGAAGGCGGTTCGGCAGATGTACGGCCTCTCGCAACGGGAGCTCGCCAAGCGGGCCGGCGTGACCAACGGACTGATTTCCTTGATTGAACAGAATCGGGTGAGCCCGTCGGTCAGTTCGCTCAAGAAGGTGCTCGACGGCGTGCCGATGGCTCTGGCCGAGTTCTTCACGCTCGACCTCGCAAGTGCGCCGCAGGTGTTCTTTCTGCGGGAGGAGCTGCCCGACATCGGCAGCGGCGGCGTGGTCCTGAAACTCGTCGGCGGCCGCTCCGGCCAGCGCAGCATGTCCATCCTGCACGAACGCTACGCCCCCGGCGCGGACACGGGTGAGGAGATGTTGACTCACCGCGGCGAGGAGGGCGGGGTGGTCGTGCGCGGTCGCATCGAATTGTCGGTGGGCGGCGAGGCGCGCGTGCTCGGGCCCGGCGACGCGTATTATTTCCGGAGTTCCCTGCCGCACCGGTTCCGCAACCTCGGACGCGAGGAATGCGAGATCGTCAGCGCCAGCTCGCCGCCTTAGTTTTTGAGCCAGCACCGCTCTCACGGAGCAAAGGAATCGACATGACGAAGGTGACCGTGGCCGCGACCCAGATGGCCTGCGGGTGGGATCGTGCCGCCAACATCGCGACCGCCGAACGCCTCATCCGCCAAGCTGCCGCGCGGGGTGCGAACATCGTACTGATCCAGGAGCTGTTCGAGACGCCGTATTTTTGCAAGGATCACCGCGCCGAGCACTTCGAGCTCGCGCATCCGCTCGACGGGCATCCGGCCGTGGAGCATTGTCGCGCCCTCGCGCGCGAACTCGAGGTCGTGCTGCCGGTCAGCGTGTTCGAGCGTGCGGGCAACGTCTTTTTCAACGCCGTCGTCGTGGTCGACGCCGACGGCAGCGTGCTCGGGAGCTACCGCAAGTCGCACATACCGGAGGGCTGCGGATATCACGAGAAATTCTATTTCTCGCCGGGGGATACGGGCTTCAAGGTGTTCGACTCGCGCTACGCGCGGCTCGGCGTCGCGATTTGCTGGGACCAATGGTTCCCCGAGGCGGCGCGCTCGATGGCCCTGATGGGCGCCGAGATTCTGCTCTATCCGACCGCCATCGGTTCGGAGCCCCAGGATCCGTCGCTCGATTCGAGCGGTCATTGGCAGCGCACGATGCAGGGCCACGCGGCGGCCAACGTGCTGCCGCTCGTGGCCTCGAACCGCATCGGCACCGAACAGGGGGACAAGTACAGCATGAGCTTTTACGGCTCGTCGTTCATCGCCTCCCACACCGGCGAGAAACTCGCCGAGGCCGACCGCGTCACCGAAACCGTGCTGACCGCGAGCTTCGATCTCGACGAGGTGCGTCGCTATCGGCAGGCGTGGGGTGTGTTCCGGGACCGGCGTCCGGACCTCTACTATCCGATCCTCTCCCTCGATGGCCGCGCCTGACGCGGCCGCGCTGCCGCGCAATCTCGTCTTCGTCGACTTGGAGACGACCGGCGCGAATGCCGGCCATCATCGCATCACGGAGGTCGGCATCGTGCGCGTCGTCGACGACGTGCTGGTCGAGGAATGGAGCTCGCTGGTGAATCCGGAGTGCCGCATTCCGCCCTTCATCGAGTCCTTCACGGGCATCCGCAACGAGATGGTGGCCGACGCGCCACGCTTCGCGGACATCGCCGCGACGGTCAAGGCGAAGCTGCACGGCGCGACTTTCGTCGCGCACAACGCACGCTTCGACTACTCGTTCCTGCGCGCGGAATTCCGGCGCATCGAAGTCCCGTGGAGCGCGCCGGTGCTGTGCACGGTGAAGCTCTCCCGGCGCCTGTTTCCGGACGAACCGCGCCACAATCTCGATGCGATCATGCAGCGTCACTCGCTCTCCTGCACGGCGCGCCACCGTGCGCTCGGGGATGCGCGCGTGCTCTACGATCTTTGGTGCAAGCTGCGCGTGGAGCGGGCGCCGACCGACCTCGCGGGAGCCGTGCGTGCGCTGTTGCGCGGCAACCCTCTGCCGGCGCAGCTCGATCCGGGCCTCGCCGACGACCTGACCGAGGGCCCCGGGGTCTACCGTTTCTTCGGCGCCGACGACGTGCTGCTCTACGTCGGCAAGAGCGTATCGCTGCGTGCGCGGGTGCTCGGACATTTCGCGGCGGAACACCAGGATTCCAAGGAGCAGAAGCTCGCGCGCCAGGTGCGGCGCGTCGACTGGCAGGAGACCGCGGGCGAACTGGGCGCGCTGCTTCAGGAGGCGCGGTGGATCAAGGCGCAGCAGCCGCTCTACAACCGGCGTCTGAAAGGGCGGGATCAGGACTTCACGATCCGCCTCGCCGACGACGCGGCGCAGGGGTTTCCGGGACGCGCCTGCTACGTGCCGCTCGAAGGCCTGACACCGGAGCAATGGCCGGACTGTTTCGGTCTGTTCCGGGCGCGCAGAGACGCCGCCAAGGCGCTCACCGACATCGCGCGCAGCGCCGAGCTGTGCCTGAAACTGCTCGGGGTCGAGGAGGCCGCGGGCTCCTGTTTCGCGTATCAACTCGGCCGCTGCCGCGGCGCCTGCGTCGGCAAGGAAACGCCGGCGCTGCACGCTCTGCGGACGCGCCTCGCACTCGTCAACCTGAAATTGAAGGCCTGGCCTCATCCCGGGCGCATCGCGCTGCGCGAGGCGCGCGACGGCATGACCGAACTGCACGTGCTCGATCAATGGGCCTATCTCGGCACGGCCCGCTGCGAGGCGGAGCTTGCCGACCTTGCGGCCGCCCCGCTGCCGCCGTTCGACGCCGACGTTTACCGGATTCTCACGCGCGAGTTCGCCAAGCGCCGGGCGGCCGACTGTGTGCCGCTGGCCGCGGGGCAAGTCGCCGCCGCGCGCCGCGCGCAGTTCGCATGAGCGACAACGTCCTGTATTGGATCGCAACCGCGCCGATCGGCGCCACCGCGGTGCTCGCCGAGGAACTCGCCGGCTTCGGTGCCACCGAGTTGCGCGAGCGCAGCAACGACGTCAAGTTCCAGGGCACGCTCGCGACCGGCTACCGGGCCTGTCTCTGGTCGCGGACCGCGACGCGCGTCCTGCTCAGCCTGGGGTCACTCGATGCCACGAGCTCCGCGGCGATCTATGCCGCGGTGAAACGCATCGACTGGCGCGAGCACATCGGCGCGGGTGCGACGCTCGCCTGCGACTGCAGCGGCGGCAACGAATCGATCCGGCACACGCTCTACGGCGCCCAGCTGCTCAAGGACGCGGTCTGCGACAACTTGCGCGAGTCGACCGGCCACCGGCCCGACATCAAGCCCGAACGCCCCGACGTGCTGCTGCACCTGCATGTGGAGGGACGCGAGGCGCTGCTGTCGGTCGACTTTTCGGGCGAGAGCCTGCATCGGCGCGGCTACCGGCTGGGCGCCGGGCGCGCGCCGCTCAAGGAGAACGTGGCGGCCGCGGTGCTGCTGCGCGCCGGCTGGGCCGCCACCGCGGCGCGCGGTGGATGGCTCGTCGATCCGATGTGCGGTTCGGGGACCTTCCTCACCGAAGCGGCGCTCATCGCGGCCGACGCGGCCCCGGGATTGGAACGGGATTATTTCGGCTTTCATGGCTGGCGCGGCCACCAGCCCGCGCTCTGGGAGAGTCTCTGTGCGGACGCCCGCGAGCGCCGCGCCGCGCGGCCGGCGCAGCGGCGCATCCTGGGATCGGACCTCGATGCGGACGCCGTGCAGAGCGCGCTCGCCAATGCCGACAGCGCCGGCGTCGCCGCGTGGATCCACGTCGAGCGGCGCCCCGTCGACGCGGTCGAGCCCCCGTCGGGGGCCACCGGCCTGCTCGTCTGCAATCCTCCCTATGGGGAGCGCATCGGCGCAGCGTCGGATCTGCCTGCGCTCTATTCGGCGCTCGGCGGCCTGATGCGTGAGCGCTTCACGGGCTGGGACGCGGCCGTGCTGACCGGCAATCCCCCGCTGGCCCGCAATCTCGGACTCTATGCCAAGCGCACGCACCGCTTCTTCAACGGCGCGATCGAATGCCGGCTGCTGCGCTTCTCGCTGGACGGCGCGAGCGAACTGAAGCCCGCGGAGGTCGTGCGTGCCGACTGGGCCGCGCGCAGCGGCGCGCAAATGTTCGCCAACCGGCTGCGCAAGAATCTGCATGCCCGCGACGCCTGGGCGCAGCGCGAGGGCATCGAGTGTTTCCGGGTCTACGATGCGGACATGCCGGAATATGCGTTCGCGATCGACCTCTACGGCCGCAGTCCCCGGCACGCGTATGTGCAGGAGTACGCGCCACCCAAGACCGTGAACGAGCAAAGTGCGCGCGAGCGGCGCCGCGAGGTCCTCGCCGTGCTGCCGGACGTGCTCGGACTGCCGCTCGTGCAGATCCATTCGCGGGTTCGAAAGCCGCAGCGCGGCAGCGAGCAGTACGAGCGGCGCGCCGTCAGCGGCGAACGCCACGCAGTCGGTGAACAGGGCCTGAAATTCTGGGTGAACTTTCGCGACTACCTCGATACGGGACTCTACCTCGACCATCGACTCGTGCGCGCGCTGCTGCGCGATTGGGCAGGGGACAAGGATTTCCTGAATTTGTTCTGTTACACGGGCAGCGCGACCGTGTATGCGGCGGCGGGAGGGGCAAGGTCCAGCGTCAGCGTGGACCTCTCCAACACGTATCTCGGCTGGGCGCGCGACAACCTGCTGCTCAACGGGTTCGATTCGCCGCGCCACGCACTCGAGCGCGCGGACTGCCTCGAATGGCTCGAGCGGCAGGGGGGCGGCGGTCCGCGCTTCGATCTGATCTTCCTCGATCCGCCGACGTTTTCGAATTCCAAGCGCATGCAGGGCGTGCTCGACGTGCAACGCGATCACGTCGGCATGATCCGCCGTTCGCTCGCGCTGCTGCGGCCGGCAGGGCGCCTCGTATTCTCGACCAACTACACCCGCTTCAAGCTCGACGAGGCCGCGCTCGGGGACCTCTGCATCGAAGATGTCTCGAGGCGCACGATTCCGCAGGACTTCGAGCGCAACGCGCGGATCCATCGCTGCTACGTGATTGCGGCGCGGGGTGCTTAACGGGTAGGCTGCTGAAAACACCGGGATGACATCATGATGCGCTCGTTCAACATCGTCCTTGCGGCGGCCTGCGCGGCGTCGCTCGCCCTCGCGGCGGGCGTGGGCCGCGCAGCGGACGCCGCGGCCGATCCGATCAACCCCGCGCCGACCGCGGCGGATTGGAGCGCGATCGCCGCGCTGCCCGACTGGAGCGGAATCTGGACCCCGGACATCGGGGATCAGGAACGGCAGGAAACCGCCAACGTGCCGCCCTGGAAGCCGGCTGCCGCGAAACAGATCGCGCGGATGCAGAGCGATACCGAGGCGGGCCGCCCCTTTCTCGTGTTCGCCAATTGTTTCCCGGAGGGCATGCCGAGTTGGATGTTGATCATGCACAACGCGTTCGAGTTCCTGTTCACGCCGGGCCGCGTCACGATGCTGGGCGAAGTGGACGGCAACCGGATGCGCCGCATCTATACGGACGGCCGCCCCCATCCTGAGGATCCGGATCCGACCTGGCACGGCCATTCGATCGGCGTATGGCATGGCGGCACGCTCGTCGTCGATACGATCGGCGTCCTGCCGCAGTCCTTCCTGGCGATCAGCGAATCGGTCGGGCTGCCGAACAACGGCGACCTGCACATCGTCGAGCATCTGCACCTCGAAGGTCCGGACGAATTGCACGACGATTTGGAAATCGCGGCGCCCAAGATCCTCACGCGGCCCTGGAAGACGACCCGCATCTATTTCCGACACCGTGAGCGCAAGTACGACCTCGTCGAAGGGGTTTGCGTCCAGGGCGGATTCATGGAGGCGCGCGACAGCCGCGGCAACGCGACCTTCAAACCCATCCGTTTTCGCAACGGCATGCCCGTTCCACCGGACGAGAAATGAACCGACGCAGACTTTGCCCACCGACCCTGCTGGCCGCGGCCCTGCTCGCGGGGGCGGGTGCTGCCCCAGCGATCGCGCATCACTCCTTCGCCGCTTACGAGAAGGACAAGACCCTGACTCTGAACGGCAGCGTCAAGGATTTCGTCTGGGTCAATCCGCACGTACTGATCTGGATACTCGCGCAACCCCCCGCCGGCGCCGCCAATGCGGCGCCGGAACTCTGGTCGATCGAGACCACGAGCCCGGGTGTGCTCACCCGCTCGGGTTGGTCGCGCACGTCCTTGAAGCCCGGCGATCACGTCACGGTGGAGTTCAATCCGCTGCGTGACGGATCGCACGGCGGCGGCCTCACGAAAATCACGCTCAAAGATACGGGCCAGGTGCTGGTGCCGAGCTTCACGACACAGGACCCGGCCAAGCCGAAGTAGGCGCATGCCGATGCCGCCCAAGGCGGCCGCGTCACAACAGATCGCGCAACCGGTAGTACAGCATCGCGAGCATCAACGACGGACGCCGCAACAGCGGGCCCCCGGGAAAGTCCCGGTGCGGAATGCGCGCGAACACGTCGAAGCGTTCGGCGGTGCCGGCGATGGCCTCGGCCACGAGCTTGCCGCCCAGGCCCGTCAGCACGACGCCGTGACCTGAGAAACCTTGTAGGTAGTACACGTTGCGTCCGAGTCGGCCGAAGTCGGGGGCACGGCTCCGGGTGATGTCGAGATAGCCGCCCCAGGCATACTCGACGCGCAGGTCCGCGAGGCCCGGGAATACGCCGAGCATGCGCCGGCGCATCGACTCGGCAAGGCGGCGCGGCTCGAGCGCGCTGTAGCTCACGCGACCGCCGAACAGCATGCGCCGATCCGCCGACAAGCGAAAATAATCCAGGATCCAATTCATGTCGGCGATCGCGGCATCGCTCGGCAGCAGCGCGGCGGCCCGCTCCGGGGCCAGCGGCTCCGTGGCCATGACATAGGTCCCGACCCCGAGAATACGGCGTGACAGGGCGGGCGCGAGTGAACCCAAGTACGCATTGCCGCATAGTACGAGGTGCCGGCAGTGGAGCACGCCGCCCGACGTATATACCGCGACCCCGCTGTTCTCCGTGTAGCGCAGCACCGGTGAGCGTTCGAAGATGCGCACGCCGGCTCGCTCGGCCGCGCGCGCGAGGCCGAGCGTGTACTTGAGCGGATGCAAATGCCCGCTGCGCGTGTCGATCAGACCGCCCAGGTAGCGCTCGCTTTGCACGTGCGCGCGCAACTGCTCACGATCGAGCAGCGCGACGGAGCGGTACCCATAGTCGTCGTGGAGTTCACGGTACCAGTGCTCGAGTTCGCCCACGTGCCGCGGGCGCACGGCCACATGGACGTGATTGGAACGATAGTCACAGTCGATCCCATGAGCGGCGATCAGGGACTCGAGCAGATCGAGGCCGTCGACCGAGAGCGCGAACAGGCGGCGCGCGTCGTCGGCGCCGACGTCCTCGGTCAGGGCCTTCTGGCTGCGGGCGAGACCGAACAGTGCCTGGCCGCCGTTGCGCCCCGATGCTCCGAAACCCACGTGCCGCGCCTCGAGCAAGGCGACGCGAAAGCCGCGCGTGGCGAGATGCAGTGCGGCCGAACAGCCGGCGATGCCACCGCCCAGGACCGCGACGTCGGCATCGTGGCGGCCCGTCAGCGGCGGGCGTGCCGGCGCCGCCCCGGCCGCGGTGGCGGGCTCGAGCGACGCGGCGTAATACGATCGGGCCTCGGGGTCGAATGTGATCACTGGACGACTCGCGGTGGGAAAGTGTTTAGGATCTTATAACTATTGACACGTGGGACGGGCTGTGAGCCTAGCGGGTAATTCTGTCGTTGTGCAATATTAATGCGATGCAAAAAACACGTCTAAGTGTTGGAAATGCCTAAATCTTAGCCAATTTCATCGAAAGGCCCGGGACGGTTGCCGTGCCGTATGGTGTAATGTATCGATGATGAAAGCCTGGGTATCTCCCCGGGTGTTTAATATATTCAACATGTCTCGCAAGCCGCTCATCGGAATACCCGCCGACCGTCGGCTGTTTGGAAAGCACCCTTTCCACATGGTCGGCGAGAAATACATTGAAGCCGTCGCGCGAGGCGCGCACGCGCTGCCGGTGCTCGTGCCCGCGCTCGGCGACCACCTCGATGCCGAGGCGCTGATCGAACGGTTCGACGGGCTGCTGTTCACCGGCAGCCCGAGCAATGTGGAGCCCCATCACTACGGAGGCCCGGCGAGCGAGCCGGGAACGCTACATGACCCAGATCGGGATGCTACGACGCTTCCGCTGATCCCCCGGGCGATCGAGGCCGGCCTGCCGGTGCTGGCGATCTGCCGGGGATTTCAAGAGATGAACGTCGCCTTTGGCGGCACCCTGTGGCAACGCGTACACGAGGTACCGGGCCACTTCGATCACCGCGAGGACGAGTCCTCGCCGCTCGAAGCACAATATGGTCCCGCGCACGACGTCGTGCTCGAGCCGGACGGCATGCTCGCGCGGATCGCCGGGATGACGCAGCTGCGCGTGAACTCGCTGCATTGGCAGGGCGTCGACCGGCTCGGCGCGGGCCTCGCCGTCGAGGCGCGCGCGCCGGACGGTTTGATCGAGGCTTTCCGCGTCGACAACGCGGTCGGTTTCGCCCTCGGGCTGCAATGGCATCCCGAATGGCAGTTCGAGGTAAATCCATTTTCCAGCGCTCTGTTCGCCTCCTTCGGGACGGCCTGCAGCCGGCGCGCGAGCTCAAGGTGACGCATGGCCAGCACGATTCAACAATTCTTGAAGGAACACGGTATCTCGGAGGTCGAGGCGATCATTCCCGACATGGCGGGTGTCGCGCGCGGCAAGCTCATGCCCGCCGAGAAATTCGCCGAGGAGGAGGGCATGCGCCTGCCGGAAGCGATCTTCCTGCAGACCGTCACGGGTGATTATCCCGACGATCAGAGCGCGATGAATCCCTCGGACATCGACATCGTGCTCAAGGCCGATCCGACGACGGTCCGGGTGGTCCCCTGGGCCGCGGAACCGACGGCCCAAGTCATTCATGATTGCTTCTACGGCGATGGGCGCCCGGTCACGATGGCGCCGCGCTATGTGCTGCGCCGGGTGCTCGATCTGTACGAGGCGCATGGGTGGGAGCCGGTCGTCGCACCGGAGCTCGAGTTCTTCCTGGTCGAACCGAACATCGACTCCGATTATCCCTTGAAGCCGCCCGTCGGCCGTTCGGGTCGTCCCGAGATCGGTCGCCAGGCCTACAGCATCGCCGCCGTCAACGAATTCGATCCGCTGTTCGACGACATGTACTCGTTCTGCGAGGCACAGGATATCGAGATCGACACGCTGATCCACGAGTCCGGCGCCGCGCAGATGGAAATCAACCTGTTGCACGGCTATCCGATGAGCCTCGCCGACCAGGCGTTTCTGTTCAAGCGGACCGCGCGCGAGGCGGCCTTGCGGCACAAGATGTATGCGACCTTCATGGCGAAGCCGATGGCCAAGGAACCGGGCAGCGCGATGCACCTGCACCAGAGCATCGTCGACGCCAAGACGCGCAAGAACGTGTTCAGCAATCCGGACGGCTCGCCGTCCGCGCTGTTTTTCGGACACATCGCGGGTCTGCAGAAGTATCTGCCGGCGGCGATGTCGCTGTTCGCGCCGAACGTGAACAGCTATCGGCGCATCAGCCGCTACTCGTCGGCGCCGATCAACGTCCACTGGGGCTACGACAATCGCACGGCGGGCCTGCGCGTGCCGATGTCGAACGCCGCGGCGCGGCGGGTCGAGAACCGGGTCGGCGGCGCCGATGCCAATCCCTACCTCGCCATCGCGGCCTCGCTGGCCTGCGGCTACCTCGGAATGGTGGAGGGACTCAAGCCGTCGGAACCGATTGCGGGCAGCGCCTACGACCTCGCGATCGCCCTGCCGCGCACGCTGGCGGAGGCGCTGCGCTTGCTGCGCGAATCGAAGCAGCTGGTCGACTTGTTCGGCGATCGGTTCGTGCTCGCTTACACGGCGGTCAAGGATGCCGAGTACGAAACCTTCGCCCAGGTCATCAGCTCCTGGGAACGCGAGCACCTCCTGCTCAACGTCTAGGCCGCCGCCTGCGCCAAAGATTGCGCTGTCCATAGTACCCACTGCTGGGATATAAATGGGGGGATGACAGTCACTCGCGCCGCCGCGGCAACGGCAACCCCCATCGAGCCCCGCCACGGGAGACTTAAGGTCTGGGACGGTCCTTGCCTGCGCCGGACCGTGATCGCGCTGTGCGGCTTGCTGCTGTCGGCCTGCGGCGGCAGCCACCAGCCGGGCGCCGGTGGCGCGTCCTCCGCCAAGGTGCTGAACCTGTACATCTGGTCGGACTACCTCGCGCCGGACACGCTCGCGAATTTCGAGAAGCAGACCGGCATCAAGGTGCATGTCGCGTATTACGACACCAACGAGACGCTCGAGACCCGGCTGCTCGCGGGCAGCAGCGGGTTCGACGTCGTGCTGCCCACGGCATCGTATTTCGCACGGCAGATCAAAGCGGGCGTGTACCTCACGCTCGACAAATCGAAGCTGCCCAACCTCAAGAACATGGATCAGGCCATGATGGCGCGCGTCGCCGAGGCGGACGACCCCGACAACGCGCACGGGGTGATCTACATGTGGGGCACGAACGGCATCGGCTACAACGCCAAATTGGTGAAGGCCCTCCTGCCCGACGCGCCGCTCGACAGCTGGCGCCTCGTGTTCGATCCGGACGTCGCGTCGAAGATCGCGAAATGCGGCATCAGCGTGCTCGACTCGCCGGCGGAAATGATCCGCGCCGTGTACAGCTATCTCGGCAAGGATCCGAATTCCCAGAAGCCCGAGGATCTCGTCGCCGCGGATCAGGTGCTGACGAAGATTCGTCCCTATATCCGCAACATCAACTCCTCCGAATACATCGACGCGCTCGCCAACGGCGATCTGTGCGTGGCGGTCGGCTACAACGGCGACGTGCTGCAGGCCCGTGATCGGGCGCGCGATGCCAACAAGGGCATCGAGGTGGGCTACTCGATCCCGGTCGAGGGCACGATCCTCTGGTTCGACAATCTCGCGATCCCGAAGGACGCCCCGGATCCGGACAGCGCCTACGCCTTCATCAACTACATCATGAGCCCGCAGGTCATCGCAGACGTCAGCAACTTCAAGCGCTACGCCAACGCGAATGCCGCGGCCCAGGTGCTCGTATCGCCCGAGGTCAGGGCCGATCCCGGCATCTATCCGACCGCGCAGCAGATGAAGACGCTGGTGTTGCAGGGACAGGAT
>Ga0116229_10008962_pt1 | contig 15395 bp, 17 predicted proteins | sample S1TSphgellanicum_3_FD_87313 | JGI IMG/M metagenome (GOLD analysis project Ga0116229, IMG submission 87313) | Host-associated microbial communities from peat moss isolated from Minnesota, USA - S1T2_Fc - Sphagnum magellanicum MG | ecosystem: Host-associated > Plants > Peat moss > Unclassified... | reverse complement strand
TTAAAAAAATTACTGTTATGATTTTTATGCTGGGTAAAGTCCTTGGGCGGGAGCATTCTTTGTGGAGGGATATTACATGTAATTTGTGGAGGGGTATTATGGGTAATTTCCCTCTTATGAGAGGAAAAAAAAAAACCTACATTTAATTTCTCTTGGGGCTTGGGAACCCTTGTGCTCGAGTTATTGTGCTCGAAGGTCCCCCACATATAACAAGGGCTGTGTCACACTATGGCCTTCCCATTTACATTAAGAAGTATCCTAACCTAACGCAGAACAAGAGTTATGGAAATTCAAATATTTCACCATGCAAATCATATATAATCTTCAAAAAAATCCTCTAAAATGAAACCAAAATCCTTCAAGATATTATTATAATTCTATAATAACTAATCTCAAGTTTCAACACAAGCCAAAATATCATCTTTCAAAAATCCTGGTGTAAAACTAGACCTATTATTACTTAGGAGCCAAAATCCATTAAGCTACGATACTCTATAATGAATCTAAACATAATCAATATCGTTGCCTTGGTAGGCAAGGCCAACAAATGGCAAAACTTCAAAGTGCTCTACGAATTGGTGGGATGGGCGGGTGTTGTATCCAACATAAATCTGTACTTCGCATTCTCCTTGTGTTGAAAGCTCGTTGACTGAACGTTCGAAGTTTGTTCGGATTTTGGGATGTGTTTTTTTTTCCCCCTTTTTCTTTCTTCTTCTTCGACGTGCATGAGGATAAACGGAAACGTCATCGAAGTCCACCATCGTTTCGCGAGAAGGAAGTGTAGCCGACTTGTTGCAGTAAACACGTCAGAAACTGGGGATACCGATGCCCTGGATTATTTCCCAGAAGCATCATCATCGCGCGCTCAATCACTGTGTAATTTTATTTATTTTTTGGTTTCGTGTTTTTGCCTTTTTCTTTAAAAAACGGGAACATCTCGTTCAGGAAAGAATCCAGGCTTGGGACCCGCGACTTTGTTTTATAAGTATTTATTAGTGTCGGGGAGCGTTTTGAATTGTCGGTTTTGTCTCCGCTATTACTATTGTAAAGATTTAGATTAAATCCACAAATGAGCAACTTCCCAAAATGCCGTTTGTGCCACTCCTTGGTCATCAAATTTTCCCGCGAATACAGCAAATGGGTAAGAGCAAGAAGAGTCAGAAGAGGAAAAAACGAGGAAGAGCAAGAGAAGGAATCGTAACCTTTCAGGACTCAGATGGGATGAACTCACAAATTTTCCACTGGTAGCGAGTGAGGAGGTGTATAGAGAATTGTCCCAAATCAGGTAGCTGCTAAGAGCAACGAATGGCGATCATCTTGTCGATGCCCGTGATCGACTTTGTTTTTCAAGTTGGTCACGAAAGTTAGTAGAGCAGAGAGGAAAAAGACGGGAGACTTGGGGGAATGAGCGAGTGGAAAGAGAGAGAGCGTGAGGGGGGCTGCTGCAATGTTCGTAGCATGAGAGAGATACATCGGTTTGTTTGTGTGTTTCAGCGTTTGGTTTTTCTTCTTTCGCGTGCGAGTAGAAAACTCGGACTTTGTCAAATTTGGGTGGAGTCGGTGTAACACGCGAAGTTTTTGAGCCCAGTCTCTCTCACTCGAGAGTCGACAGATCGTCTGTTCTGGTCGTACTGGTCGCATAGTTTTCGGTCGATTGTAGTGCTATTGTTGTTGTTGAATTTTCCGACGCTTTGGTCTCGATTTTGGTTAAGGAGGTTTAATGGCTAACGATCATTATCAATATAGTGGTCAGAAAGTTCCGAGAACAGGATGGTCCTTGTTTCTTCAGCAATCCAGCAGTCTGCTGCGCAAGAATGCACTTCTCTCCTACCGTAGTAGGAGAGCAACATGTATGTTTAGCCGTCTTCGTGTTGCCCTTGTCTCCTCTTTGCATCCATTGCAAAGCTCTTGCCCACTAGCTAAGCTGTCAGCTTGGTTTTCCCAGAGCTGGGTGTTGAAGGATGGCCTATTTTTTCGAAAGAATCTTCGTGACTAATAAGTAGCACTAAAGATAATACAAGACGCAAGCCACATTTTTCAACTGCAATTTCTGACGAGTTTTGTGGGCAAAAAACTAAATTGTGACAGTTCTCCAGCTGGCGTCATCATTCTTCTTCATCTTTCTCATTTTCTGTGTGGACCAATCGGACAAGGCGAGGCTCTCAACAACTTCTTCCTACAAGAATTTGTTTGCTCCACAACCAAAAACTGTTGCATCCATTCCTGCATGCGAGGATGCATTCTATATTCAATTGCCTTGCTATGATTTCATATGGAGTGGGAGTAAGAGCTCTCGAATTCTGTCGCTGGTTGATAATATCATGAAGAACAATCCGAATCGGCCCATCCCAGACAACAAGGTGAAAATCGTGAACAACTGTTTTCGTATCTCTAGTGTAGAGTCCAGACACAAAATGTTGAGCATTATGTATGCGTGTTCAAATAAGACTTATCCTTCTCTGTTTGTGTGTTTGGGTGCAGGTACTGCAATTTGATACACCCACAGCTGTTGATGCTTGGCTACTTGAAAATCCAATGCGGTGTTATGGTACCTTGTACCTTGAAGAGCGTGGCACATCAGTGATTGGATATGGGATCCAAACTAATTCCACCACCATGTATTTCAAAGGAAGATATTCAGATCCCAATTTCAATTATGGAATTCCACTGCAAGCAGCTGCAGAGCGTGAGATTGCACGCACCTTGTTGGGAAGTATGTGCATAACCTAGGCACTCCCCTTTGTACTAGATGCAATATTAAGCTTCACAGACATCTGATGTTAGAACACCTACCTTTTTGTTTGCACTCAGAAGAATGCAACTGCTTTTGAGCTTCAGATCCAGAAATTGATACCAGGATTTGTGTTGTTTCAAGGTGATATCTACATGACATTGTTGTGTCATCAGTGAGTTTTGATGGTCCTTGGCAACACATGAGTTACATGCTATGGATGCCCAAGGCAGATTGTTTTTGCAGGTCATGGAATCAGACATGAGTTCAACTTTCAGCTGATCAATGTTTTTTTCCTCTTGGGTGATTTGGTGCAGATTCAAGCCTGTCATGGGATCCTTCTTTTATTGAGTTTGCTCACCCAGCAATCAAAACAGATTCAGCTTTCACAACTGTTGGGCCTGTTTTCTTGTTGGCATCAGCTATGTTTGGTTTTGTGATTCAAGTGAGCAGTCTTGTTCTGGAGAAGGAGACACGGTTGAGACAGGTGAGTGATGTGCTACTTCCAAGTTTGTGATAGAGTATGTCATTCTTTCGTGTATAACCCTTAGTCAATCCTTAAGCAAAGCATTTTCTTGTCTTTATGTTGGGCCTCTAGAAGAAAGAATGTGAAAGATCATGAGATGTGGATGTTCAATGTGTTGCAGATGATGACAACCATGGGTTTGATGGACTCTGCTTATTGGCTTACATGGCTACTGTGGGAGGTTGTGCTGGTGTTTGTGTCAACTCTCCTACTTGTTTGCTTTGGCCTTCTCTTCCAATTTGATTTCTTCCTTCACAACAATTTTGGAGTTCTTTTCTTCATTTTCTTCCTGTTTTCATTCAACATGGTGAATTCCTAACCCCAATCATACAATAAGATTATAACAATGAGAGTTTGTTATTGCCATGTGTTATTCTCAATGCCGTGTTTTGAAGAAACACAAATGCATTTTGCATTTGATGTCCTCATATCTGATGTTGATCAAGAGTTTACTATTGCCATGTATATTCTCAAGATTTATTGAACAAATGCACATGCTTTTGCATTTGATGACCTCATCCTATTGATTTTGATCACTGCAGACAGGCTTTGCATTCATGATATCCAATTTTATCAGTGTGGCTGCATCAGCCACAAGTGTCAGTTACTACATCTTCATCGATGGCTTTATCTTACAGGTCGATTTTCCATTCTTCTCTGTAATATCTTTTACCAGTTTAATACAATCTAGAAGAACTTAGATTTGTTAATTTTATTCGTAGTTATGATGCCAGATTGTGGTTACTGGCTACTCTTATACTGGGTTGGTAATGGTATCAATGCTGCTGAAGGTTTTGGTAGCTGCAGTAGGAGTGATGACTAAACCATTTTACAACTTTTTCTTGAACTTGATCTCTGAATATGTGTTGCATGAAAACAGTTGGTGACCATTTCTGGGTTCCCTTACTCACACACTTTCAAGGTGTATCTCCATATTCTCTGGTCTTTCTTCCCACCAAATCTGCTTGCTATAGGCCTCAAGTATTTGGGAGATGCCACTTCTACAAAGCAAGACCCTGGAATCCACTGGTCAAATCGAGGTCAATGTTCATACCGGAATGAGGATTGCGTTCTCACCATGGTTAGATCCTTATTTCTGTCTCTCAAGTATTCAGGATATCTAAGGTTCATAATCTTCTGAGGAATTTTTGTGAAGTTTTTCTGTTTCTGAAGCTTGATGGAGAGAATTTTATGTTACTGTTGTTGAAAGTTGAGCTCTTCAGTAACTAACCAGTGTATATAGCATATGTGAATCTGATGATGTTGGGTGTGGGTGGGTGCATGCAGAATGGTATTTATTTCTGGCTTCTTGGAACGTTTTGTCTCTGGTTTGTGCTTGCCATCTACTTTGACAATGTACTTCCAGATGTCAATGGTGTGCGCAAGCCATGGTTTTACTTCCTCTCCATCTCGTACTGGACTGGACAGGAAACAAAGAAATCTGAAGGTGGGTTTGTTTTTGCATGTTGGGTTGAATACAATCAATCATCAATGTACTTTTCTTACCATTTTGTCAACTAAAATGAGAATGTCAAAGGGTGAACATTTGATGCTGGCTATAGTAGGATTTTGTAATTACTCTTGCTTCTCTTTTTTTATCAATCTTGGGAGTTGACAGATTGTTTCTTCAGGAGGGGGTTGTTGTAGCTGTGTTGGCTCTGTGCCTCCTCCTCCTGACAATGAAGGTCCTTTGGATCCTGATGTTGCTGCTGAAGAGGATCTTGTGAAGGAGCAAATGGTTGCAAACTATGAGGTGCTTTGACAACACATGAATTTTTTCCTTCAAACTTGCACATGTTTGATACATGAATCCTCCTATTTCTGGTTACTAGATGGCATCACCATCATGTAGGAGGAGATGCTGAGTGAACATGGTGCTCAATTTACTTGTTCTTGAGAAAACAGCATTGCTCAAAAGCAATAGAGAGACTTGGCTAATCAACTACAAGGCACAGGACACTGTTACATGTTGAACCTTTCTTGTCATCAGCTCATTATGAGAAGAAATAATTTGCTGAAGTTTGGTAGAGGCACTTTGCAAATGCAGGACCCAGCTGTTGCAGTAAGAGTTCAAGGCTTGGTGAAGAGCTATGCTGGCATGTGTAAAAGGGTTGGGTGCTGCCATTGGAAGAGGATACCACCATATCATGCAGTGAAGGTTTGTTGGTTTGTGTTTGCTTTCATCAACAAGAAGGTGCACTAGCAACTTGGAGCCCAATGGGCTATTGGGTCTAAAAAGAATTGCGTAACTTACGTTAGGCCAATTCTTTCAGACCCAATAGCTGCAAAACATAAGAGTGGTTTTTTGTGTTTTGGTGCCATGTCAAATAAAAGGAATTAGCATCTTGTGGACATGGTATCCATGACTACTCCTGTCCATAGTGTGTGGATGACTACATGTATTAAAATACCTTGCTGCAATGTGCATCACAGGGCTTATGGTTCAACATTGAGAAGGACAAACTTTTCTGCCTACTTGGACCCAATGGTGCAGGAAAGACAACAACCATCAATTGTCTCACCGGCATAATCCCTACCACTGCTGGTGATGGTATATCACTTCACACTCTGACCAGATTTCAATACTCTTTCTCCACAATCTCCTCATGATTTTAGAAACTCCATGCTATAAAATACCTTTTGCACCTCGTACAAGTTCTTGTTTTCAGAGTTTTTGGATTTTACCATGCCATGCCACCTATAATTTTGATAGAGAGCTTCCTCCATTTCTTGTTTTTTGTAGCAAATGTCATGAGACATGTTTTGAGTATGTGGCAGGATTGGTGTACGGAGAGTCCATAAGAAGTACTGCAGGCATTGCTAAGATCCGCAAAAACTTGGGTGTTTGCCCTCAGGTACTTAATGAATTCCATCTATCTGTAGTTGAATGTTCATAGATGGCAATATGCAGGTCTTTGTCTACATTGTCACAAACAGAGCAAAATAGGAATGAAACTAGATTCGGAAGATGAGGGCCAGGAACAGATACAAGCATGAATGGTTTGCCATCAATCTCTTTTGCTGGTCATTTCCAGGATGTGGTTGGTTGTTTGCTGCTTTGTAATACCTTTTGGTTTATCCTGATTACTCTAGTGCATTTCTGGAAATACACTCGTATCCCTGAAGATAATCTCACAGTGTTTATGTCTTCTCTGATAAGTCTGTGTGGTTGTGCAGTTTAATGTGCTCTGGGAGTCACTGTCTGCACGTGAGCATCTGCATGTTTTTGGAAGCCTTAAAGGCTTGTCAGGGGCAGATCTTATTCATGTGGGTAACATTCAACTCCAAAACTTAGCCTTGTATGAATCTGGAAACTTTGGTCCTCTTTGAAATCTACTCAGCTTTCTCTCACTGCAGATCTCAAATGCAAAAAGATGTGCATTTTCCTGTTGCAAGTGGGGATCTGTCTTGAAAGCATGGAATATTCAACTATGAATACAATATAAAAACCAATATGTGCAACTACATTTCTCATGAAGTCATATGAGAGTTGAGGAATTTTGATAGCCATTTTGTGTGTGACATTGCTTGCATGAATCTCTGGTGTTCCCTGCCGAGCAGAGTACTGAGGAGCTTTTGTCTCAAGTGAAGCTGGTGGAGGCTGCAAATGTGAGAGCTGCAAGCTACAGTGGAGGAATGAAGCGGCGTTTAAGTGTGGCAATTGCTCTTATTGGTGACCCCAAAATTCTTTTCCTTGATGAACCGGTATGTTCTTTGTTTGAGATGACCACGTCTAGAGAGTGTCATGGCGTCAATCTCTGTCATCCTGCTGCTGAAGTTGAGTACACTATCAGTGGTCCATTGGTGATCCACCTGGTTAAAAATACATTGAGAACTAGATTTACCAAGGAATCTGTTGCATCTGCTGCTTTCAAAATTCATAGCACTTCACATAAGCATTCCTCACTCACTTTTTCAAGAGTACTGAACCAGCATAATTCCATTTGTGTTATCATGTTAACACAATTTGTCAATCTTTTTCAAATTGCATACAGACAACAGGCATGGATCCAATTACACGAAGACATGTGTGGGACATGATTGAGGCAACTAAAAGAGGGCGTGCAATAGTTCTAACAACTCACTCAATGGAGGAGGCTGACATTTTGGGTGACCGCATTGCAATCATGGCTCGTGGAAGAATTCGATGCATTGGAACACCAATTCGGCTCAAGACCCGCTTTGGAGCTGGGTATGTTGTGAATGTGAGTTTCAGGACAGAGCACAGCACCCAAAACCCTGGACATCTGGCTGAGGAAGAGCAGCGGAGGACACAAGTGAAACAGTTTTTCAAAGAGGTAAACTACTACTGGAATCATGTAGGTCTGGTATCAATCAGGATGGATGGTATTACAGCATCTCCATGTGTGTTTGCACTCCTGACTTCAAGGTTTGTGTTTTCTTTGATGACTTGTGTACAGCAACTTGATGTAGAGCCAAAGGAGGAAAGTCGGGCATACACCACCTTTGTGATTCCTCGTGAGAGGGAGAGCCAATTACCGGTCCCTATGCTTTCCTCTCCATTCTCTAGATATCTCATCGTTTCAACTTGATTCAAACTGGGGATGTTTCAGCTCTTGATCACAAGCTCGGCAGTAATGCAATTTTGTTGCAATCTGAGGTTGATTATCTTGTTAGGTTATGAGCATTTTCTCACAATGAATTCTTTTGCTCCAGGGCTTTTTCAGGCTATTGGAACACCGTAAGACTCAACTTGGAGTCACAGATTTGCAAATGGGGCTAACCACATTAGAGGAAGTCTTTCTGACAATTACAAAGCAAGCAGATCTTGAGAATGCTGCTGCTGAAGGGCGGGTTGAGACCCTAACAATTCATGGCCAGACCATGCATGTAAGCCCCCCCACCTGTTCTTAAATATGTTCAACCTTAATCTATCCATCTTTTATCCACTTTCAGAAGTGTTTGTGACATTGCCAGAGAAAATTCATGAGTCTTCATATAGCAGTATTCTGAAGCATGTTGTGAAACTTCATGTATGCTTATTGTGCATTAAATTCACAAGAAGGTAGATTTGGTTAGAGCTCTAACAAGTGTGATAACTGGCAGGTGCCTGTTGGGACACGGTATGTCAGAGTGCCTAACAGTGTCTCGACAGATGTGCCTAATGGCTTGATAGTGGAAATCTATTGGCAACAAGATGAGTTTGGGGCAATGCGCATATCAGGGCATTCAGAACCAACCCCTGCAGTGGCACCTTTGGAAGTGAACTCCTTTTAGTCAGGAACTTCCTCATTCAGATGCACGCTGGGGTTTGATCCACTGAGTCTTGTTGCAAGTTTCATATGCAGGAAAGTTGCAAATATCTATTTCAATATACCTGTGGTGGATGCAGGGTTTGTGATGGTTGTGATGACATGAGTATTTTTGAGCATGTGTAGGAGTACTAGCAGTTTATGAGCATAGATTTGAGCAGTTTGTCTTCCAGAGAGTTAGATTATTGGTGTAGAATTAAATACAAAAGCTTCAAGGCCACATTTGTACTCTCATGTAATAGAGCAGGCTTAGGGTTTAGTTTTGCTCATCTGTGAGTCACAGCTAGTGGTGTACAAATTCTATCTGCAGATTTCTTTTCTGTATGACTACAGTGGTTTTTAGCAAATTTCTATTTGCTAAAAATCTTGGCTCAATACACAATTGATTGATTGATGATATTGTGCTTACAAGCATAAACCAGGCTATACTATGTAGCAACCTTGTGCGAAAACAATGAAATATATAATAGACTTGAGCAATCCATGGAAGATGACATCACTTACAGTTTTCTTTCTTGTGAAATCCAATTGCAGTTCAGCATTTGGGCTTGGTGAATGCCATTACTGGCGGATATGAATGGACCATATCAATGAAATAGTGTTGACATTACCAGAGAGCTGAGGCAGATGCCTAGACTTTAGCCAGCTTAGTCAGTTCTTTCTGCAATGCCTGAATCTCTTTAGTCAGACAGCAGATAATCACGTCCATTTGTGGAAGACTCAGCTTCATATCTGATTGCTGCTCTAGTTGTTCACTTAGCACCCCCAGTGGCCTCAGATGGGCCTGCAATGAAAAACCCAAAATGCTAGATGCTGAAAAATGTGAATTTATTTTGCTCAACTATGTGAAATCATTTGCACAGTCCCTGGTGTTTGATTAGCAAGATTCACCCACTCACCTAATCATCCATGGTTCAACTCTATGAAAGCTATCTTCCAATGTTTATCAGAGGCTAAAGATTAAAAATCAGGGTTTGCACACACATGTAATTGGAATGGGCATACCGGCAGATTGAGTTTATCCTTGGTTTGAACAGCAGGAGGTGGCAAAATATAGCCATCCATGACTTGTGTAAGGCAGGGCTCTGGCTCATCCTTTTCCTGCTTCCCACAAGCAGCATCAATCTTGTACCAACCGTCAATTCTAAAGATCTCAATCAAGCATTCCTCTTCAAAAGTACACATCCCATTCCTCAACAACTGCATGCAACCATTTTGAGGAACCCAGAAATCTCATCCCCATCTCAGTCCAAATCCTGTGGAAAATGTGTCATTGTTTGGGTAGGTACCTGAAATTGGCAACGGTCTGCAGGTCTTGCTGTACCTACCTGCAATAGAATCAGCACCTCAAATGAAGCTGGCAGTTCAACATTAGAAATCTGTACCCATTCATTACCAGTTACCACCCCCAACTACCAAATTGTTGTTATGCATTGATTGTGAACACACACAGGCACTGTGTTATCCACTTGATGAACAGCAGACCTCAACATGGAAACAGGATTGGAGGCAAGCTTCAAGCTTTGGATACAAATGCCCACACCTTGACATTACAACTGTTCTTGACATAAATTCCACCTCATGAGAAGTCACCAGATTCACTTTCTGCATTCCAAACTCTCAGTTTCTGTACTTGTTGGTCACCAAACCTTATTCCTGTTATAAAATGATGCCAGAATCATGTAAACAAACACACCTGCATAGCAGTGTGCCATTACAGGGATGAACTGTGAAGCGGAATTCTTACTATGACATCTCAATTTCTGAGACATTCATAATCAAGTTGCTATGTTGCAGTTAAAACAGTGCTAAGCTTGTCCATGCAGCATCCAGCCTGTTATGTTCAAATCTTTGACACCTAGCACTCACTCTAGCTATCCACAATGACTCCTCTGTTCTGCATTGGACCCTGATGAGTGTGACAGGAAACATGATATCTTCTTCATCTTCTACTCACTGGAACCAGCTGAGAGGTTCACTCAATTAGCATGTTTGACTCATGTAGATTGCAGTCTTGTGTTGTTACCTCACAGGAATTCATTCACGTATAGTGACAGCTCACAGACCAGGACACCTCTCTTCCCCTGCAAGCTGGCAAGACTTCAGTTTTTCTATGAGACCCAAGCACCCAACAAATACCTCTCATTCAAACACAAGGTATCAACTTAGCTGTCAGTGTCATCTTTCCACTCTGGTGATGAGCTTCCAGGCACATGCCCTGGGTCATCTGTACTACCACATCTGAAGACGCTATACCAAAAACTAATAGATTACTTAGACTCATGTTGATCATCCAGAAGGGAAAGTCAAAACTGGATTTAGGAATCAGAAGTCACATGTTGCAGATGGTGCAGGAATTGTCCTTGCAGGTCAACTCCAATGCATGAGGAAAGGATTGACATGGGGTGTGTTGGAAGCCTTATGTTTCCTATGCAAATTCATTATTGAATCTGGAGCTTCACATCCCTCTTGAAATGCCTCAGAAAGTGTTGGAAGCCAACAAACCTTTTTCAGTGAGCGCAACCACTCACGAAGAGCTGGCAATAATGTCAGAAGCTTTTTGGGCTCCAGTTGTTGTGAGGCCTGCACAAAGTGTGCTCTTTTCAAATTCTCTTCCACATCCTGAAGTTGAGCTTTGGTCTCCTTCTCCTTTAGTTGCCATTCTACCAGTTCCTGCTCCTTCTTCACCACCTCTCTGTTCCAGATTTGGCCATGAAACCTCAACCCTAATAATAGCAGGAGTAAAAAACAATATACTTCTATCTGGACAGTGAATCAGACAGTGGGTTCCAAGAAAAATCATATCTTGAAGTAACCTAGCCCTCTGTGCCTAGCCCTTCCCTCTTAAATGCACAAAAATGGGACTGTGCACAGACTAGGCTCAACAAGAGAAAAATATTTCTGGAGAGCATGGCAGCATGCTAGAGAAGAAACAATATTTGCTATTCCATGATGATCCTTTAGATTGAATCCTTTAGGTGAAGCAATATGAGCACACCTCTGGAGCCGATTGACTCGGTGCAGTGCATCATCTAAGCTTCGTCTCTGCCTCTCAAATTGCCTGCCAACCAGCCCTTTAAAGTATATTCTTAGTTTCAGCCATACCCACTTGTTGGTTCACATCTTGTGAGAGAAGATGTGCATAAAATATGCACATCTGTGTGCAAGCAGTAATGTTTGATCTGGTAATCTAGACAGATGGGCACTGTTACAAATGTGCCGACTTGATAAATCTTCTGTTCCATTATACTGACAAAGGTGCTGGGACCAGGTCAGGAGAAAAAAGCCAGGACCAATTTTGACCTCACCTGGATTGTTTTATGTATGTACCAGAGCTGAGGGATTTAGACATCCAATTGGGTATCTGTAAGAAAAATGCTGAGATGTTTTGAAGAAGAAAGTTGCATTCTTTCCCACTGTAGATTAACACCCTGACAAACTGCTGGTTCAAGTTTTGAAGAAACTATGTTTGGAGTGGTTATGTATCATGTGCTTGACCTGGAATTGTACATGGTAATATATTCTACCTCTCTTTCTTCTTCAAAGCATGGAGCTCCATAGCAAGTGAGCCCTTCTCATGTTGCAGCTTTGCCACATGCTTCTTCATTTGCTGCAACCGCTGATACTCCAACTTTCGTTGATTACTTGACACCTATGCCCATAACATCCATACACAGGCAGTGATCAGCAGCATTCTCATTTCTTCTAATGAATATCAAGGGTATAAGATATGCAAAGTTTTAGATGCCCTTTTGAAGATAATTGCGAGAAGATTTTGTAAGCAAAAGTATATGGTGAGTAAATCCAAACACAAATGATTTTGCCTGCAGTAGCTCACCTCCATGACTCTCTCTGGGCAATCCTGTTCAGACTTGGAAGAAGACACCAAACTCTGACGGCTTTGTGACTTCATCTCCTGCATCTTCATCTTTGTTTCTATTGTCTACATTCAAAGTTGTGCACCCTTCAGATTGCAACATGTTGTAAGTCCTGTTATGCTTGTCATAAAAATATGGCACTGAAGATACATACAGAGAAAAGTTAGGCAGTACCAATAAACTTGCAACTCATGTGCCTTTCTCACCATTCTAAGGCACATCAAGAGACACATTGAGGTCAAATACCTTGAGTTCATATTCCATTGCGCATTCAAGGAGAGCAATTTGTAGCTCTTCAACCTCCAAACTTGGCTGTGGGGTTCCTGTGTTCAGATGCCCCTCCTGGAACCAATGCAAGTGGATAGAAAGTGGGTGCAAATTAGTACTTCTTTTTTATTTAATTTGCTCATGGCAGGTGTCCACAGTTGCTGGCCCAATTGAGCTTCCAGCACCTTAACAGTTGATGGTTTTCCTTCACAAGTTGCAAACTCAAAACTAGACCACTTCCTTACAACAGGACCTGCAGCTTTGAACTAATCCCAGACTGCCACAATTTGTTTTCTTGCAATGGATTGTCCTACACAGCTACTTGGCATCCTGTTAATGTCTTGAGGTGCAAATCATCAAGAATCCCAGCTCTAGGTACTAAAATTGTATGAGAACACTTTGCCAGGGACACTGGTTTGTTTGCAAATAAATATCCATACACCCCTCATGCATACATTTTAAGGAGCAACAGGTGTGATCAGAGGTACCTGAACACCAGCAGATTTCACCAGATTTTCAAATTTGGTTTCCAGCACATCATTACCAGTATGCAATGCTGCAACTTTTACAACATGCCCTCCTGCAAAGCCAGCGGAGATGACTGTTACACACATTGGGACCTCACAAATACTTTATTATCGCCCTCACATCCTCTCCACTCTCAAAATGCAGCCTTTGATCATCAAGAAAAATGGAAGGATGAGTTTCAGAGACCCACCCACTTCAAGAGTTTCAGTGCCCGTTTTATGCCTGGGGCTAGAGTGTAGGTATGACAAACAGCTGTTTGATGAAGCTCCTGCTCCACCATTAGAGCATGGAGATTCTTCATACAGTTCAGCTCTGCTAATAACCTTGCTGCCCTGTGAGAAGTCATCATGATGTTGGCCTGACTCAGGTGGCACACTTGTAGCTGGAGAGTGAAACTTGAAGGGTGACTGATCCATTTGTGAGGATTGATCTAAAGATGGATCCCTCAAAGGGAAGAGGGGAAATTGATCTTCTGTGCAATGCAGAGTGGAGTCATCCCTTACGGAAGATGCTCTTCTGTGACAGGGTACAGGGGTCAGTTGCTCTTTCTGCATGCACATTTGACCTCTGAGAGACTTCTCTGAAGTCCTTAAAACTGGCTCCACATGCTGATCATCAGTGAATGTTGACCCATTTGTCGACACACCTAGACTCCCACTGTTCTCTTCTCTACTCTCCATACACTTTTGCTTCCTTGCTCTGTTCTTACATATGAACTTCTCTCCTCCCTCCTGACTGCTATTCAGCAGCCAATCATTCAATTTGCACATTCCCTGTTTATGACTAGGGTTGAATCTGCTGCTGTGTTTACACTGACAAGCAGAACATGAGCCCGCTCCTGTCAAGGGTTGTACATCCTCTTCATAAAGCCTTGCTGAGCAAGCTTCACAATGCTCTTTGACATATGTGCTGGGGAGTCTGCCCACAGTCATCTCCTCTACTTCTCCATTTTCTTCAGATTGCTCCACAATTGTGGAGGATGGAGCTGTAGAGGGAGACGGCTGCTTGCCAAATGGAGAAGGGGCTTGGTGGATGCCTTCTGGTGACTGGTCCATAAATGGCAACCAAGCTCCACATCCCAGATCAGTAGCATCAATGAAGCCATCTCCTCTAGTCTCTCTCTTGAGGGACTCCCAAGGAAAGACCATTCGTGAGTTCTCCATGCCCAGTGACTTTGACATGTTGGCATATTCTTGGCCTCTCTCACGCTTGTCCAGACCCCATGAAAACACCATTTGTTCAACTCCATTTGCAATTTGCTCAATGGCACTCAAATCCAAATTTTGTGTGCAATTTTCTTCATCCTGGGCTTTCTCAAGCTCCATCATCCAGGTCTCCACAGGCTTCCCCTTACGTTTATGCCCATGGTTAGCCACTGGTTGTGCTTGGCTTGCTACAGTCTGCAGTTGTCTATGTGTTGTACGTGTCATGGATCTTTAGTCTCTGCTTCTGGATTTACAAGAAGATTCAAAACCCATCATCCTTCCTGCCTGCAGTTTGGAAAACAATTGCAACTTTCAATTGTAATGACACTACCATACATAGCTTTGTTACAAGAGGAGCCAACACCTTTGTATGAGGATTATGCTTGTTACAAGTATACTGGATCAACATTTGTCACCCATTGCAACCAATGCTGCTCAACCAAGCCAACACACATTTCGGAATGGATATCATGAGCTTCAGCAAAACCACCATGCAATTCAAACAGACTATAGCATGAAAGAATTCTTTGAATCTACAGCACAAGGACAATGCTGTTTCCCTAACTGTATCAGAATTAAATTCAGCTACAAACAGAAGAGATGGAAATCTGTGATTTGATTTCTGACTCCATGAAAAAGAAAACCCTAGACTTTTGTCTCCCTTTGCCAGAGTTTGGCAATCTTGTGGAAAATGTCCTGGTGCTTCTCATGCATGCTTGCAGTTTTTTTTCCCCGATGAATGCTAATTATCCCCTTGATCTCTTTCTACCAATTTGCAAATTACATTGTATCAATTTGTAGTCAAATTAAAAATGACCTAATTGTTTTGTCATCAATGCTAGTCCCCTACAATTGTAGATGAAGATGGTGCTTAGAGGTGATACTATGTACTTCCAAGGCAAGCTATTTTTTCGGTTTAGAAGTATGCAAACCACCACCACCACCACCACTAACAACAACAAATCTTTGGGCTCTAGAGCTACTTAC
>Ga0116229_10008960_pt1 | contig 15396 bp, 14 predicted proteins | sample S1TSphgellanicum_3_FD_87313 | JGI IMG/M metagenome (GOLD analysis project Ga0116229, IMG submission 87313) | Host-associated microbial communities from peat moss isolated from Minnesota, USA - S1T2_Fc - Sphagnum magellanicum MG | ecosystem: Host-associated > Plants > Peat moss > Unclassified... | reverse complement strand
GATGTTCACTTAGTATTTTGGCAAATTGGACATGGCAAACAAGATGCAAAATAACAAAATCAACTTGGCGAAATACCCAAGCAAATGGTATTCCATAAAAATGACTGAATAAATATCATAAGGAATGTAAGAACTTACTATGTAGGTAGCTAGTAAGTAGGTAAGGCACTTAGTGACCACTAGGTAGGTAGGGGAGGGGCATGTGGTATAGGAGAAGGTTTTGGTGGTAGTACCTTCCGGGTTTGAGGGCCCACCTGAGGCTGGTAGGCCGAAGGAAGGTGCCCAAAAATTTCGAAGGTATTACTAGCAAAACCTTCACCTGTGTAGAGATCCTGGTAAATTTTTCTCTCAACATTTTTTCATCTTTCTAGGCTTTTTTTTTGGTCATGTCCTCTAGTTAAATGGAAAACAGATTTAACGAGGAGTAGGTTTGAATGAAGATTAATACACAATGAAAAAATTCACAATTTAGTAGCTGAAATGGAGTTTTCTTGCAGAAATATGTAAAAAATTCTGGATTGGTCCTTTAATATATAGCCAAATCTGGCCATTAACCTATATATATATATATATATGAATATGATTACAAAGACACAATGAGACAAATCACATTTTAGTAGCCCAAAATGATGATTCTTATAGGAATCTTTAAAATCTTTTGCAATTGGTCCTTTAATACATAGCCAAATCTGGCTATTAATCAAAATATGTAAATTTGTAAAATAAAATTTTGGCAATAACAACTTTCCATACACTTTTTTATTTTAGTTTTGCCAAGGTTTTTTAAAAATCTCCACCTAAACTTTAGGTGCCGAAAGCAGATCTGTGCCCGAGGCCGGTAGGCCAATGGAACTGGTCAAAAATCAGGGAAGGGCCTGTACTCCTTCCTTTTCCTACGTAAAGCAAAGTTGGGATTTTTTCACTTTTTAAAAATAGTGATAAGTTGGCTGGTACCTTCAACTGGTCAGAAGATCCCAGTGCAGCCTGCTGGTACTTTCCACCACAGAAGATCCCGCTTGCTGAAAACAGGTTTCTTCAGGTAGGCAAGGGAGCTGAAAGTACAAAGGAAAAAATCCAGGCAGTGCTTTGCGACTTGATGAATATTGGCAAAAACCAAATCCTGACAATTTTGAAGTTAGCTCAACGTTTTTTGATTGCCAATTTCAAATCTATCAATGAGAGAACTATAGGCGTATGGGATAATCTTCTTGTACAGGACAATGGATATAAGATTGTTGTAGCAATTCCTTTCATCATGCTTTTATATCATATCCTTTGTTCACAATTTCCATCTTATAAACTATATAAATAAGCGGAAAAATAAAATCACACACATTCTTCTTTGGATGTGTCAAAATGTTAAATACATTTTGTGATGAACCAATGAAGGAGGCTCATAGCCAACAAAATTAATTGGACCCTCCTAAAAGATCTTAAGATTCAAAACTTGATAAAAAAAAATGCCTTAAGATCCAAGGGTTGGGTCTAGGGTCAGATCTAACCAACCTTGACTTACCCTAGGTCAGGTGTGGGTTCAGATCTCAGGATAACTGCTTGACCCAAGGCAAGTCTTGTCCCATTTAGATCCCCCAGGCTTGGTTCTTGGAACTGGATGATATTGAAAATCCTAACCTGGCCACCAACATTGGTATGCATATGTTCTTTCATTCTTGAATGTTGAAATTCCAATAATTATCAATGCACAAGTACACTATGGATGTGGCTCTTTCAATGAACAAAATGGAAATTAAGTTTTGATAAGGTTGTTTCAATCTAGACACACAACTCAACACTAGTATTCATTTATCTTTAATTGTTGATGCAATAAATGCTTGTAAAATGATTTCAAATTATCATAGCATTATTTATATTGCCTTGGTCCCAATTTTCAGATATCACCTTTCTGTTTATGTTGGTACAAATAACACCACACCAATAATGAATTATTGAAACCACCTCAGTTTTCCAATATTAAAAAAATCCCAAATACCCTTGAGATTTTCAAAAGGTTGATACATACCCATATTAGCTCAGTATAAGAAAAATAGCACCTGCCTCCCCCCACCCCAAGTTGCAAAGAGAATGTATTACCGTAGTACCTAGGCCGGTTTGCTTAATTATATTATTTTGAGGAATGTTGAAATTTTCAGAAAATTATTTCTGAAAGAAAATAAAGAGTCAGATGGAATATTTGAGAATGTTTACTATTTACAATTTTACGTCCATTTGGGACCAGAAAGTCCATTAGACGAAAGGTAGATCATGGAGGATATATTGTCCTCTGGTATTGGCAACATGCCACAAACTTGGCCAGGGCGACTGTGTTCATAGTTTGCATGAGCCCATCAAGAGTGCTCGTGTGGGTGAGGGGTAGGGTCGAACAAAAACGTTCCCTAACTTTTTGTGTATTTGGACAGACAAGGAGCAAGTGTTTTTCATCCTCTACCTTCCCCAAGTTGCAACCTCAACAAAGCCTCTCTCCGTATGGCATGCCCTTCCACGCACCTAACACTACCTCGAGTTGCGTGTTGCCACATCAAAACTAAGCCAAAACTTTTCGCAGCTGAACACAGCTGATGTCACACAAGTAACTTTCACTCTTGTACAACATACCTTTGAAGCTCAAATATCTTGTTTGCACGTTGGTCCCAATCTCGCGGTTGGTAAAAATCTTTTCAATGAAAGCCAATCGCATATTATCCTTCACCTTTTTTACACTCAACATTGTGTGGGGAAAACGTGAAAAGGGTGGGGCCCCAACCTCTTGGTTGATTGGGCCTCTCGTCATAAATCTAGCACCAACTGGTTGCATTAACTGTAGTGCGGCCAACTTAGCCATCTGAGCTCCCACTTGTACGTTGTGTGCATTGCACCAAAATACTTGGCTCTCCGCCCAACCTCTCACCCTTGCTAGATGAATCGGATGTATGTGCGTTGTTCCAGGAACCGTTCCCAACGGTGGTTGAGAAGTCCTCACTTGGAGTGCATGGGTCATTGCAAGTTAAGGCGCCGTTTCCAACGGTGGTTGAACTGGAAGCAAAAAATTTATTACTTCATAAGGTTGATTTTTTAATAGCCATTTTTTCATGGATCCAACCCAACATTTCTTTCCCGCATCAAGCATAGCGAGATGGGCTTCCCATGCCTCTCCCAAAATGCGGTCTTTAATGACCATTCTCACATGGTTATAGTACAACAATGCTTATCCCCATGCAAAGTGTTCAAAGGGGAATTTGCCAAATTCTGCTAGCACAATGGACATGCTGGTTGTTTTCACACCCCAAGCAAGGACTTGAGGAACCTTCGGTACACTACTTCAATAGCCTTTATTTTCTTGAAGTCCGCCCAAATCTCACAAGCATAGCTTACTGTGGAACGCACTAACATGTTGAAGAGGTCACAATGTAGTTTAACATCCATAATACATAACTTCACATAACGGTGGTTTAATGCGAACAATAAGTGCCTACTGGCAACTATTAGATGTTCCACTTCACTATCCATGTTTGGGGTGGTCTCGAACAGGATCCCCAAGTATTTGAAGGTCTGCACACACTCAATAACGTCACCTTTGAACATAAACTCTTGGCATGGGTGAGCAAAATTGAACACCATGACTTTTGTTTTTTTCACGTTCACTGTAAATCCACGTTCAGCACAGAACTGTTGGAGTGCGTTTAATTGTTGCTTTAGTCCCACCTTTGATTCCGACGTCAGAACGAGGTCATTTGTAAAAAAAAGACAACCATACGTGCACATCGCATTATCTGCCGTCTAAACGCCCCTCTAAGGCATCCAAATATAACCCAAATAGTAAGTAGTTAAGAAGACAACCTTGCTTCACACCTTGTTGACACCTTCAGTTGGAGGTGACACCTTCGTTTGGGTGGTTAATGCGTACAGTATCCTTGGCACACATCGCCTGTAGGCATCGCAAAAAACGTCCCTCCACCTCGAGGCTAGCGAACATTTGCCAAAACACTTCATGTGGCACAATATCAAACGCCTTTTTGAAGTCCACAAAGCAGTAATAAAGTGATTTCTTTTTTGCCTTGTTGTGTTATATCAAGAATTGGTTAGTAATGCGATAATCTTTGCGAAACCCAACTTGACCCTTGGCACGTAGCCCATGTTGTTTAGCCCACTCGTTCAACCTTTTGTCCAAGATCATAGTGAACAATTTTGCTAGGATAGGCCCAACCGTTATCCCCTTATAGTTGTCAAATTTTGAAGCATCACCCCCTTTAAAAAGTGCGTGAACCACCCCAGTGGAAAGGGCTTCTAGAAAGCCTTCCTCTAGAAAGCAGTTGAACGTTGTCAATAGTGGCATGTGTAGTAGCTCTCCTGCATCAAAAATGAACTCAACTTTCATACCATCCAAACCAACAGCTTTGTTCCTTTGTAGTTTTTTCAGTGCTTGAAACAACTCAGCAAGTGTGATATCTATGTTCAGGGTGTGGCTAGGTGGAGGTTCGGTCACCTGAGTAGAATGATTAGTTTGCAGCCATATGAGTGGCGGAGATTGGCCAACTAGCCCATGGAAGCCTTCCAAAAGTGTAGCTACATTAATCTTGTCCACAACGGGTGCCTTTGGCTGGTACTTTTTCCAGAACAAAAGCGCATCCACCTTGGCAAGCGCATACATATGTTGAGCTCTTGTAGTTTCCTAAAAAATTATTTTCCTTTTTAATAAATTTTTAAGTTTACTTGCCAGATGTTTAGCGATGTGCAAATCGGGGTTAGCTTTCAGCCATAGCCTTAACTCACATTTCACTATATGGCAGTTAACATCAAACTAGGGTTTATGGCAGTGTCTCTCTCTCCAGCTCCCTCTCAAAGGCTTGCTGCCAAAAGTAAACTCTATTGTAGCACCCACGCATTGTTCTAGTAGGTCAACTAACCCCTCTGCCCCCAAATGCCAAATCGAGTCAACAACCAACAAGTTTCCAAGACTTGATGTTAGGGCAAGCTGATACTTTTCAACTTTTGATTTATCATATTTGAACCCAGGCAAGATTTTTTTTGTTACAACCGTATGTTGTGGTTCAATGATGCTGTAATCGATGTTCAACCGTAGGCGCGATGGCATGTGGTCAGAGTCTCCCCCCATCGTGTAATAGCGGGTGTCATCTATTATCACCTCGAGGTGTGTAGCAGCTTGTCAAATTGTAGGTGAGCCAACAATATAACTGACAGTGATGTGCCCCCCATTTGCCAAACAAGTGAACTCCCTTGATTTGTCACAAGTGTCCGGCCATTGAGGATGAGCAACCCAGCGTCATAGCATAGTTCCAGGAACTCACGGCCTTAACCAGCAACACTGGCGTTGTAGTTTTGTCACTTAGCCACAATGCTTAGTTATTCAGTCTTAATAAGTTCAAGTGCCTGTAACAGTTCACAAACATCACTAATGTCAATGGTATTTGGTGGCGCTGCAATATGCGCATTAAAATCCCCTTCTAATAGTATTATGCCCCCTAGAGTTTGAACTTCAGTAATATCTACTGCCAGGTTTTGGAATAAGGTTTCGTTCTTGTCTTTGGAGCTAATAAGGGCAACATAAACCATGTAAACAAACAAGTTAGGGGCAACACCCCTGCTGACCCCTAACCATAGATAAGAATCGTGGCTTCCTTCCTTCCATTATGATAGGTTTGGGCCAAGGTGGCTACAAAAGTAAGCAACACCCCGCCTGCTATGTTTTATCACTTTTGTTGTTCCTAGTTGCACAATGCACATTACCGCAAATGAGGCAAACCTTTCAATGTGTGGCAAATGTTGGCCTGGGAAGTGCCAGGTTTCTAGTTTTTTAATAAGATGAGGTCAGCACCCTAAAATAATTATAGTATTTACACCCATGTTTCCAGTTTATTTACACCACCCCCGTGCATGTTCCATAATACCATGCATAGGTCAGTTGCGCGCTTGCTTGCCACTTTAGCCTCCTTGAACAACGGCCATAATTCTAACTTGCGCACCTATTTTGTGGGCATGAGGTCCTCGTCTAGGCCCAACTTGGTCCCCACCAGGCCTTTGCACCCTCGCAGCGTAGCCTGACAGTCTTCACTCGTTGCGAACTTGAGTAGCACTGCGTCGAAGCGCATGCCTGCCATCAAGGTGGAGGCCTGTGTAGTTGTAGGCTGTTGCCGCATGGCGGTGATGACCTTGGCGTGTAATTTCATTTGGCCCTACAAGAGTTCTGTGTTGAGTTGTTGCACCAGCTCCTTTTCGGTCTCACCCTCCTTGGCCTCAAAGCCTGTGAGGCGCAGGTTGAGCTTCTGTTCCTCTTGTTTGGGCACATCAACCAAGGTCTCCACACCCCGGTTGACCACCTGGTGCACATTCTTGGCCATCATTATGGTCCACTTGGGCTCTTTCGAAGACGCAACCTTGGCTGTGACAGTTGTAGCCGCTTCGTGTTCCATCAGTTGGTTGATCGCAAGGTTGCCAACAACCGCAAAAGACACAATGTTCTCAATGGCCGCCTCCATATTGAATAACCATGTGTCAACAGGTGAATCGTTGGTCTTGAGGCCCATGACTAGCCAATGTTCGGCCAGGGTTGCCTGGTAGACCACTAGGGGTGCATTGTTTAGGATGTTGAGCCTGGGTGTTGTTGTAGTGCATTTTGGCAGTGTCCTTTTTTAGCATGAAAATGTTCGATGTTACATGAAAGGACATAGTATCGGTGCGGCATCAAGCACCATTGTAAAGTTCTTCAAATCTTAAACCTTAAAATGTCTATTTTTTAAAAAGGACTTGAAAAGTTTTTTAAAAACAAAGGATTGGGACGCCAGAGACAAATGACTATAACCAAGGGCGAAGAAACCATAATGAAAAAAAAAAAAAAAAAAAATAAAAAATAGAAAAAGGGAAGAAAAAAAAAAAAAAAAAAAAAAAAAAGAAAAAAAAAAAGGGCAAAGAAACAAAAAAAAAAAAAAAAAAAAAAAACGTAACTACTCGAATAAGGGAGTTGAAATGAAAGAGAAATTGAAAAAGAGAAAGAAAAGGAATGCAAAAGAGAAGGAAAGAAAGAAGAAAAAAATTTAAAAATGAGAATTTGGATTAAAAATGGTGGACTTAAACGGTAAGCCTAGTAAGCAAACGGAATGTATCATTTCTCAAAAATGGAATTCTTCAACAAACATTTGTCAAAATGGCCAATTACTATGATATTGTTTTTAGTGTTGTTTAGTTCCACCTTTTGAAGAAAGAAGCATTGGTTGAGGTCCATTCAAGAACATGGATGTAGATCTCATGAATACGTAGTTAGATGAACAGATTGATTGATGTAAAACTCAAGTTTTGACTTATTCGTCCTCATCCAAAACGTAGGAAGATGAACCCACCCACCACCTTGGGTGAACCAATACCCACATTTGTACCATGGTTAAAAATCCCAAAATCCATCAAAATTTAAATTTTACAAATATCCCATGGGGGGGGTCTCTGAGTTCAAATCTAACATTTTTTTTTGGGCTTAAATTTGTTCACAAAGGTGAAGCTACCACCATGCATGCTCGTTCACCCTCGCTTGCACCCACCCACCCCTTTGCAAAAAAATCATTTCTGAGGAAATTCTGGTTTTTTCTGGATTTTTGGAAGGTTTCAATGAATGGATTGGTGGGAATAATTTTCTAGGGCATAATTCTTCTTCCATGTGGAAGGTTGCTTGATGCAAATTTTAAGCGGTTTGGTGCGTGTGAGGCCCCGGCCGGCCGGGTTCCACCCCCACCAAGACCATGTGGAATTGACAGGAGTGGTATGGTGCAGAATGTGAGGCCCATCCCGGTTGAGGCCCACTATGAGCACATGCAACCCCGGGGGGGGGGGCTTCATATTGAAAGCATTTTGTTTTTTTTGTTTTTTTTTTTCTATTGCTGTAAACAAAATGGCCTAACCTATTATGAGAACAAGGGGGGTGTGTCACGCATTGTGGCCTTGCCATTTACATTAATTAAAAAGTATCTTAAGGCGAAAGAAGAATTACGGAAACTCAAATATTTCACCATGCAAAAATAATATAATCTTCCCAAAAAACATCCTCTAAAAGAAACCTAAATCCTTCAAGATATTATTATAACTCTATAAATAATCTCAAGTTTCAACACAAGCCAAAATATCATCTCTCAAAAATCCTCATATAAAAATTAGAACTATTATTCTTACCTAGGGGCCAAAATTCCCTTAAGCTACTATACTTTATAATGAATCTAAACACAATATCCTTTGCCTTAGTTAGAAAAATTGTAGTACAAATGTAATCACTCAAAAAATTAATATCCATAATTTGCCTGAAAATTTAGTTGGTAGCTAGAATTTTTTTTGTGAATTGTTTGGAATTTTTTCAATAAACAAAAAAAAATTCAGGAAAGCAAAGCACTAGGTGGGATACAAATTTTACCAAATTTCTATGTGCCAAAATGGTTGTCTTAATTGTAAGTGAAATTTTCATTAAGATATATCTACACCCATCTTGGAATTAAGACTTTGGACAAGTGAGGTAATTTTGTTAATTTTTTCTTAATTGGAAAACTTCTGACCAAAATAATTGTTTTGAAAATGAATTGAATTTTGAAGGTTTTCAATTGCTGAAAGTGAGAAAAATAGTGAAAAAATTGACAGATTTGTATATTTTGTTTTCAATGTGTAGCCAAAATTATAATGAATGATTAAATATTATATTTTCATATTTGGTTTATAGCTTAATTTTGTTAAATCTTCTAAGTGATGATCACCACCTTGGTTGCAAACAAAAAATATTAGAAAAACATTGATACATATGGTTAGGCATATATTATTTAATGATGATGATTCATTAGAAGTAGTTTAGGTTTGACAATTTTAAATTTCATAAGTCATTGTCATAGATTTAACATTTTCAAATTGAAATTTAATTAGCCCATTCCCAAGTGAAAAGGCATGGAAAGGTGTTGTTTCAAATTTGTGTATTTTAAGAGTTTATTCACCAACACCATATTCAAAAGAAGATTTTGAATAACTTTTCTACCAATTTGTGTCCCATTTTTTAAATTGAAGTTTAATCCAATTCAACTAAATCTTAATCTAATTGTTACAAAATTCAATTCAATTGGAATGAATGTGGTTATTTCATTTCAAGAACAATTGGAATTTTTTTGTTTCACAAAAATAAATTTGTCTTATTTTTAGTGTTGGTGCAAATAATGATAATTTATTGCATGTTACACATTGCATCATATCATCATTATCCTTTGGTTAAGATTCAATTATATCAAGGTTATTGTTATGAATGCTAACACTAAACATGATCACATGATAAACAAATTTCATTTACATGGATTTCCATTGATGATTTTATAATCCATTCAAATTCCATTTGTAATTAACTTGTAGTTCACTTATAGTTAACTTATAGTTTGTTTTTAAATAACTTGCAATTAACTCCTAGTTCTTTTAGTTCATTATTAATTCATTTTATGTTCACTTTTAGTTCATTTATGGTTCATTATAATTAAGAAGACTTTCAAAAAGGTTCATTGGTCAATGGGCATATGGAAACCTCCATGTAAATTTTTGTGAATTAAGTTTCCAACGAGATATAAATAGAAGTAAAACCCCCATTATGTTTAGTTTATTCAACATCAATCTATGGTATAATTGTGTTTTGTAGCCTTATTATGTTCCTTTTGTGTTTATGTTTTTATATTTTATCATAATAAAAATTTGTTTGCAAGTTTTTTTTTGCACAATTTGTGTTCTTGTCTTTATTTTTTGTGATTTGTCTTGGTTCTATGTATCATGTTTAGATTTAAACTTAGGTTTGTATTTTCATCATTCGCGTTCATTGTTATTGTGCTCATGCCCATGATAGTTATTTGAACATGTCATGTCATTGACATATGGACATGTGTTATTTAATTAAACTTCATATGGATATGCTGACATTGTTCAAAGGATTGTCAACAAAAGAACAAATGTCAATGGAAAAGATGAGAATGCAAAAATCCCTTTGCATTTAACATGTGAAACAACCATGTGGAGTTCTTTAATACTATTCATGGTGCTCATTTTCCTTTTTATATATATATTTGTTTCATAGATCATAAATTGTGTAAATTTGTGTGATTTCTTGCAATCATGTAAATATTGTGTAGGAGTTATATCCACAAAAGGCAAGAGGGCATAAAATGTTCTTCCTTTATATATATATATATTTGGCTAAATTAGTTTGATATGTGTTTTGATAATATGCTTAATTTATGCATTACATCATTTTTATATAACACAAGCCCATGATATTAATCTATTTATAGCTCTACAAGTGGGTTTTAAGTGACATTGTTAGTCATATTTTAAAAGAGAAGAAAACAATTGAATTATTTAAAACATACATGTTTGTCAAATTATTTAATAAAAATAAAATAGATTTTAAAAATGAAATTTATAAAAATAAATAAATCAAATAATGGTTAGATAAGTATATTTGTGAATAATATTATATTTGAAATTCACATTTGACATTTTGTTGTCAAGTGTAAAATCAATTTTTAGCAAAATTGAACATGGACTTATGAAGGTTTACAAGACATTATACATGTAGAATATCATTTGATCATTATTACAAGATAGCACACATAATATGAATTAATAATATATATATTTTTTATGCATGTCTTGTGACAAAAATCAATATGTTATTCACAATCCATTGGGATAATGACATGTTTAACAATCTAATTTTTTTCTCTCATAAATGTATAGAAAGATGTTTACATGAATCTTCTATTGAATGAAAATAATCTTTTTATGTATTCATGATTAATTAAGTTTGTGATGATTTTATTAATTTTTAAAAATATTGTTTAATTAAGTATTCAATTTGAAACATCATTAATTATATGAATAGATGACCAACATTGTACTCATTGCAAATGTCATTTCTTGATGATAAACCTTAATAAGTTTACAATATAAAAATTTGTGATTTTTATTATATGAATTTAAAGTATCCTTGAAAATTATGGAAACATCTAAAACTATTATTAACATTGCATAATAGGATAAATATGAAAATGTTACCATAAAATATCAAAACTTGACTAGATCAACTGGTTTGTATGTAGACATTAAAAACTCATTGGATTATTCTTGTCTTGTATGCAAATATGACCTACTAAAAAAAAACATCCATCTTGCTTATCGCATAACTTATTGTATATTGATGCCATTTTTAAAATTTTATTTTATTTATTATTGTCGGGCCTTGGCATATTTGACATTAAATATATTATTTGTGAAAAAAATTGTGATTTTCAAATTTAGTCTTTTCAAATAACAAAATTTTGTCAAGAAAAATACATCTAGGCTTTTGGAATATTCAAAAATATTTTATTCTTGACATGAAAATTTCAATTTTCAGTAATTATTAAACAAAGACTAGTGAAATTTTCTTTGTACTACATTAATCAAAATTATAAGGAATCTTGAAAATATTATGAATTTATTACATCATGTTGTGCTTTCTACATTCCATGAATATGTTGGGGTTACAACTTTTTTTCAATGTGTGTCATTAATTGAATTGAATGCATGCAAGGATGAATGACTTGTTGTCATAAAAACTTTACAAGAAGGAAAAAATAAAGCAAAGAAGGTGAGAAAATAAAGGAAGAAGAAGAAAAAATGATCTAATTTGTGGGCAATACACCAATGCTTGCAAATTGGGTGCAAAATGAGATGAGCAAGATTTTAAAAATGATTAAAGTTGATGATAACAATTTTTTTTTGAATTATAAAATTTCTAAATTTTTATGTAGTTGAAACATGTTCAAAATTTGACTCTTGGTTTCAAATTTTACATAATCAAATATTTAAATCAATTGCATGTTTCTCAACATGTTATCATTATGTATCATATCAAAGTCTTGCAAACCTTCACATTATTTTGTGCATGATTCACATTCAAATGCATTTGTGTTTCACCTTTTCATTCAACAATTACATTTTAAAGCTTAACAACCTATTGAATAACACACTATTTATATTTGGAAAGATGGAGCTTAAATTATAATTAAAATTTTTGACCAACACATCATGATTGCAAATTGTTTTAGATATCTTAAATCTTAACATGTTCCATATGAACAGAACACATCTAAATGTATTTTAAACCATTAGACCACATTTTACATCCATACATTACTTAATGAATTTAATATTGATTAATTCTCATAATGTTCATAATTCCAACAATTTGTAACATTTAATTCAACATAATGGTAGCTTTTGGTTTTTATTAAAAATAAAAATTACAAATAAGTCATTATGAAATTCAATTATAACTATAATTTCAAAATTAATTTTTGACATTTAAAATAAATTATACTGGTATTTTCAATTTATTGATGATTTAAACTAATAATAAGAATAGTATAATAAATTGACATAAGTAAATTTTATTAAATAAATAAATATAAAGACATAAAACCGTTAAATTTCATTTTACATTGTTTGGTAATATTTTAGTGGAAATTTTTTAATCATAATTAAAGACACATTCAAATTAACAATGAAAATGAAATACCCATTAAAAACATCTTATCAAAGTTGGACAAATTTTTACACTTTGGGCTCCTCGTTGCCACACACCACAAGCTATGATCTCACACATAGAATGGAAGGCAAGAGAAAAACACATGATGAGATATAAATAGACAAGAGTGAAAAAAATAAAATAAAATAAAATTATAAAATAACAAATTATAATCCAAAAATGGCTCTAAAATCATTGCAATGACAATCACCAACATACTCATCCTACATAAACGAGTTTTGATGAAACTAAGGGTCGTTGGGAAGCATGGTAGGAAAGACATTGCGTGATACATAAACTAGTTATGATGAAACTAATGGTCGGTGGCAAGCATGGTAGGAAAAGCATTGGGGGATATTGGAAAGGCTCACAAATATATATATTTTTTGACATAATGAAGGTGCCAAAAAGGATATCATCATAAATGCCATAAATATTAATGTTTTAGTAGATGAAATTAAAATTATATATATTAAAATTAATGGAAGTGAGAATGATTTTTGTAAACAATTTATATGATCATGAATTATCAATGTTTAATAACTAATTTTTAAAAATAATTTATTTAAATATATTAATATTTTGACCTTATGTCAATTGATCATCACTAGTAATGTGAAGCCACATGATGCCCACGTTATGTAAAGGATTCTAATTTAGGATCCTTAACTTGGGTGGGTGGGTGGCAGGTGGAGATTCTTCTCCTCCTTGAAAATCCTTCTTTGCTTTGGGCATTGATTAATGGATGAAATTTTGTGCCTATCCATTTATCTCATCCAATTATGTGGGAGGATTCTGGGTGAAAATCGTTCATCGCTTTTGGGCATTGATTAATCGACGAAATTTTCATGCCATCCATTTATCTCATCCAATTATGTGGGAGGATTCTGGATGAAAATCGTTCCTTGCTTTGGGCATTGATTAATGGATGAGACTTCTGCGCCTATCCATTTATCTCATCCATTTATGGGGGTGGGGGGCGGAGGATTCTAAACGAAGATCCTTCCTTGCTTTGGGCATTGACTTAATGGATGAATTTCTGTGCCTGTTTTGGGGGGATGAGTCAATCCAGGAGAGTAAACAGAAAATTATGTCTGTTAGTTTTAATTGGTGTATAGTGTATACCTATGTGGGGGATTCTGGATGAAAAGCCTTCCTTCCTTCCTTCCTTCCATTGGGCGATTGATGAATGGATGAGATTCCACATGCCTATTTGTGGGATGAGTAAAGGGCAAAACATAAAATTCCCCCCCCCCCCAAAAAAAGAATGAAAGGTACATAATAATACACCTGGGGGAGATTCTCAATGAATCCTGGATGAATCCTTCCTTGCTTGCCTGCTTTTAAGGCAATTGATGGATGGATGAGATTCTGTGGCTAATTGTGGGGATGAGTAAAATCATCCAGGCCATTGCAAATTCATTAAAATTCACAACTAAATTAATTACCCTCGAATCAGATTCTGTGCCTATTTGCGGGGGGATGAGTGAAAATCATCCATCCAGGGCAGTGAAAATTCAATCATTCATTCATTAACCATTCAAAAAAGCCCACCTAATTTACTTTTGGTCTGGTCTGGCCTGGTCTGGTCTGGTTCCACAAGGGCGTCCAAGAAAAGCCCACCTTCCTCCCGCGTCTGCTTTGGGTTTGTCTGGTCTGGTCTGGTCTGGCGTGGTCTGGTTCCACAAGGGCGTCCAAGAAAAGCCCACCTTCCTCCCGCGTCTGATTTGGTTTTGTCTGGTCTGGTCTGGTCTGGCGTGGTCTGGTTCCGCAAGGGCGTCGAAGAAAAGCCCACCTCCTCCCGCGTCTGCTTTGGGTTTGTCTGGTCTGGTCTGGCGTGGTCGGTTCCACGAGGGCGTCGAAGAAAAGCCCCCCTCTCCCGCGTCTGCTTTGGATTTGTCTGGTCTGGTCTGGTCTGGTCTGGTCTTGCGTTGTCGGTTCCACAAGGGCGTTCAAGAAAAGCCCACCTTCTTCTGCGTTTGGTTTGGTCCGGTCCCACAAAGCTGTCCAAGAAAAGCCCACCTTGGTTTGGTCCCACCAACGGTGACCAAGAAAAGCCGACCCTCGGTTTGGTCTGGACCCACAGTGGCGTCCAAAAACAACCCAGCTTGGTTTGGTCCCACAATGGGCTGGCTGTCCAAGAAAAGCCCACCTTCTTCTTCCACTAGTCCGGTCCCACATTGTGTAATTATTGTGAGCTTTTGTTGTCCAGTTTCGTGAAGAGAGTAGATCGGTGCGTTGCGCCCTCGTGCGCGCGCGCGGGCGGGACTTTTTCACACAAAACTCGCCAACTCTAGCTCCTCCTTCCTCCCTCCCTTCCTTCCTTCCTTCAAGCTCATCACTAGCTAGCTACCCACAAAGGGGGTTTTTAATTTTAATTTTATTTTACAAGAAAAAGAAACAGAGCGAGGATCCAAACAGCCAAAGAATCATGCATGTTGTTGTTTCTCTGTCTGATCTTCTCGACATTCCTGAGCATGCATAGATGGATGGATGGATGGCTGGGTGAGTGAGTGGGTGAGTGAGTAGGTGGGTTCAACAAAGAGTTTGGATATTCATTCCTGCACTTTTGCATCAGAATTGAAAATGAGTTGCGCAATTTGTGTTTTTCTCCTTTCCACAGAATTCCTTTTGTAGTAGTACTAGTGTAAGTCTTATACTCTCTCAAGGTTCAGAAGCTTAAGGCTGAATGAATAATGATGATGGGACTTGATTCTTCTGCTGCTGCTGCTTTTTTTTTTTTTTTTGGGTTATTTCCATTGGGGGGGTTAGAATAATTTTTGGGTTTTTTTTTTATTTTTTGGAAAATTGATTATTTTTGG
>Ga0116229_10008959_pt1 | contig 15397 bp, 13 predicted proteins | sample S1TSphgellanicum_3_FD_87313 | JGI IMG/M metagenome (GOLD analysis project Ga0116229, IMG submission 87313) | Host-associated microbial communities from peat moss isolated from Minnesota, USA - S1T2_Fc - Sphagnum magellanicum MG | ecosystem: Host-associated > Plants > Peat moss > Unclassified... | reverse complement strand
CCAAACTTCAAGGTTGGAGACAAGGTCTAGCTTCTCAAAAAGAACATTACTACCACTCGTCCATTTGCCAAGTTGGATTACAAGCGCCTCGGACCTTTCAAAATCGCCAAATCGGTTGGTCTAATGGCTTGCCAGTTGGAGCTTCCACCCCAGTTCAAAATCCACAATGTTTTCCATGTTTCCCTGCTTGAGCCCTATCATGAAAACCCGATCCCAGAACGTCATCAAGAACCCCCAGCTCCAATCGAAATTGAAGGCCAAGAAAAGTTTGAAGTTCAGGAGGTCTTGGACTCCAAGAAGATTCGTGGAAAACTCCTATACCTTGTCTTTTGGCGAGGTTATCCTCCTTCTGAAGCTACTTGGGAGCCTGTTGGAAACCTAGTTCATGCCCAAGACTTAATTAATCGGTTTCACCAATGGTATCCTAACAAACTGGCTCCATCTGGAAGATGTTGCTTGAGGAGAGGATAATGTCATGGCCTAGGATATTTTGGGATACTTTGGGCAATGTCATGTCCTAAGATATTTTGGGATACTTTTGGCAATATCATGGTTTAAGATATTTTGGGATACTTGGGATACTTTTGGCAATGTCATGTCCTAGGATATTTTGGGATACTTTTGACAATATCATGGCCTAGGATATTTTGGGACTAGTATGGTTCAAGGTTATACAAGGAGATAGTATGGGGAACAACCCTTCAGCAGATCAACACCAATTGATGGATCAATAAAGCTTGTCTTGTCTTGAAATTCTCCATTTGTTTGTAGTCGATCCATAACAATTGCCACATCTAGCTTCCATTGTTGAGGCATTGCATTACTATAACAAACCACCTCCATTATAGTTAGAAGAAAGAAAAGACCCGCACGCCTCCCTTTTCTACCATCGCCTTCTTTTGTTTTTGGGATTGTTGCAATAAGAAAAAGGTAATATATATTTGCATTTTTGCATTTTTGCATTTTTCGTTGCTTCAAAGAGAATTTTCATGTGTGTGTGTGTGTGTTGTCCAACCTTCGTTGCCCTTGGACAACCCATCTACCATCATTGTCCTTAAATAATCTATCTACCATCGTTGCCCCTATCCCTTCCCTACCCCTGTTTGCTTCGTGTGTCATCCCTACCCTTGTCTACACCATGTCTATCCTACCATCACCAAACTAGAAAAGAAAACAAGTGTGGCTAGGAGTGTATGTGGCCATTTTTAAAACCAAACACCATCTCTTAGGCCCTATTTGCCATAACCAAGGGATAGGGATGACAATCCTTGGATTGTTAAGCCCACTTGTCCATGGTGAATTTTTTTGATCATTTCTTTTTTTATCCAACATGGTGCAAACACACAAAAGAACACAAAGGGGCACACTGAAACCCGCCATCCTTGTGGGTGACCTAGAGGAAGATGCCCCTGATGGTGTGATTATTGAAATTCATGCAACTAATGAACTATCCAACCAGGACCACGAAGTTGAAGAAGTCTTTCCAATAGCCCATGATGTAATATTCTTGGAGGCCCCCTCCTCTTTTTCAAATTGCAAGGAAGGGTGTTGAATGGGTCAAATAAGGTTCAAAATGGTCTTGGAAAGTTGGAAAATGTAAGGAATCATACATTTCAAAGGGATATTAACTACAGACCTAAAGAGGGTGCATGAACTCATTACTAAAAAAGGAAATCTTGGGTGCCCTTCACAAGTCCTTCAATTTGTGAAGGGGTCCTTGACATCAAAATCATTTTGGTAATGAATGTTCACATCTTGAATGATGTTTAATCAATTTTGTAGTGGAATGAGTAGAAGGTAATTATTCGCACACAAAAAATTGTTGCATTGGAATGGGATTGTTTAAAGGAAGTAAGACAAGGGCATGAGGAGGTCCCTAAACCGTCTTTGGTCAAACTTGCTTCAAAGATCTTATTGAAGATTTTTGGCATTTCTAATCGGGGTGTGGGATACATCCCTTGAAATGCATTCTCACGAATTGAGAAGAATGAGAAATTTGGTGACATCATCGTTTAGTGCAAGTTATTTTATGTGAGGAAGGCAAATGTCACCTTATGAAAGCACGAATCCAACAAGTCCATTCAACTTGAAGAGATGCAAATAACTTTTGATTTCCATGCATCATAAACCATTCATGGATGTTATTTATCTTCAATCACTTTCATAACTTTAAGTTGAATTGTTTGATTAGAGCTTCAAATTTATTTTTGACAAATTGTGTAAATTCTGATTTAGATTACATGGAATTAAAAGGACCAATTTGTGGTTAATGCAATTCATCTTACTATAAAACATCGCCAAATGTTCAAAACTACCATCATGTAACATGAGCAGAAGAAGTGGCCAAAGCTTATTGCCAGGTTCATGGTTTTAATGATGATGGTCATTGAGTAGTTTTTTGAACATAAACATGCATTTGTGTAAATTTTTGAACATTTTTGTACAAATTGATGTGAATTACCGTAGTATCTAAGCCAATTCGATATTAATTATGTTATTACTAATTTTGTCAATTTTTTTGGAAAAGGTACATAATTAGGTTGAAAGTTCTAGAAACCCTAGCCGCCATTTGTTGAATGTGCACGAAACTTGGCTTCTTGTTAAATTTTGAAACAAACTTTTTTTGAATGTTCAATTTATTTATTTTTGCATTGGTTCAAATATTATTATTTTTGAAATAACAAAAAAATATTATAGTTTTTTATCAAAAAATAATTTTAAAAATGTCAAATTGAATTTCTGAAAATTAATTAAATATTTGACAAGAGCCTATCAAACTTGCTTAGATACTACAATATTACATATTACATTTTGGATTTTTCATGAGTTTTTTCTTGCATTTTTTAATGTAATGTTTCATAGGCCATATCAAAAAAATTATTTTAAATCATTTTTTAATGAAATATTTTAATGCCTTAACCTTACTAATATACATGCTTAAAAGAATAAACCCATAATATTTCCATTAACACCAAAAACCCATTAATACTAAAGATGCAATACCCATTCTTTTGATTTGTTTGCCATTAGATAAATATAATGTATACAATACTTTCATATCATTGCCAAAACACGTACTAAATTTTTCTTCTTCAATTGCAATACCCACATGGGGGCTCAAAGCACACATTGAATTTTTCTTCTTCTTTTGCAATATTGACATGGGGGCTCAAAACCCACATTGGATTTTCCCTCCTTAGTTGTAATACTTGCATGGGGGCTCAAAACACACATTGGATTTTCCTTGCTTTTTTGCAATAGTCACATAATGGTCATATAAACCTATACGTGTTACATGCATTCAAACATTTTAATATGGTGGATGTAAATATTGCATTTTTGAATGAAGATCCATTTAAGGGGGTTTTGACAATAAACACCTTTTCCAACAGACCTTATGTGCAAGTATTGCATATCTATTAAAAATATTTATTAGGTTTAGGTTTTAATGGATTTAAGGTTTAAGGTTTACAATATGGGGTTTAAGTAGAAGGTTTAGATTTAAGGTGTGGCTTTAGGTTTTAGGGTTTTCATTTAGGCTTTAAGTTTAAGTTTGAAGGCTTACAATTTAAGGTTTAAGTAGAAAGTTTTGATTTAAGGTTAAGCTTTAGGTTTTAGGGTTTTCAGTTAAACTTTAGGTTTAGGTTTTAAGGTTTATAATTCAGAATTAAGGTAGAAGGTTAAGTTTAAAATTTTAATTTTATAGTTTTGGTTTTAAGATTTTTGGTTTAGTTTTTAAATTTTAGGGTTAGGCTTTAGTGTTTAAAGTTAAATTTTACTATTAGGTTCTAGATTTTAGGTTTTAATGTTAGATTGTAGGTTTTAGGTTTCAAGGTTAGGGTTTTAATTTTAAATTTATGGTTAGGTTTTAAATTTTAAAGTTATATTTTAATGTTAGGTTGTAGGTTTTAAGGTTAGCTTTTAATTTTAAATTTAGGTTACGTTTTAGACTTTAAGGTTGAATTTTAATGTTAAATTGTAGGGTTTAGGTTTTAAGGTTAGGTTTTTAGTTTTAAGTTTAAGGTTAAGCTTTGAACTTTAAGGTTAAGTTTTAATGTTAGGTTTTTGGGTTAGGTTTTTAGTTTTAAATTTAGGGTTAGGTTTAGCTCTAAGGTTAAGTTTTAATTTTAAGTTTAGGTTTAGGTTTTAGGTTTTACATCTTAGGATTTAAAATTTTATACCTAGGCTTTAAGGTGAAGTTTTGGGGATTACAAATAATCTAAAATATGTAATGATTAAGTTTTAAATTATTTGTAATCCTTAAAATTATATCTATTCATGGATTATTTAAAATTAAAATTTATGTAGTATTAACATATTTACACTAAACAATTTCAATAGGGTAATGGAAAAAACTATTCATAATCAATGGATGACAATCATTGTCATTTATGTTGACCAATGGTGCAATGGTTAAGGATTTGAATCTTTTTCAAAGAGGTGAAAGGTTCAAGTCGTTATATTTGCAACCCATGTGTCATGTAGCCTACCTAAACTAGGTGACCTACCTACATTTAGGTTACATTGAATAGGTAGTTGACATGTGTTCCTATTCATATGTTTTGAGCATCTCGTGATCTGGATAATCCTTTTGTAAATTCAACCCCATTTGATGAATGGAGCTTTCAAATTCAAAGCTATCAAGAAAAGGTTGTGGTTGACAAGAAAGATAATGAACTTAACAGGCTATTCATCCACCAAAAGGGTATGTGTCCCATATTCAATCAAGGTTTAGGTTATTTGATTAACTTTAATTTAGAAATTCATAACATGCAGCCTTTTTTTGAAAACTCATTGGATGAAAAATAACGAAATGAAAGTTTATTATTATTACATTTGCCTTACCTACATATATATGAATTGTTTTATTTTGTGAATGTGGTTATTGCATAAGGTCTTTTGTAATATTTACATCCTTTTGTTTGGTGATGCAAAAATGGTGATGTAAGAACAAATGTTGAAAAATATTGACATGGTGTGTTTTGCTTACACCCATATGAATGGGTAATGCATAATGATTTGTAATACCTTTCAATTTTTATTATGGATATTTCATTTAGTTTTTTCTTTTACTTTTTCAATAATCAAAGTATGGAAATAGTTCCATTTTCACAAAATGAACAATACATCCACAATGCAATCTTGGGAAGTAGTCATCCAATTGTTTACGTTCCAACTACCTACATATGCACTTTCAAATCTTGTATTACTTATAATCTCCAAACATAATAATATATCAAGTTATTAATTACTATTAAATTGATACTTGTAATACTTGTATTGAATAATACTAACTAATAACAATATTAATGTTGTTACACTTATTAATATTTTATTTAAAATGCTATTATTCTATTGCTTAATTTTATTGAAATATTTTTAATATTAATAACATATTTAGTTATACGAAAAAATATATTTCAATAATCATTAACAGTTATCTTATTAATACAAAATTTTCATGCATTTTTTATTTAACAAAATAATGTTATGATATTTTAATTTTTTCAATTTGTTAATACTGATTTGTATTAAATAATATTAAAATATATTATCAACAATTATGTTGAACTAATTATGATGAATAATACTAAATAATGATACTATTAAAATTATTTTCTTCATTAATAATTCATTTAACATAGTAATTTATTAGGGCTAGTTATTATTAAACTATCATGATAATAAGAATATTTAAAAATTTAGGGGAAAAATATTATTGAATAAACTTTTAAAAATATCATTATTTAAATTTTTAATTTAATGATCTTAATAAATTTTCATTATTATTATAATTTTCTTAAAAATATTTGTAGTTAATATGTAGCCTATGCTAAGATACTTATAAATTAATTAATGTTATTTAGGCATGTAGGTGTATAAAAATATACCAACACAATCAATAATGTTCAAATAATATTAAAATAAAATTTATTAATTGGTGATAATTATATATTATAATATTATCATCATTTTTATTACTAATAATTATTTGATGTATGAAAATTCTATTTAATAATATTATAATATTAATACCATATTATTATCTTTTTTATAGTGTGTCAAGGCTAAGTAACCTCTGGCTTAAATTAAATGAAACCTTTGAAATGGAATAACGGCATTGTGTCATTTAAAATTTCATTGAAGATTTTCCCTTTATCTGATATGCTTTAAATTCTTGGGTATTGTTAATGTTGTCTTGGTGATTATATTTGAACAACAATGGGCCCACATTTGGATATTCTCCATTGATTAGATTTATGTTTGACATTGTGTGTTGATGTTAACATAAAACACACGCCAAGGCAAAATAATGGATTTTGAAGCACAAAATAATATTGTTAGCATTTGATACACAATAATACTATAAACCTTTGGTATAAAATAATCAAACAAACAATTTACATGAATATGATGCCTATTGAATGCTAAAATTAATATTTATTTATGAGATCTTTTCTTACGAACATTTGTGTGTGTGAGCATTGTTTCATGCCAATCCTTCAAACTATGAACCAAATACACTAAACCATCATCTACATGATGTAACAACATTTTTAGATGCAATGATTCATTCATTTTTGTGAGGTGAATGTTTTGGATTTCTAATGCCACAACTTTCATGATTCAAGTGGCATGGTCATGAAGTGCAACCCCTCCTTGTGTGCATTCTTTGACAATCCTTAACATTGTGTGATGTAAATGAGTTAATGCTTCTTCCAAAGGAACAATTGAACTTTCTAGTTCATCAAAAGCCATAAGCTCATTTGTAGGAAGCACAACCTCTTCCATAATTTCAATCAAACTAATGTCGATGACCTTTTCATCACCATAAGCTTCACCATCATCTTTGAAATTTGAATCATTTGAAATATATTTGGGGTTTACAAACATGGCTACCGAACCTCCACAATTAGATTCAAACCATTTTTCACAATAATCAATGACATCCTTTTGGGTAACATTAGTGACCATGAAAATAATAAAAATTTGGTGCTTGCAAAGATTCCTTCATAATGCTTATTCACATGTTCAATGTGAATATTTTTGTAAATTGGTATTTTACTGTGTTCCACATTGGCTAGATGATGATTCCTTATGATTCAATAATAATTTGTTGCAAAGGACAGTTGGGATACATGTGTGAAGGGGATCAATGTTATTTTTTGCACATTTGTTCTTGCAATACGTCCACAACCTTGTTTTCCATGAATCTATTTTTCTTCATTTCAAATGTGTGCATGTAATGTTGTGAAATTGTTGTTATTAATCTCCAAACCAACTAATCAATTTGATGCCCTCTAAGACCTTTTGTCTCAAATAAAAACTAATGTTTGAAGGCGCCATGATAGGATTCAATGCTCACTTGTGTATATTGGTTGGAATGTGGCATGCGTCAAAGGCTAATCATCTGCAACTCTAATACACAATGCATAATGCAATATTAATTGGATCAATGTTCTAGTTGATAAAACATGAACATACCCATTTAAAGGGATGCAAATTATGAAACTATGATCAAACAAACATGTTTTGAAAGACTGAAATTGAAAATCACCACATACCACATTGGAAATTATAGGTCCAAAAATAATGTGTCCAAGAATCACCAAGATTATGTTGTTCGAAGCTTTGTAGGATTTTCATTCTCCTTCGTTCTTTGAAAGTTTCAATGTTTTCCTTAAGCTCGATGGACATCCTTCATGTAGGTCATGAAGGATTATTCATTGGACTTCAACATCTTTGATCTTCTCCATTGCACATAAGTGCTATGCCTTTTGTTACATGCCATGCACAAAAGAAGATAGGGATGTTTTTCGTAGCCCAAACAATCTTAAACATTCACACACAACTCACACCAACTTTTAGCATTAGCTAGGTATATAAGTACATTGTAAGCTTAATAGGAATGAAAAAGACCTTGGACAAGGAAATTTTTTGTTTTTCATTGAACATAGTTAGGAAGAAAGAAGTAGGATTGATATTCACCATAATACCCACAACTCTTGAGGGGCATCATCAATAATGAAACAACTTGGTCTCCAATTAGGCATGATTGACAACATTTTTTCTTTCAAAGGTTTGAACCATTGAATCAAATCATCCATGGTTTGTCGACTTGTAATGATCCATGTTAGAGGCACTCTGTTGTGATGAACATCAAAGCCCATCAAGGTGAACAAATGATATTTCACATCATTTGTGCCAAATGTGGCATCCATGGAAATTGTTCTGTTATGGACATATGCAAACATGGATCAACATTGCATTCATGTTTGGATGCCTAGAGTGAATAGGACTTGAATTCCATTAATTTCTCCAACTTCTTGAAGATAAAATACGTGTTCTAAATGATGTAAAACCCAAGATCAAACTAAAATGGTTGGTTTTTTGTGTAATTGCTAACTCCCTTTCTTATGTTTCCAATCTAAATACACAATGTCTTATTGTTGCATAAAATCATCCCTTGTCATGGTTTTTTTTGGCATTCACACATTCCCACCAAATTACTTTATGCTTGTGATAAAGTTTTTTGGTGGTGTGCCCTAAACTCAATTAAGTCCAAATGTAATCTTTTAAAGATTGTGAAATTCAGGGTGGGACATGCAAATTGATGATTTGGGATCTTGTCGGCCATGTGCCGGTTCATGATTCATTCTAGTGTGTGTTTGATGCTAAAAACATAGGTCCACCACATCAGGCTATGTGTATAATTGCTAGATTGAAAAAACAACCAAACATTCTCCTTTGATTTATCTTGTATGGTTTGGGTCATTACAATGATCATTAGGACCATAGGCACAATCATATCTACAAAACATACTTATGGTAAGGATCATGTGTGTTTATGAAGGACATTTGAAAAGGAAAAAAAAAACATGGAACATCAATTATATCAAGTATGGTTGATGTGGTTATTTAATGACGGGGTTTTTATATCCTTTTGGTGGGGTGCAAGTTTTTGTGCATGCTGCATCCTTTTGGGGTTTCCACATCACCTCACTCGCCTTCCAAAAACTCACACACATGTGCATGTGCTATGGACATAATCTTAATCAACACAATGTTTATGGCCCCATGCTTCACCTTGGGAGTCCATGCCAAATCCACATTTGAGAAAGGGGATTTTATTGGGTTTTGAACTTGAATTGATTGTGATTTGGAAATTCAGCCCATGCGCTTATAAACTTGTAAAAAATGCACTTGCAATACCCACTTTCTTCATCAGACCATGAATACTAATGGAATACACAACTAATTACTACTTGCATAATCAATACATTATGCATGGAACCTAGGTTGGTAATACTTACATGCCAAACTAATAACAACACTAAAAATGTATATGTTCCATTTGTAATATCTACATGTCAAATACTTAAATCCACAATGGACATAGGACTCAACCTTACAATACCCACATACCAACCTTAAACACACACAAGACATGGGACCCAACCTTGTATTATTTGCATCCCAAAACCAAAACACACACTAGACATGGGACCCAACCTTGCAATACCTGCATTCCAAACTAAAACACACATTGGACCTAGGACCCAACCAAGTGCCAACCTACATTTCAAACTCAAACACACATTGGACCTAGGACCTAACCTTGCAATACCTACATTCCAAAACTAAAACACATGTTAGATATGGGACCCATTCTTATAATACCCATGTTTAGGACTAATAATTACATGTAGATTTCTTGAGTTAGGATCAAACAATTACTGATGTAATAATCTTCTCCCCTAATCAAGAAAATGTAGGTTATATTAACATGTTGATTCAATACACGAAACTAACTAATTTGTAATTAAATTAAAACCACACATGAATGAAAAAATGAAAGGAAAAGAAAAGAAAACCTTTAATTTGATGGTCCAAGGTGATGACATTCTCCTTGCAAAGCTTTCCAACCCTAAATCAAACCATAACTATAAATAAATAAAAAACCTTAAATATGATTATAGACTAAACCCTAAACATGCACCATTTTCAAAAGAGTTTCAACTTTAATTATAAAACCTTACACATAACCTTGACAACTCTAAAAAATAATTTTAGATGAGCTAATTATGAATTAAAAATCAAAGCTCAAAAATTAATAATTTTAAGAAGTGAAGGAAAATATTTATCTCTTACCTTTCAATTTTATTCTCCCCGACTATTTTTCAATTTTAAAGATGTCTTCACTCCCATTCAAAAAAGAAGAAATGAATTTCATTTGCTCAATATATGATTCATGATTCTTCCTTCATAAATTAACCTAACCTTGAATTTAATTAATATAAAAAAATGATGTTTTTACAAAAGTCATAAATGTTTGGGCCATCTACCTAACTCTAAATCCTCCTTTGATCCATTTTATGTTATAAAATGTAATTTTCTTTTTCTTTTAACCCAAGGTATTAAATTATTAAATTATGTTGTGTATAGTATACAATAAATGGTGCAAAGTGGAGGCTCATGAGAACATTGACGGTATGAAGAGCTTGCACATGCAATACCTATACATGAGGCCTAAATATGTTTAATTTATTACTAACCGATTGAATGCAATATCTATATTTGAATTATTTTCCTTGGTTGTCGTGAATGTTATGTAGGTGTTGGGTAGGTAGGTAAGAATGAGATGACAAACTTAGGTGAGAAAAGGGGGTGTGGATCTAGTAGGTAGGTAGGTGAGAGGGAGAAGGGGAGTTGATTCTTAGTTAGTACGCAGGGCCAAGAAGGCAGGTAATATGTAACTGGGCAGGTGATCTCAAAGTTGGGAAAAAAACAACCAGCAAACCAAAAACCAAAGAAAAGGTCAGCACAAAACGTCCAAACACATTCAACCACTAGATGAAAAATCCCAGCCCATCCAGTGGACAGAATTCCCAACTGGTGTGTTTGTGGGTGCTGGTTCATGCTGGCCATAAATGACAACCCACTAGGTTCCTACTTCAAACGCAAAAAACCAACCCCTAAAAACACATATGGTTTTAGACTCGAGAGAGTTTTATATGGAGAATATTTTTTTTGTCATCCAATGCACAAATCTATGGTACAAGTTCCTAGGGTTACCTGCATATTTTGTGTGAGCAAATCTGTGGTGCAGGTTCCTAGGGTTTGGACGGACTAGGGTTCCTCTGCATGTATGCTGTCCAAGGAACACCGTTACCAACATTCCTTACATAAGGTAGGGAAAAGAAAGAAGAAGCAGTCAGCTTTCAAGTGCGGAGACGCCTTGAAAGCCCCGTAGAGAGAATCATTGATAATGAAAAGGAAGATCATCAGCTCGGGATTAAAGTTGGGGCACATGTGAACAATTGATTAAATTATTCAATAAGTGAAGGAAAGAGGGGAATCTCCCAAATTTTTCCTAACAAAAAGTCCCAACACAGTCCTTCCTTCCTTCCTTGTCCATCACTTTATTCTTTTCCCGATTGGGTTGAGCAGCTTTTCACTTGTTACACCACCAAGTTGGAAGAGTACGGCCATCAATAATTTATCAAGTTCGATGGGCACTTAACACTCCCATAAAGTCATATCAAATGTGATTAGGGTTTTGAATTTGAGTGATACATTTGTTTGTGAACTTAAACCCTAAACGCGACAATCAAACATGTCAAAAAAAAGGGAGACCTAAAAAATCATATAGAGTCATATACTTCACCTTATGGTAGATCCAATCATTTATACATAAACAAAACCCTAAACAAATTCTTGCTCATTTGTTTTGGAAAAGTTTCAATTTCCACAAATAAAATTCTTTTATTCCTTTTAAAGAAAGGGGTTGCTAGTTATTAGGATCCTGAAATTGAGCACTTCTTTTCTTCTCCAAGTGGGTTGAGCAACATTTCATCCAATGTGGCACCAAGTTGAAAGAGTACGGATGGCAATAATTTGTCATGCTCAAGTGTGGTGGCTTGACCTTGTAAAGCCAAATGACCGTGATTACAGGATATGAATTTGGGTGGTACATTTGTGAACTTAGGCAACCAAAACATGCAAAGAAAATGAAAAACTAAAAAAAATCATAAGGATGTGTATATTTCACTTTATAGATCCATGATTCAACATGAGCAAAACCCTATTGCGCCTAATTATTGTTGGAGAAGTTTCATATTTTCCACCAATGAAATGCTTTTATTCCTTTTTAAGAAATGGGTTGCTAATTGATAAGAGTGCTGAAGTTGAACATTTCTCCCCTTTGTTACACTTGAGCTGTGCAAAATGTTTTGCTTTTGGGGGAGGGGTGGGGTTAGACATCTTTTTGTGGAGTTGGCAAAAGTGACGGAATATCACTTTACATGTTATATAATACTATTACACTCAGAATGAATGCCACACATTATTATTACATGCAAGGGCCATCACGAAACATGGCCTTTTCAGGTACAGTGTTGCTATTATATTATGAAATTGGTGACCTTGGTATGAACTGTGTGACATTTGCAAAAACTCTAGTACATTGCTAATCATCAATAGCCAATTTTCATGCTTTCTCCAATATGTTTATATTATGGTAATGTGAAAGTTTCTCTCCATAAAAAAATTTAACTTCACTTTGATTCTCAAAATGTACTTTTTGGGTGGGTTTCATTTTTCATCCTCCTATTATTTTACAAGACAAATTTTCAACATGAATCTTGAGTTTTTTTTTATAAAAAAAAGGCACAAATTAGAATGAATGGAGACACAACATTAAATTCATAGTGAAAAAACACATGATCTTGTAATATCTTAAACCAAGTTCAAAAGCTCACAAGTATCATTTCAAAAGATATTCATTGGTAACTATGGCTATTTAGGGTACACCCAAATTTCTTGGAGCAACATAAAATCTTTGTCAGTTTCCTAGGCTTATTCAACTCACTATTAAAGCTGACGATTGCAACTCTTCTCAATTACCAAAAGAACTTGCATTTCCCAAATGTCTTTGTGGGGGGCATGGTTGAGCAGTTATAGACAAACGCAAAACACAAGACAACAAAGCAAGTTGCAACTCTTTTGATGGTTACTTCTTTCTTTTCTTTCAGATGGACATATGGCAGTCTTCTTATGAGTTCTAACATGAAAACGCATATTGTACTGCTTCTCTTTTTCATCCCGTGCTTTTTTTTTTCCCCCCCATTTCCTCGGGTTCATTTGTGTTAAGGTTGGTTCACGTGGGATGTGGGTCATCCAGATGATGCATTTTATATGGATCTGATATAAACAGCAATAAACAAGACATACTCAACTTTTCCCCACTCATATATACCATATCCTAATGGAGCAAACATGCAAATGATTTCAAAACCTAATATGATATTGAAAAATAGTCCAAACCATCTTTAATGCAATTTAACACAAACTTTGAACAAATGTAACTACAATTACTCAAATTTACAAGCGTCAAGTCAAATACTGGTTCTTTTCTACCATGGATTTGTCCATTTGTGCCAAAAAAACAAAACAAAACAAAACAAAACAAAATTGTTATGAGTGAAACCTGGCATAAAAACCCATGGTTCTCATTCTCAACACGCCATAGCTTCAAACTTTCAACTCCATGTGGCATCTTTTTGACCTTTTGCCTAAAACAGATAGTACCCATATGCCCAAAGTCCATAAAGTGACTCACCCAAGTCCTTGGCCTATTACCTATTGTTTGCAAAGAAAAGAAAGAAAGAAAGAAAGGGAGAAAGTGATTCAAATGTCAAAGTAAAATAACTTATAGGTTCCCATGTTTTACTTTGCAAACATTTGGAAATTGTCTATAGCAAATTCAATGACTTTTTTGAATTTATCTTTTCCAAAAATTCCATTTTTTTTATTAAAAGAAAAACCAGATTTCTATATATGGTTCAAGTAGGTAGTACCAAAAATAAAGAAAAATATTTAATTTAATCCCTTCATGTTTTTTAATATAATTTTTTTTTGGCTAAGTCTTGACTAAATGGATGATCACCACCTTCACTACAAAACAATTATTAAAAAAAAAACCATTGATAGGGTGGGAGGCTTTTTGCTTTGGGCCCTCAAAATGGTTTTGAGGGACCTGGCTGGGATCAATGGTTTTTTTTTCCTTTTTTTTCTCTTCAATTTTATGATGTAATGAAAATGGCAATCATTCACAAGAAGATTTAACCAAATTTGGCAATACGCAAGCCAAAACTTTAAAGTATCCTTCTTTAAGTTATTGGTGGCTACCCACCAACTGGAAACCTATTTTACAAGTCTGGCCTTTTTTTTCTATTTTTTTTTCTTTGAAGAATCTAGCCAACCTTGACTTTTTTTTTTTTTTTCTAAATAATTCTTTTTGTATAGGTCAAAATTAAAAAAACCCCACCCCCCTTCCCCCCCACAAGAAAAATAATCACTAAGTTGCCGTGAACGAGGCGGAAATATGAGTTCCCCTTCATCAAAGCCTAAACCAAGGTCAAAAGGAAAAACGCCTTCTCGGGAGTTCCCGTTCCCAAAAACTTCAAGGGCAATGTGTATATTGGAGAGTGAGTTCCCTTGTTTGAGAACATCGTGAGCATCCAGAAAAACAGGCCTTTTTCCCGGTGGTGCAAGAAATTTTTTACACATGTTGACAATTCGGACGAATCTTTGAAAGTGAAAAATAAAATAAAATGCATTATGCATGAACTGAAGGCATGACGAAGGCACAGAAAGCACGGGCTTTGAAAGTGAATGAATTACGAATCTACGGACCGAAGAAGAAGGCACGGATGTCACGGACCTTACAATAACAGGTAACTCCATCACACAACACAAACCAAAACATACCAAAGAAAGACAAAAAGAGCGAGGCAGTTTTTGGGGGTAGGAGTTTGCAACAGAATGTTCATGATTTTCCTTATCGGAGGTTGAAAATGTGCAAATTTTTTGCGTGAAACGGAGATGGAAAAACAATTACTACAAATGATTAGAGTTTTGAATTCTCCTGCAAAAAAAACCAAAAAAAAAAAAGCCCTAAAAGCTCAATTAAATTTTTTTTGTGCCTGCACAATAATAAAAAATAAAAATCAATAATTCAGGCCTGCAATCATGGGTTTTATTTTTCCCCCACACATTTCTGTTGTAGTAGCACATGTTGTGATTAAAACCCTAGGAAGATCTAAGCCAAATTTGGCTACAAATAAACTATGAAAGTTGAAACTATATTAAGGATTTTCCTTTTTTTTTTTTTTTGGCTACTTGTTTCAGCTGGAGATGGATTCCCTGGCGATTCAGGCCCCAAAAAGTCTAAATATGGCGAATCATTCTCACAGCAAATTTGAGACTGTGTCACAACTTTTGGCGAATTTTGTTTCTTACAAAAAGGTTTTTATTGCAGGCTGCAATACAGTAGTAGTACAAAGGCTGCTTTGGCAACATGGTGCATAATAATTGATTATATATATATATATAT
>Ga0116229_10008958_pt1 | contig 15397 bp, 10 predicted proteins | sample S1TSphgellanicum_3_FD_87313 | JGI IMG/M metagenome (GOLD analysis project Ga0116229, IMG submission 87313) | Host-associated microbial communities from peat moss isolated from Minnesota, USA - S1T2_Fc - Sphagnum magellanicum MG | ecosystem: Host-associated > Plants > Peat moss > Unclassified... | reverse complement strand
TTAAGTTTTAATTAACTCCTAGTTAACTTGGGTAAGTTAATTTTGAGTTAAATCCCAATTAACTCAAAGTTAACTTTTAGTTAAGTCCTAGTTAATTTCAATGCACACATAGAAGCTTCCTTGGAAGTTTTTTTGAGTTAAGTCCCCACAAGGGTATAAATAAAAGTAAGACCCCTCATTTATTTTTAATTTGTTCAACACCAACCTTAAGCATGATCTTGCACCATAGCCTTGTCATGTTCTTTTCATGTTCATGTTTTGTATATGTTAGCATAATAAAGATTTATTTTCATGTCTATTTTGCACATTTCATGTTCTTGTTCTTAGTTCTTGTGTTCTTGTTTTTGAATCGCATCTTGTTTTGTTCCTTGTTTGAAAGTTAAAGTTAAACCTTTTTTTTAACTTATGTTTTTGTGGATCTTCATGTCCTTGACACTATGTGTCACGAATGCTAATGAACAATGGGGTTCATTTTTTTTAATGTTCATCCATGACTTGTATTAAATTTGTACCTAACTCTTAGTTTAATGTTAAATTTTAGTTAAGTCATAATTAACTTTCAATTAAGTTTTAGTTAACTCATAATTGACTATCAATTAAGAAGGTTATCAATAAGCTTTTTTATTTGATGCACACATATAAACTTCCTTGGAAACTTTTTTGAACTAAGTCCCCAAAGGGGTATAAATAAAAGTAGGACCCTTCATTTCCTACAGTTTGTTCAACATTAACCTTAAACACGAATTTTGCACCATAACCTTGTCATGTTCTTTTCATGTTCATATTTGTATATGTTAGCATAATAAAGATATGTTTTCATGTTTGTTTTGCACATCTCGTGTTCTTGCTCATAGTTCTTGTGTTTTTGCTTTTAAATCACATAATTTTGTTTTGTTTTTTGTTTAAAAGTTAGACTTAGACGTTTTTTTCATCCTTTGTTTTTGTGGTTTTTTGTGTCCTTAACAAATGCCTATTGTAGCGAAATTCAAAGTGAATCATAAAGAATATTTTTTCCTTTTAAATAATTAACATTTGGTAAATATGTAAGCCAAAATATCCAAAATTGCCAAATCAACATGCGAACAACTAATATGCAATTATAAATTTCCACCCAAATGACACATAGTAATAAATCAACATATTTTTGCATTAACGATCTTCATGCACCTATGTTTATTATTAAGATGAAATAGAAATTCAAGCTGGAATAAAAAGGAAATTATTTTCTTTAAACATTTCGTGCATGTTTTAGTTTTTTTCGTGCATTCTTTAAACATTATTGATGTAACTATCATACCATGTGCTAAATAACCAAGATTTTTTTTTTTTTTTTTCTAGTTTGAATTTAAAGTTAAAAAGTTGTTACAAATCTATTTGTTTATTTAAAAAGCTTGGAGGTTGAAGGTTCTTATTTTTGGAGGTTCAAAGTTCTTGTTCTTAAAGGTTGAAGGTTCTTATTTTTTAAGGTTGAAAATTATTGTTCTTATTAAACATGCATGTTATTTTTGTGCATTTATGATAACTTTTGTTGTTCTTGTGTTATAGGGTTGAACTTTGATAATGCTTAAATCCATTAAAATTAAAATTGTGCATAAAAGGTAAGGTTTTCTCAAAAAAAAAATGGTAGCTTTGTTTGAAAAATATAATTTTGAATAAAAGAATATGCACATGTGATGTTGCATAATTTGGTTCAGTTGCTCATAACTATGTTATTGAATGTGTTGTTGTTTGTTGTATAGTAATCCAAACCAATACGTGTAAGAAAAAAAAGAATTTAAAACAACAAATGTATGGTGAATTTAAATTTTAATACTTTGAGTTTAAAATGCATTTTATTGAAAACCACCATTATATCCAAGCATAGTTGATTGTAATTCAATTTGTATCAATGTTATGTATGTTGTATTTTTAGGGATAAATAAGTTTTATTAATGGCATTGCATTTGTAAACTAGTTTCATTTAAGTTGAAAAGATAAACATTTTTTTTTGCATTACAATGTTATGTATGCTGCATTTTAATGATAAATGAGTTTTGTTAATGGCATTGCATTCGTAAATTAGTTTCATTTAAGTTGAAAGGATGGGCATTTAAATATTTTTTGCATTATAATGTTATGTATTTTGCATATTAATGATAAATAAATATTTTTAATGACACTACAATATTAAATTAGTTTTATTTAAATTGAAGTTAGGATTGACATCTAAATTTTTTTACATTACAATGTCATGTGTATGCTATTGACCTCGTTTTTTTTGTGACATTAAATATCATAATATGGTAGATTTCAAGCAAATAAGGTATTAATAGCAATGGTTGACTATTGTAGGTTACTTTTGGTTATTTTAGGTTATTTTACCTTAGGATTTTATAGGTTTTACCTTGGGCTATTTTATGTTTTAAAAATTTATTCTACATCATTTTACCCTAAGCTATACTTTAGTTTAAGGTGAAATAATTTGGAATAACCAAAAATAACTTAAAATATAATAACCTAAAATAGCCTAGGGTAAAATAACATGGAAAAATATAAAGTATAATAATTTATAGTAATTTAAGGTGGAATAATTTAGAATAATAAAAAATAACCTATGGAGGAATATGCTATATAGGGTAGGGTGGAATGACCTAGAATAACCTCGAATAATTAAAAATAACCCTAGATAAAATAATTTGAAATAACCTAGTGGAATAATTCAGAATAACCAATAATAACCTAGATGAAATAACTTATATTAGCTAAAAAAAACTTAAAATATTTTATTGCTTCAACATGCACATTTGTTGTTGTGTATTCCAAACAAACTCTATAAGAAACAAATAAATAAATAAATAAACATTAACAATTGAACTTCAATACCTTCACAAAATTGAAGATGCCATTTATTGCATCATTGAATGATTCCAACCCTACTTTTATGACAATATATTTTTAACACCAAGCACCAAAATCCATAAAACTGTTTTTCAATATGACTATCAAATAAAAGCACATTCCAAACCTCCAGAGTCATACACAAGAAAACTACATCCTTTCATGTGGAACAAAAGAAACCCACAAGCATTGTAATGACAAATTAGGAAACCTCATCTAATTCTCAAAATAATATTTGTACTTCAAGCTTAAAGATTCATAAATGAAATTAAACTAAACTTAAACTTGGATGATTGATGGTGCTAAGCCAAAACATCTATAAGCTTATAACACACCTTTAACAAAAGGAACTTACTATTCTTAATATCTCCAACCATTAGTTATAAGTCTCATTTAGAAATAATGAATCAATATTCTTCAACCATATGTTTCCCAAAAAAACCCACCAAAATGAAACACAACTTTTGCAAAAAACACACAAAACCATACACATTCAATATCTTCCATAAACAACTCAAGATTTTAGCATAAGAAAACAAAAACCCACTAATCTTTAATGTTCATGTATATATAAATCACAAAAGACAATAAATCAACAAGATTTCAAACAAACAAACACAAGAAACATCAAAAGCAAAAACAAAAGCATAAGTGGGAAAACTTGCCATGGCATCAACCTTTCATATTCTCCTTTCACTGCAACAAGACACCATCACAAGGACAACACAAAAAAAGACCCAACAAAACAACAAGCTCTTACTTTACAAAACAATGCAAACAAACTCCTCTGAAATGACTACTAAAACCCAGTGCCGCCTGCAAATGGTCTACAATCAAAACACCCTAAACCTTAATAAAGTAGACCCCTTCCTAAACACTTCTCCAAGCCTAACCTCATTCTTTGAACCACCCTTGAACTACATATCAAACCACACCTCAAATTCTGTAAACAACTCACCCAAAAAAAAGAAAAAAGGTCTCAAACAACTTCCAATGTAAATGCATAAAAAACAAAATAATAATCCCTCTAGTGTGAAAAGGACCAAAAAACCCATTCCCTCATGTAAATGTGTCCAACACAAAAAGAAAAATTTAAAAATCACCATGAAGGATGGATGGTGAGTGGATAGGAAATGGTTTTCCATCCAGTTCCAAGTCTGCATCTACTCAAAAGACCTGCTCATTTTTGGGTAGTGTATTTGTAGATACTTTTATAAAATGTAAAAAACTTGCAGGCATTTAAATAAACTCTGAAAAATGGAATGTCCACAGAGGTGAGCATTCCATTCTTTGAAACACCTATGATTGTTTTTTTCCCCATTATACCCAGAGGGTACCAATTGGGTACTCACCAAGGTATTACAATAAATTAAAATAAACTAAACTAAACAAGTGAAGTCTTTACACCATGTAAAGCCTTCGAGTGCAAGATTTATTAGATTTATACTGTGCTCAACTTTACCCCACCTATCTACAAAAGCTTTAGCCTACACATAACGATTAGTTCAATTTTGCCTTTTGTTATGTATATTAGTGTGGCCTGTGCTGTTAACCAAAGTGTGAACCCATTATGAAATAGGGAAACTCAACATGTGAACATTGTTTTGCAATGTATGTATTGATTTTTTGAACAGCCAAGTATGAAAGGAAATCATGCTTGAATTAAATGGTAAGCCTTCAAGTGTTACCACGTTCTCAACTGATTTTTCCTTTCAAAACCTGGTTTTTTGAAATTTATTTGAATTTTCAGTGGCAGAAATCACGTCAAAATCATTATTTCCCTCATTCTGAATCCAAATCCTACCAAATAAATTCCATTAACACCAAAGGCACATTCCAATTCCTCCGAAATTTTCAGCTACAATTTAATTTAATTTTCAGTGAAGAAATCATTCAATATTCAAGAACTTTTCCACTGTAAGTCCAAATGTTATGGAACTAAGCCCATGCACCCCTCATCATTGAGAGCTTTCCAAAGACACCAAGAACACAATCTGATGCATCCTGGTTCGGTGGATCTCATAACTACAAAACAAAACAAAACAAAACAAACTAATATGATGAGAAATTAAGGGATGAAACCTCAATGAATAATGTACAGTGCCATCATCTGTTGAAAGTTAAAAGTGACAAAATCTTGATGGTTGATGGTGATTGCTAGCAAGTCTTGCGAGTTTTTATTTTTGTATTGTCTTGTTTTTTTTACAAGTTATGAGCTTGCTGCAATCTTTATGAACAACATTGTTCTATCTAGTGTGGCTCTCCTTGCTTTGTGTGGTGTTGAGCGGTTGGGCTGTTCTTTCTTGTTGGGTGTCAATCAATTGCAAATGGTGGTTGAAGTTTAAAAGGGTCACAAAGTTTCTATTAATAGGGAGTGAAGTTAAGTTTTTTGTAGTTGTGGTTTGTTTTTGGTTTTGGTTTTGGAACTTGGGTTTCTAAGTTTTAGCTGGAGAAGAAAAATAGGACACATGGGAAGAAAATGCTTGAAAGTGTGAGCTACATCAATTTTAAGGGATAATATATTTTTCATTGCACTATGCATCCTTCTGAATGTGACAATTTCACAATAGAATTAGGAGCTTATGATTGAGGGGATGATGATGATCACTATAGATCTTGAGAGCGACTAAGTTTGGCAAACAATTTTTTGTGGGTTTAAGTGGGAATAAGGGAAGAGAACACTTGATTATTTCAGGACCTCTAAATGCACATTGTGCATTTGTTTTTAATGATGTTTTGTTTGTGGGTCTAATAGGGGCAGTGGGTTGCACATGTCAAATTTCTAAGAAGCCTATCTACACCATGAATCATTGTCAAATCTTTTCTTGCAACATTTTCTACAAATCTCAAGACCTCTCTAAGCATTGGGCATATAAGGGTTTCCATATTCTGTTGAGTGATGGGAGTCTGTGAAGATGGATCCTTCTGATTTGCCAAACATTGTTAGTGGAAGCTCATGAGAGAAAGATTAGAACGATCTGACCTTTGTCTTCACCAAGATCCTTTCTTTTGTTTGGTTTTATAGAGCTACAAAAATTTGCAACAACTTGGAAGAACTTTCAAAGAATCTAAGTTTTGCATTTACAATCTTCCTCCTCTTAAGCTCAGCTTGGACAAAAGCCACAACCCTAATTTAGAATTGAAATATGTTTGTTGCTTGTTGAATCAAGATGCATTGCTCATTAGACCAAAGAATGAAGCACAAATGCGATCCATGTGTGAAAGAAAGCAAGTGTCTATGGCTGTTATTGGCAAAATCATGTCAACCTACTATGCTCCCAATATGTTTGGATTTTGAAGAGCAAGACCCTTTGGGATGTTCTGGTACTCATGACATGAAGTAGTGCATCGGTATAATGTTAGTTCTCATGACTTTTTTTTGGCCATGTCTAATTCTATGGAAACCACATTTGAGTTCGGTTACAAGAGGGGCTTTTTAATCGTGACTTGTTAAGTAGTTTAGAATTTTGATTAGTGATATTTTTTCTTTGCATTGTAATGGTGATGGGCAAGTAGTTTTGATAGACAATGTAGCGACAAAAGAGGCTATTGCTCGTGGTGTCTCTCCTCTTATGCCTATTGTTAACCTTGATCTTGAGAAGGTGAAGACAATATCCTAAAACCAATGTTGTCACTAATAAGACAACCTAGGTCATGGTATCTATATGTCTTCCTTTTGTAAGGTATGTATGGTTTCAAATATACTAAAAGTCAAAGGGTGGCTCTAGTGCTACAAGTACTTGGAAACATGCCACGAAAGAGGTTTGAATTCATATGAAAGAGAGAGGCCAGTGAACCCCTCGATATTGCACATGGTGTCACACCACTAGAGGCTCTAAAGCATGTGTTACACTTGCCTTTTATGTGCTCCAAACGATTTTTGACAACAAAGGTGAAGCACCTATTATGACATGCATGTTGATGGTTCTTTGCTATGTTTGAATGGTTAGAACCTACCATTATTGACATTGCCTCTTGTGTGAACTTTCCTTGTGCCATGTGGACTTTTGTGTGATGGGGTGGTGGCGCAACAACAAATTGTGGGCCCTTTGCAGCTCCTTTTTGCTAATGTTGCAATTCTTGCCCAAGTTTATCTAAATCCTATTTATTGATGTAGCTTGATTGTTAAGTTCAATGCACTTGTCTTTTCATTTCTTGTTGGTTTTCTATGCATTTTCAGGCCAGCTTTTTAGTTCCCATTTGAGTCCCGAAGGTGCTTACCTTCAAGAGAGGCTACGTGCAATTTGTATTTATTGCCTTCAGACCCACACGGCCTTACTAGTGGTGCATGTGCAATTGGGGAACAACCTATAAAGGTAGGTTAAATTCATGTATGTTCATTTTCTTGGTATTCTAGTTCCTTGTCAACATGTACATCATGGTAAAAAAATTTGCGAGGTCAATGTGTGGTGACTTTGGATCTAAAGTCTATGGCATGGTTGGCTTTGGGAGAAGCCTTCACCAATCTTGTGTGGGCAAAGGCGGGAACCTTGTCATTGTTGGCTATGATTGAAACCTAAAGAGAGGTTGTGGGTGATGAATTGTTTAGTTTAAGGTTGAAGAAATTCATCTATTTTTTCTGCTTGCACATGATTCACACGCCTCAATTAGATTCAATTTTTTCCGATTCTATGAAACTTGTAGTACTAGGTGTCTGGCATTGTCAAAGAGGATCAAAACCATTTTGCTTTTCTCCCTTTTCCTCATCCTTTTATTGTTTGGGTTTTCCTTTTTCTTGCCTTTTTTGTTTCTATTTCTCTATTTGTTGTGTTCTTCTAGTGTCTCAAGGGTTTTTGGTCTTCTCCTTTTAGGCTTTTTATAATTGGCCAACATCATGGCTGAATTTGCCCATTGCTACTAACCAACCTTGTGTACAAAAGCTCAGTATGGTTGTTTATGTTTATGATTAACCTCCACCCATGGCCAAGAGCTGATGAAGTCAATGGGGAGGTTATAGTAGGTTTGTCAATAACATACATGTTGCCATTAAAGGTCCCTCATTATGGTTGACCATCAATATGGTTCGAAATTCAAAGTTTCCTCAATTTTGTTCTTGGGTTTTTTCCCCTTGTACTTAGGGTTGAGTTTCCTCCTTTTCATGTTTATTGATTGGGTTGCTATCATGTTGTTAGAGGTGGAATATTCTTATACTTATCATCAGTTCATCTCTTGATTTTATTTAGGTTTAGTGAAATTGCAAGTATGGAAAAATCCTCGATATTTATAAATTTGGTATGCTGATATTTACATTAAGGGATGGGCTTCAAACATTGCATTATTGGCACCTTCCACATGTTCATGTTAAGGAAGTTCTAAAAGCATTTTAAATAAGCAAGTTGGGATAGAGGAAAGCTCATAAATTGAAGGCATGTTTGTAGGTAACTGAATTGAAGGATTTGAAGGTGAATGGGAATTAAATGTATGTTGCCAAACTTGATGGTGAAGGAGCTACCATGTATGATGCAACTATAGTTGTAAAGGATGTTGTGGTGAAACTTGAGGTAGTAATTGATGGTGGAAAAGATAGCTTGTCCGCATCAACTCATGTTGGAGGAGAGACAGTAAAAGCCCTTGGCAACCTTGTCATTAGTACCTATGTTACTTGTCTTGACATAACTAAGACCATTGCTCTTGATTTGAATGTATGTTATTGCCCACAAGAATCCTGCAGATTATTTAATCTTCAGATGGCATTATGATGTTGGCATGCCAAACATGGATACATGAATATGCAGAAGCCACAAAGGGTTAGAAGTAGTGACCTTAATTGTTTAGGCCTTTTGAAAGGTGAGTAAAGGAAAGTGGGTCTAAATGGTTTTTATGTTGTGGCAGCTTGGTGATAAAATGTATTGTTACACATTGATAAAGGTGTGTAAAGGCAAGTGACAATTGGGAGGATCTTGCTTGGCCCAAGTTTATGACCAGGTGATCATTGCATATTGATGAATATGTACGTAAAACATTTTAAGTTTTTGAATTCCATGTTTTTGAGACTAACTTGATGGGTGCAATTTTGATGGGTTTGCATATTTATTTAATTATATTGAGTGATTTGTGCTTGTAATTCATGTAGATAGGTGGCACTCCTCCAGATGTTGATGATGTGCCTTATCTTGGACAAGTCTTCAATGCAATTTAGGTATAGATTCTTCACTTTCTTGTCTTGTAGAAGGTTTGTTGATTTGGTTGATAACTCAAGAACAAATTGAACCTTGAGGAAAAATTGTTCCATGGGTTTCCTAGGAAGTGAAAAAAGTGGTGTTTAACAACATTTCTTAATACAAAGTTATATTTTTGAAAATGATCCAGTTGTTGGTATTGGGTGAAACTACTATCCATTCCCAATTAGATGTAATCGTTACTTTCATGTACTTTGGTAGCCAAAAAACACATACTAATGCCTATCCTTGGTTGGGTCATAGGGTTTAATAGATAAGAGGGCTATTGCTTCTAGCCATGACATCAATGACAAAATTATCATTGTGGCATTGCTAGAGATGTCATTTATAGGCAATTGTGGGATCTATGGAAATTTACATGTTCTAGAGAGTCATGGGACTGTTAATGCTAAGACCTCAACTTTAAATCAAAGTGCCCACCTCTTTTTGATGGCACAACTAGGTGTGTAATCCCTTTGTTGCACATTTAGTCCATGTTTTGTGTTGTGCTTTGTGCAGGTTATTGGTCTCTAGCAAATCTTATTTTATATGTATTTATGTCAATAGTAGTTCAATAGTGGTCCCTATATTGTCCTGATTTTCTATTGTTATTTTCAAAATTCTCTAAGCTTCATTTTTGCTTGTTGGTACTAATGAGATCTTGTGGCCCAACTTGGATGCGGTAGAAATTGGTTAAGCAATCATTTTTCTTTTGAAAATCCCGAATTTCGTGGTATCCAAATACAACAATCCGTCATGACTTGAGTAGAATTTTAGTGGTAGAATTCATGTAGCTTGTCAACCTATATGTGTAACAACCCATATCTAAATATATTCCAACTTTACTTTGGTTTTGAGGGGTTCAAAGCAAATAGTAACCTTGTGGGGATGTTTGTGTGAGCAAATTGTATTATTGTGTTTTCTACCCATATGCACAACATGTTTGGATTAGACATTTCAGTTTTCAATTTTCAAAATTCAAACATTTCAAATTTCAGTTTTCAATATTTAAACATTTCAATTTTCAATATTCAAACATTTCAATTTTCAGTATTCAAACATTTTAATTTTTAGTATTCAAACATTTCAATTTTCAATATTCAGACATTTCAATTTTCCATTTTCAAACATTTTAGTTTCTAGTATTCAAACATTTCAATTTTTTAATTTTCAGTATTCAAACATTTCAGTTTTTAGTATTTAGACATTTTAGTTTTCAAAATTTCAGATTCCTTCAAGACATTTCAAAGGAAATTTCAAATTTTAATTTTTAGTTTCCAACTTTCAATGTTCACACATCCAAATTCAAACATTTTAGTTTTCAGATTTTCAAAGTGCAGACACTTCACATAGAGATTTCAATTTTCAATTTTCAACTTTAAGTATTCACACACCCCAATTTAGACATTTTAGTTCTTAAATTTTCAGATTCCAAACATTTCACATTCAGACATTTTAGTTTTCAAAATTTTATATTCCAAACATTCCATATATTATAGTACCTTGGCAAGTTTGGCACATGCCTCCCAAACAATTAATTAATTTTAAATATTCAATTTCAAAAAATAAAATAGTCCTAAAGATTCTTTATTTTCCTTCCTAAGGAGTTGGTCTTTGGAATAAAATATTGATCATGGTCATATAACATTGGGCAGAACCATTATGCAAAGAACTACTTGTTTTTAATATGTATCTAGATGCATTATCTTACAATTCGAATTTTATGTTTAGTGAGGGATATGAGGTTTACAACTACTTGCAACTTGGTTGTAAACTCCATGTGCAAAATCCAAGTCTCCCGAGTAGTTGTCTACTTCCTAAACCTTAAACCCTACAAACTTCATTTTTGGTGAATTTGTCTGACCATCATGTAATGTTTTGGAATTTTGTTTTTCCACAGATTACATGTCAGCTCCCTGTCTTCTTCCTCAAAGGGGTTGTTTTCCTTGCAGTCTGATTTGTGTTTAGTGAATCACACTTTCAGCCAAAGGACATCTTGTCTTTCAAGGTCTTTTTTCCCTAGCTCAAGTTCCCAGCTTTGGCATCTCTAATGCAACAGAACTGTTGTCAAGAAAGTACAAATTGAGCAACGAGATCTAGATAATTCCAGTGATGAGAGGAACATCGAACTGGATATGGGTGAATATTCAGAATCTATCGTATGGTCTTCCCTCAACAATTCCAGAGACAATTCTAGAAACAATTCATACCTACCTCATTTTCAAGCCTAACCATCTCACTTCTTTTCTAATAACTACCTCCCTCCTTTCCCCTACCCACCAACATGGATAATGAAAAGACAAATTAATTTGCCTTTTCATGTGCATGATATTTATGTCAATTCAAATTAAATTAGAGATTGACATAAATAATGATGAACTATTGAAAACCATATGGGAACATAAGAGGAAAAAATAGTTAATTGTCACTGGTAGTGCCGACAGCACAGAGCCCAAGTTGGTTTACCTTTAGAAACCAATGATGCCAAGCAGCACACCAACATTGCCCTCCTTCACCCAAACTGTGACCAACAATGTAGTTTTGTAAAGACCTTTAAATACCTACATGAAGAAGGTAGGCCCCAATCTCCTTTGTTTTTAAAAACACAAATATGACAAGTACAAACGTAAAAATAATGCATGAACATGAAGCTGATGATGCAGCACAAGACAGGTTATCTGTGTAACTTTCAATTCTATCAGGATTACTGTGTATAGCTATCTTTGCATTCATCCACGACTGTCTATGTAGATCTGAAGCAAGTACAATCATGTCCTATGCAATGGATGCAATGCAATGTTGTCACCCGGAATGGATATTTCTAGACTCCTGTTTGGCAGGGCCCAGTATGACTTTTACCAACTTAGGTAACCATATTTGTATTCTTCTCTTCCCCCATCTGTCAACAAGCTGCAAGACTGAAGGACCTTCAAGTACTTGGGTTGGTTGCTGCCATTTGGACCTCACACTGGCAAAACCATATCTTGAATGCTGCTAAGAGCAATGAGCAGTCCTTTGGGTTGAGAGTGGCACATGAACTAGACATCTAGATTCTATCTAACAAGTCCATTGATACAAGTTGGGCAATGGCAGGAAGCATTGTACGGTAAAGGATTACACTGGAATTGCACCCACTTCCTTCAGCCAGGAAGTATGCAGTGGACTTGGGTCTGTTTTACCATTATCCAAGGCTTGCTTTGAGATACTGTAGAACCAGCCATTGCGCCACTTGAACTGCACAATGCAGGTGTCACTTTGTTATGTTACTTTTCAATACATCTCCTATAGCTTGATAACTTGGACATCTGAATCTCATGCTCATTTCCGAATGAAATTTTGCCCAAAGACAACCCATAGTATCAAATACTTCTAATGTGTTACCAATTTGATGTGCAGAACTTTACCAAAGAAAAGACAAGGTACGGGAGAACTGTAATATGCTTGGATACTTTTCAGTCTGACTAGTATACCTCTTTAATGGCTGTGGGAAAATGGGAGATCAAACGTGAATATGAGCAAAGTCGCTCCTCCATGCCTGGGTCAAACTCAACCTTCTTTTCTGCTGATGCTACCGCTGCAAGCTCATTGATCAGCTCTACCACCTGCCCATTATGCCAAAAGTGAAATTGACAGTGACCAATAAGACTCTCCATCCCTGAACAATTACTTTACTTTGAATAAATCCCTTGCTAGGCCACATTCCATGAAGAGAGCACAGAACAAGAAAACACATTTTGATCCAGAGTCAAGTAGATTGCAGAATGTGTTTGGCTACCTCTTCCCGATGGTTCGCTTCAACATCACCCACAGTAGCACCTGGGTGCCGTGCTCCCACCAGCATAAATGATGAGATCCAGATCAACTTTTCCAGCAATGGTTTCTGAAACTCCTCTGAGTCTAAAACCTGCCAAAAAACATTTGGTGCAGATGTCACTGGTTTACCAGCTCTCAAACTCCAGTTCCTGAGAACATTGCTGGATGAAAATAAATAACTTGGACACACTAACCTTGCAAGCAAGATTGGCTGAATGGAGGCGAGCTGCTACCACCGAAGCCCACTTGCCTGAGGCTGCTGTCAAACCCTCTGGATTAGCATCTGTCTTCCCATCCATAGGTGTGTCCCCAAGTTTGGCAATGGCGAAGTAGACTAGAACTTGAGTTACACTGGCTAAGCCATGACTTTGAAGCCATGGCTCTATCATCCCATTCTGCAAAAACACCAAGTCTGCTGAAATTTGTCAATTACAATGCTATAAACTGAGTCACATACTTGTGACATTGGTGGCTTGTCTCAAAAAGATTGGAAGATTTTCTTAAGACTAGTTTCCAGTTTTCCCTATCTCACAAAATCAAGACCTATATTGTGTCCCTAAACACACAATTACATAGTGCTACCATCATACACATTTTTCATATACACTCTGGAAATAAGCAAACAACATTTCCAACACAAGTAAAACACTACCATACTTACACTCAGCTTGTATGGCAAATTCGATGTCAGACAACAAGTGCATCAAATGATGCCATACAACAATATCACAGACTGGTGAAATCCTTTTAACTTCTGTTTGTGCACATAGAAAATCTCCTTCTGAGCAGATGTGTAGATTCAGTAACCCTGTGTGAAAGTGGGACTGCTGCAGTCTGTTTGAAGAGCAATGTCTAGTGACAGAAGCTACCATGGAATCTTCAGCTGCTACAGTGAAGCATTAGAAATCTTCAGACCCAGAAATTTTGAAATGACTGTACTGTGACTATGATGCAAAGATGTAATGTCAGGAGTAACAATGGCATTCAAATCAGGAAAAAAACACAATCTGCAGCTACAGCTTCAGTTGCATTGGAAACACTAAAATTTGATTATGATGTTCTACCACATTGCATGATACAATAATGCAAAGCAAGACCCCAGAGCACTTAGTATTAGAATGCAGACAATAATAATGTCTCCCACATCACTAAGGGTATCTTTTCATTAGGCTGCTGTGATCCTGTGACCGCAACAGCCTAATGGAAAGCCACTGGCATAGGACATTGTTTCTTGCTGCAGGGACAGTCGCTTCCCATTGGAGAGCTGTAAGTGTGTTGAAAATATTTAGTCAATCATGTTAGGAATTCAGGGAACATATGTGTTCTTGAAAAAAAGATAGATATCACTTTATGCTTAGTCACAGTTTGACTCATGGCTCTCACAATTCTTCCAATAGGTCAATGCTCGAGCTGTGAGATGATTGTGAGCACAGCTAACTCGAAAAAATAGTGGAAAGCTGCTGTGATCACAGCACAGCAGCAGCCTAATGGAAAAATGTCCTAAGTAATTACCTTCACGGCGAGATGGAGGCGTGGCTTGTAGAACCGCATCAAGATCATCGTTTCGCGTACACACAAAAATCGGACCAGTGCTATCCTCTGGCACTTTCTCCCCTCGTCGCACCAAAACATCCCGACCTAGTCCCATTTTCTCCAACGCCTGGCCCACTCTACCCGCTCCGACAATCACTCCTCCCTCTATCGTCTGCTCCATTGAAGTTCCTCTTCCTTTCTCTACTGATGAAGAGCTTCCAACCTCCACTGCACCTCTCACGCCAATCCCCAATCCACTCTTCAAAATTCGCAAACTTCGACTACTACTACTATTACTACTACGACCACTACGACCACTACTACGCACTGTATGTGGATGATGGCGCAAGAAACAGTGCAATAATATTCGTTTTGAGGAAGTCGCGGATTGCAGCCTACCGCTGCTGTTCCGACGGCTTGTGTTCCAGAGAGAAGTAGAGGAGGAGGAGGAGGAGGAGGTAGAAGATTTTGCCAAGGTAGTATTGGCGGTGGGGAGAAGGAGAGGACGAACACAAGAGTGCACGGCAGACGACGACGACGACGAAGCCAAAGAAGAGGCAGCAAAAGAAACGATGCTTGCCATCGCCATGGAACAATTCCTCCTCGACGCTACTGCGATAGTTACACGCATTTGGTGGCCTCGGTATTGACGATGCATTTCTGGACACTTCTAATTCTACGGTATGTAACCATTCAATTTTTATTCTTTTTTTTTTGGATATTATCCGGAGCTAGCTAGGTAGCTATGTTACGTACCAGGTTGTTTTTATTTTATTTTTTCCAATTTCATGATACTGCAATTTTGGCGAAAAATTTCCAGAAAATTAGCAAACCTAGGCAGTCGAATTTACACTAAAAAAACCCCAGTTTTCGCTGATTTTTTGGTCGGAAAATGACAATTTGTTTTGGGAAAAAACACTGGTACTAACTCACCTCTCAAGGTTTTTCTCGTTGAAAAGTATTTTTCTTTTGGAAAAATTACAAATTTTGTCAGGAAAAGAAAAAAGCACTGGTAG
>Ga0116229_10008957_pt1 | contig 15397 bp, 13 predicted proteins | sample S1TSphgellanicum_3_FD_87313 | JGI IMG/M metagenome (GOLD analysis project Ga0116229, IMG submission 87313) | Host-associated microbial communities from peat moss isolated from Minnesota, USA - S1T2_Fc - Sphagnum magellanicum MG | ecosystem: Host-associated > Plants > Peat moss > Unclassified... | reverse complement strand
TTTTCACATATTTTAAGGCACAAAGTTCAATTATTTGAAATGGTAAGACATTTTCCTTGCAACAATAGGATGAATCCCAAATCATAGACCTGGCCATGGCCAAGGGGCAGTAGTTTCACTAGCTAAAATTATGAATTATAGGATTAATTTTATTTGTCATCATTGTATCTAGTACCTCAAATTATTATTATTATTTTTCATGTGTATAAAGAGTTTCTCATGCCCTTATATTGTCATTTCATACTATACCAACATATCAAACAATTTCTAGAAACCTGAATTCATATTACATAAGTGTATGGCAAAATCATGCGATATTTTCTATTTCAATTTATTGCTTTAAAAAAAAATAAATTCAATTCATTTCTTTTAAAAAATTATCAATTCAATTTTCAATTTTTGTTGCATTAATTTGACTTTTATAATAACATGGTGTGTTTGGTTTTGCATAAACTCTAATGGTGTATCACATGAGCCAATTTCCAAGGCCAATTGGTTTACATGTTTCTTGATTACCTAGCATTACTATTTCTAATTTGCTAATGTTTTTCCCTTTTGGTATCACTATAAAGTGTTATATAATAATATAAATAAATAAATAAATAAGACTACAAATTCAATTTAATTATTATCATCATTTTCGACATCTCAATAATGAGACCTCCAATTCCAGGATCTGGTTTTTCAGCATCCAAGAGATCTGTTGATAATATTTTGTCTTTACAAATTTCTATAATTTCCATTTACAAATTTACCTCCAATTTTGAAACTACAGATCAAAATGTTTTTTTGAATTATAAAAAAATAGGATTTTTTTTGCAGGATTTAATAAAAAAAATTAAGTCCTTGATTTTTTAAAAAAAAATCTAAAACTCATTGATTTTTTAAAACATAGTTTGAAAAACCCTTTGATTTTTTCGACATGTTTTTAGGAACCAGGATTGATTTTTATTTACAGTTCTGGTAGAAAAATCTAGAGGACAATTATAATAGGCTTTTATAATTATGGATAATTGCGTCTATAAATGATCAGCCGAGCAGGGGGGACATTCTGCTACACAGAACATGATTAATATGTTTTCAGTGGGCATTCTGAAGAGAATAAATGGTTGATTACGCCTATAATTGATCAGCGGGACATTCTGGCACGCAGACCATGATTATTATATTTCCAGAGGGCATTCTGACGAGAATAAATAGATGTTCCACCAGATCTCGTCACTCGAGTCTGTCAGTTCCACTCTGGAATATTACTGGAGCCTGTCACCAGTAGCCTATGGGAGTCATGAAACTTTCCCTTCACAAATTTACCCACAATTAAGAAAAACCACATATCAAAATGATTTTTTTAATTATGGAAAAGAAAAGAGATATTTAAAAAACCATTTATTTTTTAGAATGTGATTTTTGGAGTCAGGATTGATTTTTTAAAATTACAGTTTTGGAAGAAAAAGAAAAATCCAGAAGACAATTATAGGCTAATAATAATCATGGATAATTTGAGTTCATAAATGATCAGCCGAGCAGGGGAGCACATTCTGGTACGCCAGACCATGATTATTGGTACGTTTCTAGGGGCCATTCTGAAGAGAAGAAACAAAAGAAACGTCGTTCCATCAAATATCGTCACTTGAGTCTGTCAGTTCCAATCTGGAATGTTACTTGAGCCTGTCAGTTCCATTATGGAACGTGACTTGAGCCTGTCACTAGTATGGGAGTGTCAGGAAGACAGACCGTTGTTGTCTTCGACGCCGTTGCAGAGCTTAGCTTGGGTTCGTTGTTGCTGCCCCTGCTGCGTTCGCGGTCTTTGATCTCGAGTTTCAATAGTCATCGCGGGTGCGAGTCTATTTTTGTCTCTGATTTCGGGAGCTTGGCGTGTTCGTGGTTTTGGAAATACCAAAAATTCTGAAGAAGTGACAAAAGAAAGCGGAGAGAGAGAGAGAGAGAGAGAGAGAGAGAGAGAGAGAGAGAACCTTGACTTAGACTCGGAGTTGCTTTCTCAGAAGGTTTGCAGATTGGTGTTAGGGATTGTGCAGGTTGTTGATCGTGTTTGTTGCGGGGAGGGAGGTCGCGCGTTTGGTAAGCATTTATGTATTTGTGAGAACAATAAGCTCCTGACTGTGTTTTCTTTTGTTCTGAAGTTCGAAGAAGCAGTGAAGAAAGAGTTGAAGAAGCCGGTGGAAGCGGAACGTCAAGAGAGAGGGAACGGAAGAGGAAAAGGAAAAACAAGTCTGAATCATCATCATCATCATCATGTCTGTTGAGAATGAGATCCCGACATCAAGCAGGAGAGGTGCAATGCCCCCAGGAGGAGCGACGACATTCGATCTGTTCAGCTGGTCAGAGGGCCCCGATCTTACTCGCGGGTCTCCTCCTGTTCCGGTGCGTCATAGCAATGCGTTTCCGTCTTCTTCTTCTTCTTCTTCTGCCGATCACACTACTTGCAATAATGGCAGTCCTGTAGGCCGTCCTGCCGTCCGCATGCAACAGCCTGCGGGGGGAATCAGCACTATCACATTTGGTGAACACTTGTCGGCGGAAGAAGCTGATGCTCTGCTCAAGAGAAGACCTGGTTCAGATTTAAAGAAAAGAGAAATGTACGGGAGTGGCATTTTTCCTGCTGGTGATGGCGGCGATGGTACAGCAGCTATGGACAATACTAGGGTTCGGTGCTGCCATCAGCCGGCTGGTGGAGTAAGCCAGATCTCGTTTGGTGGCGGGGAAGATTGCGTATCACCAAAGAAGGCAGTTACAGTTCCAGAAGTAGCAAAGCAGAAAGAGCTGAGTGGAACAGTTGAAACCACGGATGATCTTGCATACCGCCGGATTTTCTCAAATGCAAAAGCCAAGGAACTAGTTGGCAGCAACATTTTTGGTCCTCCATCCCCAGACTCCTCACCAAGATCATCTTCTCGAGCTCTGGAGTTTAGGAGGGAAGTTGAGACAAAGGCACCTGCAGCTGATGAAGCAGCACCACCGCCTCGGAATGTGCATACATCTGTGAAAGTCTCCAATCCTGCAGGTGGTCGTTGCCAAATCTCTTTTGGCCCAATAGATGATGAGAGTGATTCAGCTGCTCGGAAGTTGCATGATCAGAAGAAGGCTGAGCTTTCAGGACATGACATCTTCAGTGAAGAGAATGCTCTAGCCTCATCAGAGAAGAATCTCAGTCAGGCTAAGCTCAAGGAGCTGTCTGGCAGTGACATCTTCTCTGATGACAAGCCTGCGGGTCGAGATTTCATTGGCGGTATAAGGAAGCCACCTGGTGGTGGAAGCACCATTTCCCTTCAGTAAAATGTGGAAAGTTGTCCTGTAAGATTATGCTTATAGATGACTGCTTCCAGGACCTGTATATGCACAAACCTCAGCTTCTGGGGTGATCACCAAATGTTTGTGTCCATGCACGCTTGTGCTCCAGGATTTGCTTCATGGTGCCTCAACTGTGGTGGGGATGGTGAGAGACTGCCTCTCCACCAATGTTGTGTTATCCCATTCTTTGGAGTAAAGCTTTCTGTAATATTTTGCAAACCATAATTGTTTCTGAGATCTTTATAGAGGTGGATGAAGGGCTGCACCAAGTCAAATGCTGTTTCACAGGGTTGGTGGTTGGAATTTAGATGTGGATCTACAAGGTTCAACCTTTCCTCTCTTTCCCTTTTGGACTCTAGAAAACTCAGCATGCTTGCAATCTGCCCTCTGTCCCTCCTGCACAAGAAGTCTCTTCTTTTTTCTCTGGCTTCTTCCCTATCACAGTTTTGGGGTTCTCAATTCAGCTATGGTATCAGATTGAGAGGAATTCAAGAGCCTTTCTTTTGCAAGTGATAGCAATCATTCATGCGGAACTGCTCTGGTGGGAAGTGTAGAATATTGTACATGTGTTATGTTTTCTTGCTACAATGAGACGAGCGCTGGCTCACTGAAGTAGAGGGTGTCCTAATCTCACACACAAATAGAGACCAGTGGGACTTTTGTTTAATGGTGAACAAAACTCCCCTTAAGTAGAAGCAAAGATGGCTGCAATGGTTCCAGGGACACACAATGCAATTTGATATTTTCACATGGAATACAAAGCTTGCAAGAATTGTGAAGTCTGGTCACTTGAGGAGGCAATGCATTTGATGGAATAACTCCATTGCCCTAACCTTTGGTGATTTTTCAAGTGAATTTTATTTTGTTACTTCTAGGGGTCAGTCTCCATTTTGAGGAATCAACCAACCTCCATGGATTATGTAGCATTGGATCATATGCAGATTTGTCAAGCTAGCAAATGTTGCTGTGCTGTGAGTGTGGATGTAGGTTGTGCTGAGGAGCACATTCTTGTAGAACACTCAAACTTTTCTACTTTGCTAAAGCACCCAGGGAGAAAAAGCTGGCTTGATCAAAGGAGTGCCAACAAAGCAAGCAAATTTACAAGTACATTCTGGCCCTCGATACATTTTTCAAGTTCTGATTGTGATTATAAAAGTCATACGAGGGACACGAAATTTTATTTGGTGTTGCTAGTTAATCAACTTCAAATCTTGCTATGGAGCATAGATATTTTGTACGCACCATGATCTTTGGATATTTGTATTTTAGAGGCAGCTAATTGTGATCACATGAGTGATGGAGATTCCTCCTCATGTTTGTTACTTGTGAGTCTGCTGATATGTGCTGTAAATCCCATATCCAGGGCATGTGTTGTTGCCCTGGCTTTTGTGTCACATTTTGGTAAGTTCCAGAAATGGTGATGACCCAATTGCCTGCAGAATCACAAGTTTTTTTTCTTGTCTCATTGATGTTGTGGAGATGGGGATTGATGGGTTTTGTGTATACAGCTCGGTGAACTAGAATGTTTCTCCATGTGACATAGATGTGCTACTCCACAAAGACATGAAGATTCGCCCCAACAAGGAAGGTTCAGGTTTGGAGCTCCGAAAGGCTAGAAAGAGATTTTGGAAGAATTTTGTAGTAAATTCTCTTAAGACGATTGAAGATTAGAAGTCATCTTATTTTGACAAGGCCTTGATCTAATGAACAAAATGAAAAGCAGGTGAGGCAAATCCAAAACAGGAAGTGAACTCCTCTGAGGACAAATTTTAGGTGAGAAAATTAGTTTGGTCCCCTGTTTTTTACTTTTTTTTAATATGTGTGCTGTTTTCATCTGGATTTCTCATTTTGCCATTGAAACTGAGGCCCAACTCAACTGTCTCACAGCAAAGAAAAAAGAAAATGCTAAAGCACCAAAATCAAAAGGATTAAGTTTCACTTAAAACACTTCCAAAATTATATGACATATTAATCCTTAAAACACCAGAAAATTCAGAAATACATTGAAAGCTGGATCAAATTGGTCCAACTGGACATTTATGAGTTCAAAAATCACATGTTTAAGATACATTTAAGTAGATGTTAGTAATGCAAATAGATGCAAGCAAATGTTTATATATATATATAAGATATTCAATTACAAAATATTGAAGTTAATGAGGCTAAAATATGTTTATGTATTTTTAAATTTTTGCATCTTAAAATCATATATATATATATAAACAATATATTCATCAACAAATTTGAAACATATCTCCAAATTTCTTTTTACTATATTAAAATTTCTTAAATTTTGCATACAATTGATCATAAATATGATAAACTTATTTTAAAAGGATTTTAAATCTATTTTCTTCTGCTTATGTCAAAAAATTGTTTTTTCAAATGATGTGAAAGTTGTGTACTTGGCAATGCTTTCACTTTACACTCTTTTTAATTCTCATACTTTTCCTCTTTTAAGTTCATTGTTCACTGATCTTCAACTCCTATGGATTCTTCCCCACCTTATATCATGGGGGTTCCTTCCATTTATTTCAAAAGAGAAAAACCCAATCAATTCAAATCAAATCAAATCAAATCAAATCATGATGTCTGTTTATTCCAAAAGAGAAGATACAATGAAACCAGATCATAATGTATATGCAGAAGGCTCCTTCAACTGATGAAGGAATCTTTCATGCAAGTATTTTGAAAACTGAACCGTCTGCTTTTTTGAAACATCCCACCTCTTTTTCTAGATTATCTCCCATGATACCCAGGCATATCATGGAATTAAAATTTTTAAAATAATAAAAAATAAAAATTTGTCGGTGCTTTATGCAGGGTAAAACTTGAGGAGTGCGGCATTCCCAAAATAAGCACCCCTCAGCTGCTCTGTGTCGGGCATGCGCTTATTTCAGGAACAACTTGCTCCTGAGGCATTGTCTTCCACATATTAGAGTTATTTGTATTGTGTGACTTTACAAATAACTCTAATATGTGTAAGACAATGCCTCAGGAGCATTGTTATTTGTAAAGTCACACAGTTAGGGGGTGAGAACGGCCAGTTTCAGCATAACAGGGCATCAAACACGTATTTTCCAGATAATTTGAGTATCCCTTAATAGGGCCATAATTTTTACCATATATCCATAATAGGGCATCAAACCCGAACTAGTTTCTCCATCAATTTTGGTGGTAACCTGAGTTTCATCCTGTCTTTCCTTTTTCCTGAGCGCCTCCACTGCTGCTACATATATTTTCACTGCTTCTACCTGTACGACTACTATAATTAGTCTTGAACCTAGTGCATTAAATGTTGAATTTCAGCATTTCATACTGAGATTTAGTAAAATTTCCTTAAAACCCACTCAAAAAAGGGATAGGTGTGAAAGTAGGCCCAAAGACAGGGTGAAGACAGGGTGACTTTAAGGATAACTCTATTGTTATATAATAATTGCTAATGCTTGCTAGTAAGGTACAGTGATTTTGAATCGTGAGGGGCAAATTCATTTCCAATTTTGTCCTTGAATTTGGGATCTCCATTGATACACAATGACCCATTTCTTCGCTGCTGTGAGTAAAGACGACACTATCAAAGCTTCAACAAGCATTCACCCATCTCACAAACTCAACAAAATTGACAAACAGCATTTGCCAAAATTTCAGTTTGCAATTGCAAAAAAGACTGTTTTACACTCAAATACATCTGCAGATTTATGTGGTAGCAGAAAATTTCTTCACTTATGTGGCCTTTGCTATTATGTTTTCTCTACACTTCAAAGGCAAGAATCAGACCTAATAGAAAGCCCCAAGACATCCAACATCTTCAAGTAATCTAAATCTCCATGAATCTAGCTCCTGTGTAAAGCAAAGGCAAGTAGACTAGATACACAGTGGACACTAACATGTCTGAGTGGCATGCAGACAATGGCATCGAGCAATTGAGCAAGAGCTGCAAAAGGCTGGAACACGGATATGAGAGAGACAAACACAGACACGGTGCTCAAACTTCATTTTTGGGTCTGCCATAATTTTCACTTTGCTGCTGCTCCTGCTGCTGTGTCCACCCCTTCTGCTGTCCAGACTATATCTTTAAGGCCCTTTGACAAGTTCTTGTAAAACTGCAAGCAACATACAATTCAATTGACACACTACTCAGTAACAAGCACAATACAACAGCCATGTTACATGTTACATGATACTTTTGATCAGTAGAGCTCACTTAGACTTATGAATTACAAGTGCAAGACAGTAACCGAATTCTTCTTTGATTGCAGAGAATGAGGCAAATGAGATTGTATGCTCACAGTTTGGTACTCAATAGTGTCACCATTGTTCTTTGACATCTCAACCATAAATAGAGATGGCGCAACCTCAAATACCTGCAGCCAAAAATAAATTGAAACATAGCAATTAGATCCTTTCAAAGCACAAACAGAGCCCAAGTCACACTTCACTATCAGCAGAGTAGTCAGGGTTTTTTTTATTTAGCCAAATTTGGCTATATACCAGCTATGAAAGTTTTTATAAAAAATCCCTTCAGATTTTTGGCTACATGCTAGAAACCGATAGAGAAATCTGGCAGTTCTTTTTGAAAAAAAATTTAATTGTCAGAATCTGGTGACTAGAAAAACCAAAAAAATGTTTTTTGGCCATTTTGAAAAAAAAACCCAACTGGGTAAATTTAGCCAAAAAACAAAGACACTGAGAGTAGTAGACATTCAGTACTATGCCAAAACACTGGCAAATGGAGAGTTGGGGTGAGGCAGGCATGGTGTGGCCATGTAGCTGGCTCCCATGCCCACTGCTTGTCTTTGGTATTCTCTAGAGGACCCAACTACAAAGATCTAACCTTTGCCTACGGTAAGTGTGGATCCCACTCACAGTGACTGATTGTAGGGTGAGATATGACAGCACGGAAATGACAACAGTTGTAACTTATCAGCAATTGAGCAAATTTCCTTACAGCTTCACCGTTGTATAGTTTCCTAACACTTTGAAAAGTTCTCATCAACAAATGAGAACACAACATACCTGTGTGGACACTGAGAGCTGTCCCTTTCGACCCTGCTTGTCAGCTTCGAGTTTTATCTTATGATTTTGTATTTGTACATTGAATCCTAAGGGTCTTGCAGCCTTCTCAATGGTGCTCACTATCTCCTTGGCGGATTTCTTGCTTGTGAAGCATGTCTCACCCATGTCTGAATCCTGTTGCCACACATAACTAGTTGTTGTCACAAATCTGAAACTCATCCGAAAGCTGAAATTCCGGGCTACTAACTCTCTAAAGTTGGAAATTGATAACATTGTACTTGACTTAATGCTCTACAAAGCTCTGGTATGGCTCTGGTTGAATACAGTAAAAGAAAGGAACAACTGAATGAAAACTGATCCATCTACAAAGGAGGAGGAATTTCTGCTGTACCTGTGATTCCTCAAATAGGCCAGATATGTTGAGTCCAGATGAACGTGAAATGAGCTCAAATGCATTCATTGTTGCAGGTTTCATCTCTTTATTCTCCGTCACCAAAAAATCCTGGATTTGTTCATAGGAGAAGTGCCATTTGAGAAACCGAAAGTCTTTCCAACTCTAGCAGATTCAGCAGCAACATGTACTTGACAGTTCATTTTGGAGACACAATTATGTCAAATGGGCATGACACAAAAAACCATTTTTTCCCCCCTGTATCAAATTTACTGACACAATGCAATTTCTCGAAGATCTGGAAAATTAGTAGATAGTGGAGAAGGTTGGACTTACCGATGACCCATTGAATACTGCCCGAATATCCTCAAGGCTGACATTCTCCTTCTCTTTGTATTGGGCGGGTTTGTAGCCTTTCCTAAACCACTCATTTTTGTAAATCTGTGCTGCAGTGAAACGCTGTTACATCATCATTCCACAATCATCAATGTCAAAAACTTAAGCTACAGTTAACAAAATAGTCTGCACCTATCAAAGGGATTCTCTCTCGTACCTATCAAAAATTGTACAGTGGCATCACCAACTATACATCCTAGGATGTGATGGGTGCAACTCATTTTTCTTAAATCTGCCAAAGTTCAGACCTCTGCAGCATTGCAGAGGTTTTCACTTTTTACAATACACAATGGACATCTGCTTCCAAATCTGTTTTCTGCTCTTGGGACTGCTCAAGCTGTTGAAAACATATTAACAGGATGTTGTTGAAACTTACAGTTTTAGCATTTGGGTCCAAGACTTTATACAAGAGTCTTTTGGCACCTGCTGAGAACCAGGATGGGCAAGTAAACTCTGCCCTGTATATCTGCAGTTATCAGGAACAGATGAGCATTTGATTACTCTTCAGTTCCAACTCTCAATTTTTTTCTTACTTTACCTGGATGCATCTCCCCAACCCATTCTAAAAAGGTATGCCTATGAATGTCTACAGGCCACACCAAATGCAAAGAAGGAAATGACAGAAAAATTCAAGTACCTTTCTGTACAAGTTCAACAGGTTTGGTTCATCAAAAGGTAAGTAGCCAGCCATTAGAACAAAGAGTATAACACCACATGACCATAGATCTGCAGTTGCCCCATTATAGCCTTTGTCAACAATCACCTGCAAACAAACAACCAGACAAGATGCTGTACCCATTAGTACACTAGACTAGTTCCAAACATAACACAACATTCCACATCCAGAGCCATACTTGAAATTTTTTGTTGCTGCTAAACTGAAATCAAAGCAAGCCTATATCTTTGAGCTTACCTCAGGTGCAACATAATTTGGAGTTCCACAAGTTGTGTGCAGCAGGCCATCCTCCTGCAAACAAGAACCACTTGTTAAAGTCAGAAAATATCATAAAAATCATATATAATATACACCACATCCAGCAAGAACAAACATTGCAATTTAGAAGATGCATGATTGAAGATGAGAAGAAACCCAAAACAAAATAAAAAATATAGAGAAAACCCACTCCCCCAACAAAAAGAATATATGTAATTTATTGATGATCCCTCTAAGTGCATACCCTGAATTGCTGTGGTAACGCACTCAGCCCAAAATCGGATATCTTCATATTTCCAGCACTATCAAGGAGCAAATTTTCTGGCTGTTGAAAGCAGAAGAAGAACAATGAAAGAGACATTAGAGAACCGCATTTGCAAACTGACAGAAACCAGCTAAAATGGGCACATTTGCTGCAGCACAATGCAAACTTTACAAATGATGTTTTTCCAACTTGATGTTTCTTTGTTTTCTCAATGCATAATAAAATTCAAGGAAAAGTACTAGAACACAAGTTACTGCACACCAAAAAAGAAAAAGAAAAAGAAAAAGAAGGCCAACACACACACACACACACCTTGAGATCTCTGTGATACACGCCTCGACTATGGCAGTAATCAACTGCATCTATAAGCTGTTGAAAACATTCCCTTGCTTGATCCTCTTTGAGCCGTCCTTGATGAACCTGAGAAAGAAGAAGAAAAGAAAAGAAGCAAAGGTGGTCAGCACCATCACATTGCATGGTGATGATGATGAAACACATGAATAATAATATCCAAATGTCATTCAATTCAAAACAAAAGGAATTTGCAATCTAGACCAGTAATTTTATTTTCTTTCTTAGATTCTATTATCAATGTCCAGAGAGGAAAAAAGAAGAAGGTAGGGGGGAGGGCTAACAATTTTATCGAAAAGCTCGCCACCTTTGGCATACTCCATGACAATGTAGATTTTTGTCTTGCTTGCCATCACCTGTAAGTCTCGATATAGCAAACAACTGTCACTGTGAGATCATCACCCACACAAGAAGGATTTAAAATTCCTTTGGAAATCCAAGCCCGGTGTTCTTTCTTATGGAAATTTGTACAAAACTAATTCCATAATGGATCTTGCAAAAGTGTTGTTGGCCTGACTGTCTGCACTGATCACAAACTGGTCTTCTTCATGAGCAAGAACACGAACCCACAAAAAACAAGAGTTTTTGAACTAGAGGTTTAAATATTTGTGAAGAAGATCATCAGACTTCGGAGCACCATTCAAAAAACGAAAAAAAGAAAACCAGCTGCAGTTTGGCATGAATGTAAGAGAAACCCCGGAGAGAGAGAGAGAGAGAGAGAGAGAGAGAAGCTGCTGGCTGCTCACCTCTAACAGCTGCACAATGTTGGGGTGCTTCACCATCTTCATTGTAGAGATTTCTCGTTTGATCTGTGCTCCCCGCCCCCACAACCCACAAGTTCCAACATGAAATTAGCAACAACATTAGTTCAGCCCCTTTCAAACTTCTGTTACAAAAAAAATCACATTTCTGGAATCTCTAGAATATGGGTGGGTACCATATTCCAAAGACTAGATGGATCTCATATAAGAGTGTCTGCCTGCCAAGCTCAGAAAGAAATCTTCCAAACATGAGTGAGAGAAGATATTGTGGGAGAGCGAGAGAGAAAGAGTGAGAATTATTGTATGTGAAGAAAGTCTTTTGTTTTTGTTTTTTGGGAGCTACCTGGTCGACCATTTTGTTCTTGAGGATCTTCTCCTTGTCAATGACTTTGATAGCCACAATTTCGCCGGTCTCCTTGTTCTTGCCATGCTTCACTTTGGCAAAAGTGCCTTCTCCAAGAGTGTCACCGAGCTCGTACTTTCCCACCCGACTTGGTACCTGCTGATGATCCATGATTTCTTGGTTGGTGGGTGGGTGGGTTGTTGTCGTTGGTTTTCTTTTTTTCTCTTGCACGGACGAGTCTTCAACAGCTGTTTCTGCTTGATCAGATGCTCATCTTGCATAGTTGTTTCTACTTTGATTAGATGCTCTTGACAGTTGATCTTCTTCCTCCCTACCTTACTTTCACTTTCCTCAGGATTGCGCTCTCTTGATGAGTTCGACTCTCTTTCTCACAGCTTCCACATCTCAGCCGGCCTGCAGTAAGCATTTCGCAACAATATCATATTGATCTCTCAACACGGAGCAAGAGAGAAAGGGAGCTGTGCACTAGTGTGATCGGGTGAAGATGTATATGATATAATATTTCCACGCATAATCTTTGTAAAAAGCGGCAAGAGGAGAATTTAGTTAGGGATGAAGAACAACAACAAGACGGAAACGACGAACGAATTAGGACACAAAAAATGCTGTGTGAACTCAGGAGAGATTAAGAGCAAGCAGGAAAGCAGCCCACCTGCTTCAACGATTCCGCTCATGCTGCTACAAACACAGCAAGATGCAGGCAGCAGCATCGTCGTGCAGCACAGTGCAGCACTCTCAAGATCATTGCCACCCACGATTACAGAGTGAAAAAGCTGCTGCTGTTGCTGCTGCCGTCGCCGCCACTGATCGCCTCCCTCTCTCTCAAACCTTGATGCCTCTCGTTACACGCAGCTAGTGGCCTCCGGCCTAACCTCTGCGACTCTTTGTGTCTCTGTCTCTCTCTCAAGTCGACACTTGATAAACCGACCGAAGGAAGAAGAAGAAGAAGAAGAAGCGGAAGAAGATCCCTCACGAGATCCACTAGTTGCAAAGAACAGTACCTTCTTTTCTGAAAGAGAGCCTTCAAAATCTGTGATCACAACAGCCTAATGGAAAGATGTCCTAAGTCATGGGTTGAAATGCACAGGTGCGGGACTAATATATTGAACAGCCGTAGTAAGTAAGTACTGGACAACAACAAGTTCTTCTTTGTAACAGAATATGTGATCACAACAGCCTGATGGAAAGAAAGATATGTCCTAAGTCATGATGGGTTGAAATGCACATGGGTGGGATGAAGTAAAATTATATTGAAGAGCTGTAATAAGCAAGTACTGGACGACGACGACGACAACAACAATAACAACAACAGTTCTTCATAACGAAATCTGTGATCACAACAACCTAATGGAAAGATGTCTTTGGGTTGAGATGAAATGCACGAAGGCGGGACGAAGTAAAATTATACTGCACAGCTGTATAGTAAGGAAGGAAGTACTGGACGACGACATCAACAGTTGTTGATAGTAGAATTTGTGATCACAACAGCCTAATGAAAAGACGTGCTTGAGGAGTCATGGGTTGTTGAAATGCGGACGGGCGGGCGGGCGGACGGGCGGGACGAATTGCGCAATAATAGATTGCTGCTCTGCTGTGAAGGTGCTAGGCTACTAGTACTGCACAGCCGATCCAAAGCTCCAGAGAGAAGGGAAGGCGGAGGCGGATGCAGGTGTCGCGCTCACTGCGAGCGATGGATGCAGCGAACACAGCGGCTACTGCCACTGCATTATAAACGCTGCCAACCAAAGCTGGGAACCATGCGTGAACGTGGGAACAGAATAAACCCTAATTATGGCTCCTCCTTTCTTTTGGGGGGCGGGTGGGGGGGGAGGGGCGCATGGGGAGAAGGGTGTTTTCTTTTTCTTCTTCTTCTTCGGTGGGTTGTACCTATGTAGTGGTTTGGGACCCTTGCATATACCATTAATGGCCCCTATAATGTGAAGGAAAAAAAAACATTTAGAGAGTTTTTGGGGGTGACGAGTTCTTTTGATAATTTTGTATCTATTAAAGTTATCCATAAGCGACTCTAACCTTGGCATTGGAACCTTTTTGAGAATGTTCAAGTCAGCAAGGAAATTTTACACACATGAATCCAATAGGGACTCAAACTTGTTTTTTGTGCAACAAATCAAAGCTCAAATGGATTTTGTCACCAGTTGAAGCTGCTTATGCATGCGTGTGGCATGCACTTCTTGAGTTGGGCAAAAGCATGAGGGAGTTTTGAGCTCACATGAAAAGTTTGCAACATTTGTCTAAAGAGTTTTTTTTTTTTCCCTCTCTCTCTCTCTTGAAAAAATTCTCCTTTCGACGAGGATCACAAAGTTTTTCTTGTTGTGAGTTTTTTTTAGCAAGGAACCTCTTTTTTTCCAAGGAGAATCGAAATTGGCAATGTGGAAGGTTTTTGGCAAGGATTTCTATGTTTTCTCTTTTCACATTTTTTTGGTTCTATTTTGAATGTTCTTGCATTTTGTGTTTTGTTTTCAATTTTTGGGGCAAGCATGTAGAGGTTTTCAACACTATTTGGGCAATCTTTCTCTCTTTTCAATGTTCTTTTGCCAAGGAGGAATTGTGTGTGTGTGTTTGATTGCAATTTGTTTTTTTTTGTGTTCTTCTCTTTTGTTCAAATTGTCAATTGTCAACTTTGTTAGAGAGAAAGGTTGCTAGAGTTGTGTTGTGTTATAAGAGAAGGAGAAAAAGGTTGTTGGATGGGAGAGGTGTATATTTAGTTCAATTTTTTGTGTTGCATTGTGGGAGAGAAGGCTATTAGCTTAAACGAGAGAGAAAGAATTTGTTGAAGGGTCCAAGAACATCAAGCAAGAAAGAACATTGTGGGTTGATCTCATAATGAATTTTGATGTTGGTCCCATATATGGGTGACTTTAAAGTTAGTTCAAAGCTTTGCATGAGATGGCAAAGACAAGCCCAATGATAGGTCAAAGACATGGTGATTTTAAAGATCATAACTTTATCATGGATTAATATTAAATTATGTTTGTAGTGATTTGGCATGGGTGAGAGGTTAGGTGATCATCACCAACTTTGAGTGATTGGTGCATTTTTAAAGTTTGAAGTTGCATTTTGCAAGGTGACAAATTAACATATTGTACTTGAATACACAATGTCATATCTATTTTTTGGAAGTAATAGTTGGTATATTCATGGGTGTAAGTTAGTTTATTGTTTTTGTTGAACCTTTGTAATACATGGTGTGTGGATGTGCAATTGTAATTGTTAGTAAATAACATATGGGGACATGTATCAATGTTCTTGCCATTGAAAATTGTGCAAATTTCTTTGGTTGCACTAATTTTGAAATGCTGCAAAAAATAATCTATCGGTCATCTATTTAAACTTGTATGGAGAATTTTATAATGTATGCCAAATGACTAAGGTAAGTAGAAAATGATTTTGAAATGTTTACTTGGTAATACAATAAGGTGGATAATTTAAAGGGTAACAAATATGTTTGGTTGCCAAGTATGCTAACATGTTGTACGTTGTTATTTGAATTTTGTGAAAACCATGGTTTTAGGTCTTTTAACACCCATATATTTAAAGAATCTCAAATCATAATTTTTTGAAAAATTATTTAAAGAAACTTGTTCAATTT